>Ga0131853_10010047_pt1 | contig 17318 bp, 10 predicted proteins | sample TergutLab28metaG_FD_92764 | JGI IMG/M metagenome (GOLD analysis project Ga0131853, IMG submission 92764) | Labiotermes labralis P1 segment gut microbial communities from Petit-Saut dam, French Guiana - Lab288 P1 (version 2) (version 2) | ecosystem: Host-associated > Arthropoda: Insects >... | reverse complement strand
GGGGAGGCCTAGGCATAGATGGGTGGATAATATTAGGATGGATCTCCAGGAAGTGGGATGTGGGTATATGGACTGGATTGGGCGGGCCCAGGATAGAGATAGGTGGCGGACGCTTGTGAGTGCAGTAATGAACTTTCGGGTTCCATGAAATGCGGGGAATTTCTTGACTACCTGCAAACCAGTTTGCTTCTCAAGAAGGACTCTGCACCATGAAGTAAGTAAGTAATGCCAAAGTGGTGTATGTTATCAGTTTATTGTGTTTTTGGACTTGAGAGGGTTTTTAAGTTCTCTTAATAATGCCCGTTTCTGGAGAAATTTTAATATTTTAACAGTAATATAATGGAGATAATGATCTGTACACCTCACCCAATATTGTGCGGGTGATAGAATCGAGAAGAATGAGATGGGCGGGGCATGTAGCGCGTGTGGGGGAGGGGAGAGGCTGTACAGAGTTTTGGTGGGAAAAGCTGAGGGACAGAGGCCTAGGCGTAGATGGGAGGATAAAGTTAAAATGGATCTTCAGGAAATGGAATGTGGGGGTATGGACTGGATCGAGCTGGCTGAGGATGGGACAGGTGGGGGGGCATTTGTGAATGCGGTAATGAACCTTCGGGTTCCATAAAATGCGGGGAATTTCTTGACTAGCTGCAAACCGGTTAGCTTCTCAAGAAGGACTCTGCTGCATGGAGTAAGTAAGTAACAGTAATATATTTTTCATTTTAGTATCAAATAGAGCAACCTGGGTAATTGAAAGCGTTTATTTGTTCTATAATAATAATATTATTATTATTATTATTATTTACTACAATTTTATTTCTCACTGGATCTCTTGTTTTAAAAAGCCGTCTTTTTCATATTGCTTGTTGAAATGTTTAGTCCATATTTGGAGGTAACGGTCTCCAGTGCATGTATAGAAATTCGTAGAGCATCTTCTGAATCCGTCACTATAACCAGGTCGTCCGCGAACAAAAGTGTCTTAATGTCTTCATTTCTTGAAATATTGATTACTCTCATCTCCTCTTCTTTTCGTTCTGTAATAATCTGATTTATATACGTGTTATGTAAAGCCGATGAAAGGGGCAGCTTTGTCCAACTCCTTTATTAATTTTTATCGGTTGTGTCAATGTGGCATCTAGTCTTATTTTTATTTCTTTGTTTTCACATATTTTTATAATTGCTGTAAGAAATGGATTAGGACAGTTCTCTCTTGTAAAATGCTAAATAGCTGCTGTCTTCTGACTTCTTCAAAATCCTTTTCATAATCCAAAGTTATATTCTCTTCTTTTCTCTAATAATACTTTTAAAGTAAGATGAATGCAAGATCGTCCTTTTCTAAAGCCAGGTTGTGTTTTATCTTAAAACAGTTTCTGAATATCATTTTAATTTTTCATTTAGTATTTTTGAGTACATTTTATAGCGCGAACTTAATTAGTTTATCAATTTGTAGTTATTAGGATCTTTCCAATCTCCTTTTATATATATTTGTATTACTGTCGCACTATTCCATTCTGCTGGTGTTGTCCCTGATACAGAAATTTCATTTAAAATTTTCAATTTCGAATTTTTCTTATGCATATTTTTACTGTTCAGAATGTTTTTCTCATGAAGCTTTTCCATTTTTAAGTTTCTTTAAAATTGTTTCAAGCTCCTCTCTTTTAATTTTATCTTTAAAATCATCCTTGCTGTTACAGTTCCAGTTTTGTGTTCCTAGTTCATGTCAATTCGTAAGGTTTTAAAATAAGATGTAAATTTGTCCATATTAAGATTGTCTGATGTATTGGTTAAAATGTTTCAGAATTTTTTAATTGTTTGGTCTCGGCTTGCCCAAGTCATATTCAGCCTGTGATATAAATTTCTAGCATTAAATCCTTCTTTCCCTTCTCTCTCTTTTTGCTATGGCTGCTAGTCCTTTGTAATTTATTTTATCATGGATTGATTTTGTATTTAAACGTCTTCTGTAGGCTATTTTCTTTGGCTCAGTTACTTCCTTAATTTCCTTATCCAAAATCTTTAAATATATCCTTCTGTGTGTAACTTTTATCTTCCCTAAGCTTTCTTGTGCTGTTGTTCCTAGAATATTTTTATATCACTCCATTTTTGTTCAACATCTGTGTCTTCTTCATGGTGTTGTAACCAATCATCCATTCTTATGTCACCGGTTTGTAATTTCGTCATTCAACAGACGAACTTTAAATTTTTCTTGCAGTGTGTTTCTTTGCCTCTTTAGGTTCTGTTTATTTACCCCTCTAGTGGGGTGGGGAATGATAGTCTTATACTTAATAAATAATGGTCTGTGCTTAAATCTGCCCCGTATAAAACGTACGTATTTAATTATTTTTGCCATTTTTTTCATTTCCACTTGTATAATCTATTATTGATTTTGTGTTTCGGGCCTGCAACGCAAATTTGTGGATATTTTTCTGCTTGAAAAGCCGCTCATTATTCTAAATTCCTTAAAGCAGAAGAAGTTTCTCCGTCCCCGTCCCCCGTCCCCCCCCCACCCAATCCCTGTTAATATTTGGCTCCCCATTTGTTCCTTTTTTCCCCCTATCCTCTGGTTTCCAATTTTGGTATTTAAATATCCCATTTACACAATGTAATAGTTTTTACCAATTTTATTTGTTATTCCTTGTAGTTGTTGATGAAATTTCCCTGCTTCTTCGTTTGTCCTTTCTCCCAGAGCATATAAACCTAAGAGGGTTCAATATTCTCTATCTTAAGTCTCGCTTCTGTAATTCTGTCATTCCAGAACGTGTTATAATCAGTCGTTTTAGTCAGTGTTTTATGTATCCATAGCATCACTCCAGATTGGACTCATATATTTTAAATCCACTGTATGTTGTACTGTAGTTCCTGGTATCTTTAGTTCCTTGTATTTTTTTTCTTAGTTTCGCTAATAACGGCAATTTTTGTGTCTCTGTCGTAGTACTTCATCCAATTCCTCTTCTTTTTCTATTATCCCTTTCACATGCAAAGCAGCGTTAACCTCTTCTTTGCTTTTGTTGTCAACTGTTTTAGGTCTTCCCGGCTGTTGTATTTGAGACTTGCAAGTATTCAACTTTCCCCATAAGAGATTACTAGTCTCTCGGCAGGTCAGCCGGGTGGTAGGGTTGACAGCCTGGTTATACCCAGGCATTTCATCCTGAGTGGATGAAACGGTCATACCGCCGTGACTCGGTCCTCAGAGCCTCGTCTTTAAGAGCAGGTTGCACCTCGGGCAGGTGAGGATAAGATTTGGGTATCAGAGCACTTCCTACCCCTCGCAAACCTGTTTTTCTTCATTATCTCATAAATGGCACGATTTTCGGAAAAACAAAATTATTGAACATAAAATGTGTGTATTTCCATTTTCTCTACAACTTTTTTCTGAAACATTTCTCGTTGTAATAATTTAGCGAGATAGTATCATAAATGTACATAGGTCTTCATGCAAAGTACCCCGTCATTCTTGTCAGATTTTAATCAAACTTGACTTTTCTCGACACTCTTTTTAAAAAATCCACAAATATCAAATTTCATGAAAATTCGTCAAGTGGAAGTCGAGTTGTTCCACGTGACCAGACAGACAGAGAGACATGACGTGGCTAATAGTTACTTTTCGCAATTTTTGCGATCACGCTTAAAAACAGGGGAATTCATAATATATAATGAGATCCCTTCACCGTGACACGAGTCGCTGACAAATATTCTGGATTTTTACACCGTCTAGAATTGTGTGTTTGGTTAGTTGAGTACCCTGAATTTGGAGACAGCTAGCACCTCCGAAGCACTTATGTCTATATATGAACATACAGGGCGCCATATCACAGATGACTGGTATCTTCGTCAGCATATGTCAGAAAATCAACTCTTGATTAAAAAAAAAAAAGGTTGTTTATCGTTACCCTATTCTGCATTTTTCAACAGTAAAAGTGTTACCTCTTCGTTACTCCTCTTCACCGTCTTCGATGTCAGAATGTCCTCTTGTAGCAGTCGGCGTGCCCAGGATATGAAACTCCACGCTTCTGCCGCTTAAGCAAGGGTTTTAGCGGGGTGTAGGAAACCGATTTAGATTATATGACATACATCCGGATCGTGATCACATGTATTGCCAGTAAAATGGACACATTCGTATCCTGGTTCAAAAGTCCCGTCATCTGGCTGATGCCATGAAGAGGTCTAACATATCAGTAATTAGATGTGCAATGCCGGCTCATGTGCCTTCGACTGGAACCGGTCTGTGACGGAGACAGAGGCACTGACGACTCCCAATTGCGGCCACATCTTGGGATGCAGTAATTAACTTGCTGCGGATGGACCCGGCACATAGTACGAGGTCATGAAGCCGTATAAAGGCCGCTAAGGTAAAATGACGCGCATTTTAGACTTTGCACTAGCTAGCATTAGATGGAAATTATTGCATGGACATCCTCGTGAACCAATCAGTTTGCCGGAATTATTCATTTTGTAGATCAGATGGCTCAAGAGCCGCTCTGTACATGATGGCTAGATCTCTAACCATTCCGGAAACCTAGTAACTGAGCTACAATCCACTACGAATGACTTTTCGTGTACTTTATCGACGGATGAATTTGCCCTTGGAAAGTCACTTTTTTTAATGTAATAAATGGTACCAGAAACCAAAGTTATTCGTAATGTGAAAGTCTGAAAGCAGGAGTGCTTTAACACTGCACCTTTTACCCAAACACAGCTCTCATAGGCTCTGCCCTGTCAGTTATATGACGCAGTTCTTTCTGTGGACGAATAAAGAGGATAAGACATCCGTCGACGTCTAGATCTCCGAATTGTATTGTTACCCTCAGGTTTTCCGACTAACATGCTAAATGTTCTTCTCGTCGCCCTATTTCCGTCTAGTTATTAAGGTTTAGCAGGCTGCGCACTGCCAAAAAAAAAAACTGGCGTTGGAAGGCGCAGCACCACATGTACTATACTGTGTCAGTATGGACATTACTTCTTCCTCCACATTGGCGCGACAGCCCGCGTCGGCCCCTGGCCACTTCAGCAGTTCGCCGCGAGATATCCCTAACCTCTGCTAGTCTCCTCCAGTACACAGCTATACCTCCACTGTCCGTAGTCCTGCATGGTGTGCTCAGGGACATTTCATTGGCCTTCATTTTATCGTTCTAACAATATAGGTTGAAGATCACAAACTGCTAACCTCGACGTGTAATTGTACTGTTACTTACTCTTCCTTGATCCACCACATTCCTCTCAAACTGGCTTTTATTTGAAGTAGTATAGTCCGGGTTTGCACGCACGACACTGTTAGGCCTGCGTATGGAAACACTTTGGAAGCCGAAATGCGTATGTTAACAAAAAGTCAAGTAGCATCAGTGAATAAATAATGAACCGACGCGTCCAATACAGGACGGTAAATGACCTGTAATAAAATATGTCAATCTACGTCCATCCCTCCGTCAGACTAGTTTGATAACTGTGCAAATAATGGTGGAAGGTAGAACTCTAAGCTATAAACAGTAGGAGAAGATGCATTAAGAAGAACTTACAAGTGGAATAAGTAATAATATTAAAAGCTAAGCCGTACTCCAATATTCGTCGTGGAACAAGCAGTGTGAAATAACCACATATAAAACTCCACAGATGGCCTTAATTAGTCTGAGTTTCAGAATGTGTTAATTTTCTACGCATTTGACTGCATACGACCCAATTACAGTTCAAGGTCTACGCTGTAGGGATGAAAGGGTGTCTGAACGTACAGTCTTAGTCGTATTCCACAAAACAAAACAACAACTACATTTCCAGACCAGAGTGCCGGCGACGTTATGCAATCTTGGACAATGCCTTCGCTGTTCATATTCAGTAGACTCGTAGTTCACAATTCTCATTCACCGTAGTATGCCACTGCTACTCACACACTACAGCAGCATGGAATGTCAAATACCCCAATAGTAATTTCCACTCACAGATTCGGTACAGCGAGGACATTCATTAGCTGTTTTTTCACGTAACTTTCTGTACTCTTCATTATCGTCGTTTATATTTAAGCGTTAACCTGCTTATTAATAAATTTGTTTCCGTCTGTGTTTATGGTGTACTTAAGCTGTCAGTAGTTAAGACTACATAGTGTCAAATGACGGGACTGTTAGGCAATGATGAATTTGGGCGGAATACTGAAAGAGGCGACCGTGGCCAAGTTTGAGGAACTAAGGAAAATCATGAAATGTCTCTCAAGATAGCCAGTTTCCGGCCAGAGATTTCCCTTCTGACTTTCCTAATATGCAGAGGGAATGGTCATCACTCGCAGTATTTCTCGTTTCCGCTCCCTCCATGAACTTTTACCTTTTATACCAAGGTGATTCCGTATTCATTGAAACTTTAATGCGTTTAGAAGAGAGAGAAATATTGGGTTGATAACAGATTTCAGTACAACAAAGGTTCCGTTGTAGACAGGTTTTACTGTATATTCAACATATGAACTCACATAGAAGTCACAGTAGTTAAGAAACAAAATTAGCCCTGTGATCAATTCAGCGCCACCGAATTAAGTCGTAGTGGTGTGGTCGTACTCGTAGCTGTACCCATCGTGATCAGATTCAGGCACCGGTTGTTTTCCCATCGGAAAGGGTGTCCCTGGTACCCACCGGATAGGAGGCTTGGTGGGCCCAGAGAGAGCCTTCGAGGCTGCATCGGAGAGTTTTTCTCCCTTCCAGGAATGTCACACCGAGCGTTCTGCGCGTAGCATAGCCACTGTACTGACTCAGCTCTCCCGACTCCTATTCTGGTGGTGTCACATTACAAGTCGGCGGTGTCGCTGGCTGGTAGAGACGTGCAAGGACGTGGGATCTGTTGTGACTGCTTTAGGATATGTTTCGTACGGATTCTGTTATTACACCCGCACCATTAGTTTCACAATGCGCACAGTTGTTTACCCATCAACAATACACTGTTCAGGTTCCGGTCGTGTATACACAACTTCGCCAAATGCTGTGACTTACATTCATTACCTTCGCAGTACCTCCTAATGAACAGGCCTGCAAAATGAGGAAGAGTGTTATTTTCCTGCAAGAATCGGATCGATAATCAACCAGTTTTTCATGAGCTTCAGTTGAATTTATCTGGATCAGAATAGGGGCCGGTGGCAGACCATTGTGGACACTGCAATAAATCTTTCGTTTCCATAAAAGGCACAGCATTGCTCGACTATCTCAGGACCTAATCGATTCTCAAGGACCGGGCTCAAGTAACTGAGCATCGACCAAATTCTCGTTGAGTTCCATCAGATATGCCACGACCACGTGTCTCTCTACTCACCAGAATTGATTATCCTGTCAACTTATTGCAGGCTACATGCACTCTATGTGGGCCGAGTAGCTCAGTCGGTATAGCGACTGACTACGGGCTGGACGGTCCGGGATCGAAACCCGGTAGGGACGAGACTTTCCGCCCGTCCAGACCGGCCCTGGGGCCTACCCAGCCTCTTCTAAAATGGGTACCGGCTCTTTCCCGGGGTAAAGTGCGGCCGGGGCGTGCTGCTGACCACTCACCCCCCTCTAGTGCCGCGGTCATGGAAGAGTAGAGCTATACCTCTACCCACCCTCTGGGCCACACCGGTCCTGTAAAGGGATCACTTTACCTTACCTTTTACATGCCCTCTATACCTGAACTGAAACTTTCTAACTGCCAGCGAGATATACTGGCCTAAACCTGGCCTCTTTCCACCTAAATATTTTTGATACGTGACGTCAGTGAAAACTGGCCTGCCCATTGTCTCTAACTAACTCCATGCAGCAGAACCCTTCTTGAGAAGCTAACAGGTTCTCAGTCATCATCCAACCTAAAAGCTAATACGTCCTTTGACCGTTCAGCCATTTCCTGCACACGAAACGCATGCTAGACTATGACAGGGAAACTTTCTAACGAAGATTGCGCTTACGTGAACGAACTTCCTGTAGCGGCTGAGGGCCTTGGCGTGGTCATACTAGGGACCTGCCGACAAACGACAGAAGTCCCTAGACTTCACTTCGGTGGGTGTCTGGGGATGGAACCCACAGCAGCTCGGTCGCGTAGGCTGATAGCTCTTGCGGCCTGGGGAGAAAATCACGTTGGCTGCAGGCCTACGCAGTTGGGTTAAGGACTGCGGACCTTATCCCTTCATTTAATTATACCCTGTAATTCGCCTTACAGCTGAGGAAAATCACAGTAAACCTTACTCCATGTAGCCGAAGAGTGCCATGCACAGTTAGTCTTGTCGACATGACCGCTCCTTAACGACCAGCTTCGATTGGCCTGATGGTTTCCTGTTGCTTGGACTACGGCTTCTTGGGGAGGGGGGGGGGGGGGAGGCTTTGGTCAGCCCTCGATCGGCATACGTGCCTTCCAAGTCGCCGCACTACGGTGCTCTTCGGCACAGCTAATTTTGAGTCTCAATCCGCTGTTAGGTGTTTTCATTCAAGAAATTCCCCGCATCTTGTGGAAACTGAAGGTTTATTCCAGAATTCGCAAAAATTTCTACGTGGCTCTATTCTTGGTCACATGAATCCAGGCGACCTTCCATCCTCTTTCTTGAAGATCAGTTTTAATATTATCCTCCCATCTACGCTCAGGTCTTCCAAGCGGTCTCTTGTCTTCAGTTCGTTCACCCAAACCCTATAGGCATTTCTCTTCTCCCCTGCTTGCCACATACCCTGACCATTTCATCCTCCTTGATTTGATCATCCTATTAATATTTCGTTAATATCATGCATCATGAAGCTTCTTATTACAGGTTTTCTCTAACCTCCCATTATCGGTCTACACACCTTTCATAGCACCCTGTTCTCGAATTCTGGAACCTATGTCGATCCCTTGTTGCGAGACCAAGATGCACGCCCCTTTCAAACAAACAAGGATATATTATGTTTATTGGACCGTGCATCATTGTGATAGTTGAAGAATAAAAGACCAACTTGATGTCACTTGCTATTTTATTTCACTTCTTATGTGCTCGACATGTTTCGGACATTAATATATCCATCATCAGGAGCTTGCGACTGTGCTGCTGAATTATCACATTGGTCGTATTGTTCTCGGTTCGGTGTATGTTGGAGATTCGGTGTGGTTGGGTTGGAGTGGTATCCGTGTTGCAGGCTTCAGCCCGCAACAGTCTTTATCAACAATGAGGAGAAGGAAGACGATATACAGGATTGCCATAATATTAAATAAGGCGTCACTCCTGTCTTTGCTGCTTGAGGCTTATTATGTTTTACATCACTTTTACTGAAAAGGAAAGATACCACTTTCGAGACCTAGACATAGACGGGAAATCACAAGAATCTTAGAGATAAAATATGTGAAGATGTGGACTGGACTCAACTGGCTCAGGATAGATGTAGTAGTAACCCGGAAGTGAATTTTCTAGTTCCACGTAGGCGGGAAATTTCCTGAATTGCTGAGCAAGTATCAGCTTCTTAAGCAGGACTTCGCTCTGTGGAGTTGGTTACTTAGTTAGTTAGTTGGTTGGTTGGTTGGTTTGCTGGTTGTTTGGTCAGTTAGTTGGTTAGTCAGTTACACATAGTACATGGTTACACGGTCCTTACATATGCTGCACATTTCACAGATCCGCGTTTCAGGTTTAACAGTTACACTATAATCATTTATATTCAAGAATTCTTATTCACGAATCACGACCACTTTGCCTCATCCCCCCCCCCCCCAAACAAAAACAAACTCTGACCCAAATCTATTTATTTGGGACCACCCACCCAACAACAAGAAACAAAAACATCTAAAAACCCCCCCCCTTTTCCCCCCCCCCCCCCCCCCCCCTGACAACAGAGAACGTCGAATCGAATTGTATATTATGGGCACTATCATCCAACAACAAGGAACTAAAACGTTTAAAACACCTCTGCTCTATCAAGCCTGACGATCTGACAGAGCCAGCTCTATGACCTGACTGCCTACAGGCAAAACGGGTGTCATCACACAACTGCAGACACTCACACGACAAATCTTCGCCGCCACCACTACTACCACAAAAGAACGTGTTGCCCAAGTCATTTACCAGTCTATCTTCTACCTAGACGAGTTACTACTGGGAGAACATGTCTTCGGATCTTTGGATTTGGAAGAACGAAACAACTTGACTGATCCCGCGAAAAACTTCTTGCTGTTTGGAACTCTAAATTATAGGACAGAACTGATCACGTAACTTCAAGGGGTAGGCGTTAGATGATTTTTGCACTGGAACCGACTTATGTCTCGCATGTATTAATAGTAAACCATTGTCTCACAACAGGCAGCTTAAACTGACTCATGTATCAGGTCTGTCAACATTATGTTGGACACTGTGCACCGTCTGATATATAGGTCGCTATTTTATGTAGAATAAATGACGTTTCGGGTGTTGGCTGTACTTCCGTCGTCAGGTGATTCGTTAAAGATTCTCGCCCCCTGGAGTATGAGACCGTGTAGAGTATGCAGGTACCAACGTTTCGGAGAAGCATACTGCCTCCATCTTCAGTGTATGAAGCAGTATTTTGTCCCAAAATTTTGTATCTTTGTACCAATCTACTTGAACTCATAACCTCAACAACGCTGTGAGTACCTCAGATCTCACAAAGTAACAGGTTTTTTTATATACCAACAGATTTTAAAAGATCAGAATCTGTAAGAAGTAAGACTGTCTTTCAGTAGCACTACTAGGCTGCTCGATAGCCTGTAAATCTGTTATTTAAAGGGTCACATGTTCCATAAACTAATAGGTGTAATGCAGTCTGGAGACATCAGTACAGGTAAACTCAATTCGCTAACAGGACTTCCAAGAAAAATTAATTTCCTGAGTACCTCAAAGAGTTAATTTTGTATTCTTTGAATAAAAATCTTTTAATTCAAATTCACTATGAGAATTGCGCTGTTCTGGGTTATTACGTAGCGAGTGGTGGTAATTCCTTGCCGAACTTTCGGGACAACCTATCGGTCCCGAAACGCAGGAAGGAATTACCACTACTCTGTGCGTGATAACCCACAAGACTGCAGTTCTCATGTACTTCGGGGCGGAATCATAAGATCAGTAAATTCCCTGTGTTTGTACGTCACGAGAATCGATGTATCAATTATGCCACCGTCGATCTGTTGTGTGCCGAACAGGACTGCACCTCATGAAATTCACCTGTCCATGTCTTCAGGTTCCTCGCCTAGGGCCACAAACGATAAAAACTCGGAACAGAAAGGACAGGAATAGATTCGAGCCATCTTAGTGATTAATCATATGGGTATTGGAGCAGGTGATCTAAAGCGGGAGGGTAAATTCACGCACGAACAATTCTGCCCTCAGCAGAAATTGAGAATTGGGGTTTTAGAAATTGTACTAGTTACTGGAGGGCCTGTGATCAGGTAGTCATTGTGACTTGTGCTGCTTTTAGCGACGACATTCTGGGTTCATAATATTTAGACGTTTTACAGTTAAACCTGATATTTCCTCACCTTGCCGGAGTTCGCTCCCAGTGTGTTCATTGAAGATTCGGTCTTCTATAATGTTTTGCTGTGTCGCTGAATGAGTATTTAGCGACGTTTCGAAGAATCGTAGTGCCGTCAATCCAAGAACTTCTTGAACCTGAAGAAGGCACTACGAACCATCGAAACGTCTGTCACCCCGTACATACTGCGCTTCGTATGTCGGAGCGAGTAGATGAGGCGTTACCAAGTTCTGTCCATCCTTTTCCACGGCATGACTAGCCTATCCACCTTAATAAACTTTGCTTGATCGGTGACAAGTTTCTGAGGATTATGAAAAGCCACATCAGCGCTGCCAGGCCTCTTTTTTTTTCACGATGTAGCAGCGATACAGTATTCCCTGAAAATCGCTATTTTACCTACAGTTTTTCAGTCATTCAGCCACACCACTCTAACCCTTTCCTGTAAGAGGTGAGGTGCTACTTTGAAGAACAGAAGGAAGCAAACCTGAGATGTGGCAACATTTAGGTTGGAATGAGAAGGGACCACAGCGACTGCGATGAGGGGGCATGCCGTAGGAGTAGGAGGCCACATTTTTTATAAATCGTGGGGAGGTGGATGTATGGGTGGGTTGGTTGGGACGAAGGGAAAGGAAGGAAAGTTGGATGATTGTCTTGGAAGGTCTGTTCAACTATTCTTGTGCTTCCTTTCATTCGTTTCTCACTCTGACCTTCCTCTTTCTACGCCCGTATGGGTTGAATGTGTTGTAGTAACATGAAAGACAGACAACCCTTTGAGCAGGTTACACAGACGTAAAATTAAAGGCGTTAGCAATGTGTAAAAAACATGCATGTTATTTTTATCTTAAATTACGAACTGTTATGTATAAAGCTGCTTTTCTCATTGCGTCAAAATATAACTACTTCTATCTTGGTGATGCAGTATGCTGATCGGGAAAGGATATGCGGAGTGGATAACTGACGGACCAAACTAATGACAGCAGTTAGAACACATTAAAAATACTGCATATGAATACCGACCCAAAGATCTCCCGTCACTTGGATACTGAGGCTCACCTGTTCTGTGGGCATGCATAAATGCACAAACGTTACTGTTTTGTATTTCGTATAAACCGACTAATACACTCTCATCTTGTTAACACCACTTTTTTAGCACTGTTACTGCGATAACAAATTTAGGTTTTGCACATTTTATTGAACGAAATTGCTGTACTTGTACTATGTATCTTTTCCTTGAAGTTTATATATCTCGATTCATCTCTTGCCTGTCTTGTATCTTTGTTTTTTCATTTTCCATACACTGAAGTCACTGTTTAATATAAAAACCGACTAATGCACACTTACATTGTTAACACCACTGTATTAGCGCTGTGTTACTCGGAGTAACACAGTGCTTATAAAGTGTGCATTAGTCGGTTTTTATATGAAACAGTGACAGCAGTGCACGGACGTGATGTTGTGTGTTGTGTAGGTACAGCGCTTGGAAAGATCGATCCTCTATCTAAGGGGTCTCACAAAATGTACGAAACAGTCTAGACACTGACGAGGGCAGTGGGCCTAAATCATAGAAGGTTAAGTTGAAGTGCTGAATATTTAGTCTGGCCAACAAACAGGAAACAGTTTAGCATCAATTTGTATCCATGCCCGTTGCCCCTATAGCCTACGACCCATGTCGTTCTTCAAACCAGCTGAAGGTCCCGAGTTTGGGATTCAGTGGATAGCGTTCCTTATGCCCCCCACGCCCAAAGTAGCTGTCTCGAACCCAGGATATCGGCTTAATCTCCAGGGCATGACTAAAGCCTGCCGACAACCTCGGCCACTTGGCCACGAACCACTGGATGGGAAATGAACAGAACTGACCGTTACTCGGGCGTTTAATCTGCAGCAGAAGGAAGCTACTGCATCTGCAGCCCAAGTGTGAGATCCGCTATAGGTACTTAAGCAAGTGATAAATAAAGAACTGAACTAACCTAACACTCGACTCTTCAATCATTTTCCATGCCTGTTAAGGGAGTCAACTGAAATATCTTTGAAGTTTATCCACCGCTTTCCTTTACCCAACTCAGGACAGGCTTGCAAGGCTCTGTCATGGATCTTCCAACTGCCAGTATCTTATATATTATATGCACATCCGTATGTACGAGTTTACGGTCAACTAAAGAGCCATTGTGTTAAAAAAAAAAAAAGAACCGTGCTATATTTCAGGGAATAGGTCCTCTGGCCTATTGCAATTCAGGATTAATTTTAAATAGTGAATCCTTTCAACATTTATCAGGCATCGGCCTGTGGCAAGGTTTCTGCTTACGTATAACAAAGTAACCTAGCAAAATGTGAGATAGTCATCCCTTCCCCGAAAGCGATTCAGACCCGCGACACCACTGCCAGTGAGGTAAATCATCATGGCCACCTTCATACGGAGTCGAAGCACAGGATAAACATTTTTGCGGGAGTCTGCCCACCTGGGTGATATATGAACGTAAAATGTCCACCATTATAACGCCACCCTCATGTGGCACCCACGCTTGACTAAATGTTCCACATTTTAGCAGCATTACTTGGCAGCACCGATTCCCTCGTTATCTGCCACGTCTGCGAGAGTAAGTACAGGCATTAAAGCCACAGGAATTCAGTTCTTAGACTCAAACCACAGTAACTGTAGCGGGTTGTGACTACATGTCCATTTAGTTCTACCGGAGACAACATTACCCTTTCTGAAAAATTCATAACAACTGAAGTACCAGACCCGATCTGAGGAGAGGTAAAAGGGCCGAGAACATCGTCAAGGTACAGTTAGGTCTGGTAAACCGAAAATTGCTGGATGAGAAAGGGGGAAAGGACGTAGGGTATGAGGGGGGCGAGTTTTTCTGCACCCTACCAGAACGGCCCTGGAGCCCGTCAAGCCTCTTATACAATGAGTACCGGGTCCTTCCCGGGGGTAAAGCGGCCGGGGCCTGGCGTTAAACCACCCACCTCCATCTAGCCCTAAGTTTAAAGAGAAAGTAGAGCTGTACCTCTACTCCCCCTCTGGGCTTTCGTGGCCTGTTCTAGGATGAACTTTATCTTTAACTGTTTTATTGCAATGAATGTCAGTGAACAATACCAGTCACAGGTACAGTACACCGACCACTCGAAGATCTGCAGCTGAAACACAATCACCATAATGTGATACACATTTTTGCACATGTAGTAGTCACAGAGTCATACACCCTCGCTAGGCGAATACCTACCCCATGCTACCTGCCTTCCTTAAATACTTTTCAAGTATCAATTGACCAGAACTACGCTGTAAAGAAGATAAATATTCGTGGGAATGTAGTGGATTCAAAAATCCAAATGTGTGTTAAAAATATGCATTGAATTGTCTAAAGGAAGGGGAAATGCATTTAATTTGATCAGTTGAGCAATGAATTTACGTCTGGGGATACAGAGGGAACAGACCACTTGGTAGCCCAATACTTAACTGGGAGGGCAGAGTTTTTCAGGATGCATCGCAAAAATTGGTTACCGGAATGTAAACTAGATGCCACTGGTCGAAGATTGTTCCAGTAGACTGCAGTGACGAACAGGTTCTGTTAACAAGGTATTTCTTAATCACCTCAATGACTTACTTTGAAATGAATATGGAGGTCTTTATATGCTGCAATTAGTTCATTTTCCATTTGCCTTTCTTCCTGAGTTCTCTGCTTGCGATGTAAAACTTGTTACAGCAATGTGTGGAACACGAACATAGATTCCTCGTCACCGCGGTTATAGTTTCATTGCCACAACCAGACGCAAAATCCAGATGGTTACACGAATGCACTTCCAAAAGTGATGTGTTTCCTCATATACTGACCTAAGACACTACTGAAGAACTTAAATCTGTGATCAGACTGTCAAAGTGGAGGTGAAACATCTGCAACTGTAAGATGCCTTTCGTGGCTCTACTCCGCCCCCAACAGCCGTGTAAAAGCATCTCCAAATTCCGAGTTATTGTTCATAAGTTTTTAAGGGCGGAGAATACAGACTGACAGTAGCAAATAACGAGAGTGCAGAGTCCGGGGAAACAGGGTTGAAACGATAGGAGACGTAATAAAAACTAGACGCGTGTAAAAAGTATGAGATGGCACTGGAGGGGCACAGGGGTGGCGAGCTGACAAATGCTGAAGTACATCAGGAGATGAACAGGGGTTGTAAATATGCAGCTTCTTGGTGGCAATTGCTTGTATCAAATCAACTTCTGTCCTTCTCAGTTTCACAGTACCAATGCAGGCTTATCACCTGTTCTTGTATACAAGGCCACAGTACATTCACGCAGAATCAGCCGAATCAGCACGCAAATGCAAAGATTTCATCCGACTACTAATTTAAACGATATTTTGGCATGACATTCCTGGCTAACGAATTTACTGTTGGATCATTTCACAAAAGGCTGTGTACATTTCGATGAACCTTTAGTGACAGCAGGTTAATCCCAATGCTAGCCGGTATGCCGTAGTCGGTTTATTGACGGGGAAGGACGATCCGGGCTTCCGTTTATGGCAAGGCAAAAGGCTATTTTTTTCACTTAAATATCGCGGCGAGCTCAGAGGCCCGTCCACCCTCTTATTCAAAGGGTATCGGGGTTCTTTCTCCGGGGATGAAACTGCCGTGGCATGAAACTGCCCCCTCACCTCCGTCTATTGCCGAGATTCAGAATAAGTGGAGCTGTACAGCTACTCCCTCTGCATGCCTTCATGGCGTGGACAGGGAGAGTTTTACGTTTATCAGAGTAGTGTCAGCTCGTTTCCTCTCGACGTTGACTAGAAATCAGAACGATATATTCAACAGAACCATCTCAGTAGGCCTGCGTTGCGAGAATTATAATTCCAATACCATTGCGACAAACGGAATCAAAAAGAACGGTTCCTTGCTTCGAGTTCTTATATGCCAGTAGCCTGTATTGTGTTTCTTCGGTGCTTAGGTTACAATCGCATTTCCAAAATCCATAGTGCTTCTGAACTCATTTTGCATCAGAATTAATTAATTATAATTTTTTAACATTTGCGTAGTTCAGTTCTATTCTTTCACTGTGAAATTTCCTGGCGTATGTGGTAAGTTACAAGAAATTTCTGTGGTGTAAAATATATCATCTGCATCATAGTTAACTCAGAAATGTTACTTCAATTCAGCTTCCATGCAGCTGAAAGAAAGCGGGAGTAGAAAATATAATTTAATCCTTCCACAACACGGAATACATACGGCGTAACCCGTCCCCACGCCGACGCCCTTCAAAGCCACGGACACAGTTACCACATAGAATCAAATGATTAGAATTAAATGACTCTTTCAGACATGTCGCTGTCTGTCCTTAACGCTTATGGAAAAAGAAAGTTAACGCAACGCACATACACGTCCTCTCACTTTCCGCTAACATTTCAACAGGCGTTCGTTCCATTGGTGACAGTAAATCCCGAAATGTTCCACCAGGATTACTGGTATTCAGGAAGGTATACACCCATCAACCTCAACGTTTTTTTAATATTGCACGTATGGTGCATGATGGCACTGAAGAAGTGTCGAAACATATAGGAGACTGTGTACCTATTGTGTTCACATTTCAGTGTGTATCGGGTTGGTTTGATAAATTGGATTCTCAACTTCTTTGTTCTATAATATATCATATATATATATATATATATATATATATATATATATATATATATATATATAAGTTGTCCCAGGAGTTAAGGTCACTACTTCGGAATTTAATTCCAGAGCTGATTCTGAGTCAAAAACGTCATATACACACGGGCCCAATTTGCAACGGTTCAGGAGTTTTGAGTTTTTAAAGTACAGTAAGTAAATTAGAAAGGAAAGAGGAGCATTGTGCATTTATTGAGCTGTGTTGTTATATGTACAGTTACAGATTGGCCGTTCAGCACT
>Ga0131853_10010046_pt1 | contig 17320 bp, 7 predicted proteins | sample TergutLab28metaG_FD_92764 | JGI IMG/M metagenome (GOLD analysis project Ga0131853, IMG submission 92764) | Labiotermes labralis P1 segment gut microbial communities from Petit-Saut dam, French Guiana - Lab288 P1 (version 2) (version 2) | ecosystem: Host-associated > Arthropoda: Insects >... | reverse complement strand
TTTCATTATTTAATGCTCAACATGTTTCGGATGTTAATACATCCATCCTCAGGAGCTTGCGACTTATTTGTTGAGTTATTTCATGAGTTGTATTGCTCTGGTTCGATGTGTGTTGGTGTTACGGTGTGTTTCGGCTGGGGTAGTGTGGTATCCGGATGCAGGCTGAAGCACTGCTTCAGCCTTCATAAGGATACCACACCACCCCTGTACGGGTAGCTGTCTGGTCTGCAGGTTGGGATGAGACTGCAGTCTCATCCCAACCTGCAGACAAGACAGAGTGAAAAATACCAGCGTCGCATAGATACAGTAAGTTCTCCTGATGATGGACATATAGTTGCCCGAAACACGCAGAGAAGTTGAAATAAATATACTAAGAAGTAGTGTGCACCTAGTTGGCTTCATTTGAAACAGTTTATATTAATTTTGGTCGACAACGGATTAATGAAGCTACACGCACTGGTGGGCGACTGGTCTAAAATTCTGCTTGATCAAAACTGCGAAAATAACCTGCCGTAGAGACGAGTGTTGCTTGAAGGTACGAAGTGAAGAAAAGTGCTTGGCAGTCAACGCCACTGCCGCCTGCAGAATGAAATAGGCTCGGACCCACCATCGTTTGGTGGTCTGTAATCTGAAACGTGTTTGAACACTAACGAAAACAATTTGGCAAAATTTGAATCCTTTCCGACTCCTTGAAATCGGTTCACTAATGACAGTGGGAGCTGCACCATTATTCTGCAAGTGAAAGAATGTGACATGCATGCACCCAAATCAATCACTTGTATTGCTAAAATTGTTAAATTTGGAAGGGAAATAACATACCATGATATATAAAAAAATTTTTAACTTTGGAATAAATGATACTGCGTCATTTCCTATTTGGTAAATAATGGGTCAGTGGTTTTTCTTAACCTAATACAAGTTCGTGTGCAGTAAAATACTCGTTAAGTCTAGTTAAATGTTGAGGCAAAGTACTTTGCCATTACTGGGCGACTTTTTTAATGAATATATAATGCACTTAAACTAATATGTAGAACAGAGCGAAGTAACCCGGTTAAATATTCTTAGGATATTCTCAGAGTAAAATCAACAAGATGCGACTTTTCTCAATTTATTTATTTCTGTAAGATGCTCTACATGTTTCAGAAGGGTTTTTCGTCCACCATCAGGAGCTCAAAACTGCACATACAGCGTCAGGTATTTGTCAGACCAATTCTGCTACCTGCTGCTAGCAGTAAAGTTGGTACCGGGTCTTTCCCGGGGGTAAAGTGCGGCCGGGGCGTGCTGCTGACCACTCACCCCCTTCTAGTGCCGCGGTCATGGAAGAGTAGAGCTATACCTGTACCCACCCTCTGGGTCACACCGGGCCTGTAACGGGATCACTGTACCTTTTCTTTTATTCGACCTACCACAAAATGACTTCTTTAGAACATGTTACGGAATGATCTTGCCTACTTGACTTCAGTTTGGCCTGCAGCTAACAAACGCTCATGAACGTAACGGATATTAATACCTTCTGACATACTACCCTTCTATATCATAAAACGTTTTCCCACTCTGTACCTAATTATGTCGTCCATCCATCAGCGTGTGGTCCAGTCCGCATAACAAATGTTTCAAATTCGTGTCTTACAATGCCTTAAGAAAGCTTCTTCTGTCGAAATTTTGACAAGTCTGCGTTCTCGTTTAGGAGAGAGGTATTCCAGCAGCCGCACGCACGCACAGTTTGCTGCGAAAAGTGAACCTACGCGCTTTTCGCCTCACTATATTCGTTCAAAAATATTCGGCACATTATACAAGTTTATTGCCACGTTTTCCTCCTCATGTTACCGAATCACGCCATTCATTCTGTGCTCACGTATACTCTGTAAGCTAAAGTCGCACGTACTTCCGCTGGACAAATTTAATCCTCTGCAATATCTGTGGGATTTTGTTCCAGTTCCACCTGTTAAAATGTTTACGCCCTTACGGGATAAGGAAGACGCTTCTTTTAAGTCGTTTCATAGCAACTAAAAGCTTTCCCTCTAAACACCATGAAGACCTATAGGGGAGTGGCCTATAGCGTTACTTATTCTTATTTTTTAAATTAGATGGGTTATGGTCAGCTTTATGCTCCGACCGCTTTACCTTCCGGGAAAAGACCCCCGTAGTAGACAGGAAACTGGGTAGACCCCAGAGCCGTCTGAACGTTTGGAAAGGAGACATATCTCGTGCCTCTGGCGGCAATCGAATCACGTTTCTTTAGTTGCTGAGCCAGTAGCCTAGTCACTATGATGACTGACCTACCTCGGATATCCGGCTTAGGATTGATTGATTAACAAGATTTGTATTGTTCTCTGCAGAATCAATGGAGCTATACCTTGTTACTGAACAACAACCACGAACGTACACTTCATGCTTGACTCACAAACACCGGAGAGTTATAAATTCTTATGAATAACGAATGTGGTTACAAAGACAGTGTAGGTGTGTTGTTCACCTCCATTATGTAGGAATACTTCTTCTTCATTTTCGTGTGTGGCTGCACCCCCCAAGAAGGGTAAGCGTCTCCTATCGCTCCCCACCATCCACCTGCACTACGTGCTGCTTGTCTCCAGGTAGCATTTCCCATATTTACTGTATAGGAATCACTGTTGTGGCAAACAAGTTGGTTTAAAACAAAGAGGAGGCAACCAGCCTAACAATAGATCGTGTGTTATTCACACATTTTTCTGTTTGACATTCTGACGACCGTGCATCATGATATATTCGTATAATAGAAGCCAACAGTAGATGCACGATTTCTCAACTTGACTACACCTTAGTTCTTTAGTTTGATAGCCAGTGTTCGTTTATTAACAAAAAAAAATATCAGTAGTAATGTAAATTAATATTTCTTGATAAATCTTTTTTTTACTGCAAACAACACACAAGTACCTTCATTCCAAACGTATGCTACAGCGTACTTTTTTTCCTGCAAACAACACACAAGTATCGCCATTCCAAACGTATGCTACAGCGTACTTTTTTCCTGCAAACAACACACAAGTATCTTCATTCCAAACGTATTCTACAGCGTACTTTTTTCCTGCAAACAACACACAGGTATCGTCATTCCAAACGTATGCTACAGCGTACTTTTTTTCCTGCAAACAACACACAGGTATCTTCATTCCAAACGTATGCTACAGCGTACTTTTTCCCCTGCAAACAACACACAAGTATCGTCATTCCAAACGTATGCTACAGCGTACTTTTTCCTGCAAACAACACACAAGTATCGTCATTCCAAACGTACGCTACAGCGTACTTTTTTCCCTGCAAACAACACACAAGTATCGTCATTCCAAACGTATGCTACAGCGTACTTTTTTTCTTGCAAACAACACACAAGTATCGTCATTCCAAACGTATGCTACAGCGTACTTTTTTCCTGCAAACAACACACAGGTATCTCCATTCCAAACGTATGCTACAGCGTACTTTTTTCTTTCTTCCGATTAATTTATATTTCATCATTTATCTTGTTGCCTCCTTCTTACGTACTTACATAAACTGTGAAATAATCTTTATATGTGACGTATTGTTTTTCTTTTTGCAGTTCATTTGTACCAATATTACCTAATCCTTCAAAACCCTAAAATACCCTCACGCTAATTGCGAGTGTTTCGCACTTTAACTATTATTAAATTGCACCTCTGCATATGATTTTAAATGTAAACCTCAATGGGGAATATTTATGCAGCTTTGAGCACACAAACACGAATATTCATGGTTGCTGTAGTGAGAAAATGTTAACGGCTGGTAACCATTATCGGGAGTTACATGAAGTGCTGCTGTTTTTCCATTAAACAATGTTATAAACTCTGGTCGACCATTCACTTTACGGCAGGGTATCTGTGCTTACACGACCATGCAGAAGCTCGAGTATAAATTGCTTATAAATATTTCAGTTTGTTTCAGGTGCATGTATAAAGAAAGCAGTATCAGCCATCTTAAATACATGTACCACCTGGCAGAGTTGAATTGTAATACTTTATTATCCAACAGATGCACAAATATATAATTCGTAGATACAATTATAATTATTATAAACTATTTAAAAATATTTAAAATTGCTCCAACATGTTTCGGATCACAAGGGATCCATCATCATGAAGCTTTATACAGTGCTTGGTTAAAATTACAGTAGTGGTTCTATCATGTCAGTTGATATGGACGTAGTCGGTGTTATGGCAGCATATTTACCCGTGGTGTGTGTGTGTGTACTGCACAGTCTAGATTGATGTACGGTACAAACATGAAGATTAGAATTGTAAGTTCATTTTGTGAACAAAAACTGTTTGTTTCTCTTAATTTCTTAAACAAATGAAGGGAGTTTTCTTTATAGTTGCACCATGCATTTTGTAAATTCTTTTAATTAACACACCAACTATTGAACACATACATTAGGTAAAGTTCTAAAACTTTTACATTAACACTTAAAACGCTCCTACATGTTTCGATCATAAGATCATCCTCAGGGAGCATACACTGTTCCTTGCTAAAGTTAAAGTTTAAAAACACTTAGTGATTAACAACGACCCACACACAACATACGACATGCTGCCACAGCACCAAGTTAACACAACGAAGTTAAACACTAAGTGATTTTAAACTTTAAATTTAGCAAGGAACAGTGTATGCTCCCTGAGGATGATCTTATAATCGAAACATGTAGGAGCGATTTAATGTAAAAGTTTTAGAATTTTAAGTAATAAATGCGTGCATTGTTTGGTGTATTAATTAAATAAATGGAGTTTTTAAGTGTTTTATTGCTATTGTAAACAAAGTCGTAGCAGTAATTTTAAGTGAATGTACATTCAGCGGACTATAATAAATCTTACGAATTCATAATTCTGTTTAGGTTTTAAAGCAGGAATTGAATGTAAATATTACTCATGAATTCAGTTCGTACCTTACAGAAAATACAAACTCCAGTACTAAGATCGAAAAAAGGTAAAGTAATTCCATTACAGGCTTGGACAGGCCCAGAGGGTTCCAAAAGTTTGAGGCCCCCAGATTTCAAGACAATCGGCACATGAAGGTTGTAAGGTTGTCAGCCCTACGCACCGGCCGTCTTTACCCCCAAGAAATATTCCTGGTACTCATTTCTGTTAGAGGCTGAGTCAATCCCAGTGCCATAGTGCGGCCGGAAGGATTATGTCAATGAAAAATTCCAGTGACACCATCGGGAATCGAACCCGCGACCTTGCGGTTTGTATCGCAGTGCCTCACATCTGGATTTTCAGTAGCATGCTGCGACAGCCTCAAATCTCGAATTTCACTTTTCTTTTTTTTTTTTTTTTTACTATTTTATTTTATTCTTATGACTGATAGATTCTGGAAATTTTAAACACCTAAAAATTAAGTGAAAAGTACGAATAAGTAGTCTCCTCTGTGTCCTGTTGGGACTCTGAACGCAGACTTGTACAGCTCAGAACAGCTTCAGTTGCCCGTTAAATTATAATACCCGGGGGTTCTAACGCTCTGCTGTAAGGATAGATACGTATCTATGCAACTTAAAGGTCTTAGGCTCCACATTTTTCACGGGAACGCAAGAAAAGATGGACAAGTCAAAACATATTCATATTTTCCAAGACTGTTATTCCTTGGAGCACAGTCTACAGCCATGGAGTATATAAGCTTCTGAGACGTCGATATTCGTACAGAGCTGGTGAATGTATTCTCCGCTTTTAAGGCACTGCAGTATCGGTTTCAGTGTTTAGAAAATCTTACAAGTGGACCTTATCCTGAACCACTCACATCCAGTTCACACCCACAGCTATGTTTCTCTAAGATGCGTGAAAAGGTAATGGTAAAGTTTTCCCGTTACAGTCCCGGTGTGGCCCAGAGAGTGGGTAGAGGTATAGCTCTACTCTTCCATGACCGCGGCACTAGAAGGGGGTGAGTGGTCAGCAGCACGCTCCGGCCGCACTTTACCCCCGGGAAAACCCGGTACCCATTGTACAGGAGGCTCGGTGGACCCCAGGGCCGGTCTGGACGGGCGGATAATCTCGTCCCCACCGGGATTCGATCCCGGACCGTCCAGCCCGTAGCTCAGTCGCTATACCGACTGAGCTACCGGGCCAACTCTCTAAGATACGTATTACTGATAAATTCCCATCTAAGCCCTGTTCTCGCCAGTGGTCTCTTCCCAGTGAGTTATTCTAGCAATGCCGTTATACACACACCTCACCCGTACCTTCTACAAACCCCTCCAATCTCGTCCTCCTTAATCCCATTGTCCTAATATCACGATGTGCCCAATCCCAGTGGCCGCGCTTACTGAGGCGTGGGTGTGGGGCCTACCTCTTGCTGGGATTGCTGGTTCGAATCCCGCCTGGAAATTGATGTCTCTTTCTTGCGGTTGTTGTGCTGTTAGGTAGAGGTCTTTAGTTCGGGCTGATCACTCGTCCAAAGGAATCCATCTAAGTGTGGGGTGTCTGAGTGTGATCGCGAAGCCTCTTTATACGGAGACCCCCGGCCCAGTAGTTGCTGTGGAACCATGAAATAAAACGTTATTGTGTGAATATCATGCATTATAAAGCACTTCTTACGTAATTTTCTCTATCCCGGCATTTTGCCTACATCTTATTTCGGATATGTTCTTCAGTTATGTTTTGTATTTATGACCTCAATGCGTGCAAGCATGAAAAAGAAAAATCCTAGGCCTTTATGCCCTTTTTGTACTGATCGAATAAACAGGACTCGGACGCGTGGTGAAAGCACTCCACACGCTTTGTGTGTAGGCGTGTATCGGTCACGATGAATTTTAAATAGAATGTCATACATATTCTGCGAATCGATGAATAGACACCGAACGTCGGAGAAAAGTACTTTTGGGCATTGGTATTAAAAAAACAACAGAATGTTATTTCAGCTGAACAGTCCAAGTGACACTGTCAGTTTCGGGTACACGAATCTTACATTCTGCTAACAGATATTTCGGTCCGTAACAAGTTATCTTCTAACGCAAAGAATTTGCGCGGGAAAACCATATTGGAACCTGTGCATGAAATTAATCTTATAAATAATTATCAAGTGTCATTTTATACTTCTTTCTCGGTGTTCTAAGCATTTTATAAACACGGCAAAATATGAAGAAGCAAGTAAAAATTACTCGGTGCCGGCTGAACACCATTCACCACAAAGTTGTACTCATCTCGTCTTACTGCAGTGTAACTCGCAACTGGCGTTTTTAGAAACGCTTACTGTAAAGTAAAAAAAAGGTAAAGTGATCCCGTTACAGGCCCGGTGTGGCCTAGAGGGTGGGTAGAGGTATAGCTCTACTCTTCCATGACCGCGGCACTAGAAGGGGGTGAGTGGTCAGTAGCATACTCCGGCCGCACTTTACCACAGGTAAAGAACCTGTACCCATTTTGTAGGAGGCTGGGTGGGCCCCAGGACCGGTCTGGGCGGGCGGAAAATCTCGTCCCCACCGGGATTCGATCCCGGACCGTCCAGCCCGTAGTCAGTTGCTATACCGACTGAGCTACCGGGCCCACAGATACTGTAAAGTATGAGAGTGTAAGTCAAGAAATAACAGAAGCGTTATAAGAGGCCTTTGTGGGCCCGGTAGCTGAGTCGGTATAGCGACTGACTACGGGCTGGACGGTCCGGGATCGAATCCCGGTGGGGGGCGAGATTTTCCGCACCTGTCCAGACCGGCCCTGGAGCCCATCCAGCCTCCTGTACAATGGGTACCGGGTCTTTCCCGGGCTAAAGAGCGGCCGGGGCGTGGCGCTGACCCCTCACCCTCTTCTAGTGCGTGGTCAGGAAAGAGTAGAATTATACCTCTATTTCCCCTATGGGCCGTACGGTCTGAACAGAGTTTCAGTGCCTCTACAAGGATGCACCGTACCTTTTTACCTTTTATGAGAGGCCTTGCAATCAGTAGCGTTCATAAAGTGCTATTAAGAGCATCACATGCCGGAGATGTAGTTTGTATAGCAGAGATTGCAGACATATGCCCATGACTTTGTGAAGATATTTACAAATTTCGGGCACCAGATCACCGGGGCTACTAAATTTTATATAGTGGCTTCTAATATTTCAGCATAATTACTGCTGTTTACTTGCTTCCTCTTCCTCTTTCCTTTCTGGTGCTAGAATTTGGAGGTGGCTCCTAGATTGTTGGAAATTTTGTGGTAAAAAAAAAACGGTTGTGAGCTTTGATTTATTTTGGACTGCAGCGAGTTTGGAAATGTTCACAGAACCTAACACTTTTGGTTCATTCGCTGTCTTATTGTCCCTAGATGTTAAATTCGTGAATAATTTTGAGAAACACGCTTAGTTTTATAACACAAACACAGTACGATCTGTCCTTATAAGTAACAAATTTATAATCGATATTTAATAAACGTCGGCAGTCGACGTTTAGATTCAATCATTCTCGATACTGAACTGTTTTTTCAGCTCTCTCAATTATGAAAACTCTTTCTTCGGCCTCAGGACGTACCTCACAGTGAACACCGTCTCAGTTATATAGATGAATAGTGAAGAGAAATCATAAAGGTACTGATGTGTTAATCTAACTTGTCTACTGTTTTGTCGTATTTTAACCAAAATGGGAATATATCGAGAGATTCCAATGAAAAACTTCGAATATGACCTTTCAGGAAAGCCCTGCTTGTGGAATCTTGACCTACATCAATGACGAGGTTACTAGTTCTAGTTGCTCTGCGCAATTTTCCGAACGGGCCTAAAAATTACTCACAATCGCCTAGCAACCAGGTAGTGACGGAGAATAACAAAGAACACTACACTAATAGGAATCGATAAATGAGATATTGGCTGGTGTGAGCTTAAATCAACTGCCTCATTGATGGGCTCATACAATCAGGTTATGAAAAGTGCCCATTCCGTAAAAGCTGTACTGCCCTTATTCAGTGGAGGGCATAAAAGTTTACGATATTTGAGGTTCTGTTTTTGATGCTGATGAAGGTTAAAGTCTTCTTGAAAGACTCCATCTCCAATGGCAAATAGTCGCCATGGTTTTCGAGGTACTTGCTTCCTCCCCCTGCAGGTTAGTCCCAATCATTCTTTTCGAACCACTATGAAGATGGTAGTAGACAGACCTTCCGGGAAGACGGTGTCTACCAATCGTCACGGCGTTCTACCGAAAGAACTTGTCAGTTTTAATAATTTTCAAGAAAGACTGCATAATAGATTTTTGTGGGAAGCGATCAAATGTGTGTGCAGTTCGTGTCCGACAGAAGTAAACTGCCACAATCCTGCTTCAAGGATGTGAACCGATTTTATCAAGATTCAAGTAAACCCCACCTTGCTAGTTCTGCAGAGAAGGCACGTTGTCAGTAGAGGTCAGGTCAGAGACAGGGAAGCATAGCTTCAGGGCAATCGATGGTGCCTGCACAGTAGCCTACTTCTGCCAATACGTGTGTACATGCGCCTGTTCTAGGAAACACCAGGAATTTAAAATCCGCTCAGAGGGAAAACTGCAGCAACTCTGTGCGGTAATTGATATTTCTTTTAATTAAAACTAAAATATCAACCATGATTACGGTTTCACTTTATTCAGTGTTTCACCCTAAATAAAGTGTATTTCATGTCAATTAGAAATACACGGTAACATGCAACCCTGTACAATAATTTGATTATTTAACTACAGTTCTGAACTGCGTTCGTTACAGAGCTTCGGGAATTATGATGATTATGAATGTTAAATTATAAAGTAAGTGTAAGGAAACCATACTCACTCATTGTTATGTAATTTTTTGGAATTTGTAGAGGGACCGAAGAAAATTATAAAGCTCAGTTAAAGTTAAAACGTCCTTCGAAGTTTTGAAAGAGAGATCTGCCGAATGAGCGGTAAGTTTCTTAATTACCACAGCACGAGAGCAGTTCTCTGGAATTGCGGTGCTTTAATTCCGTTTTTGTGAATATATAGTCGTATATGCAGTGCTATGAAACTGTGGTTCGGTAGGTCCGTTGCCTCATGCAAAGTAGTGGACCTTGCACTTTTTGAGTGCTACTAAGCCCACGAATTAGTTTTCAATGCGCTTTCTTTTAGTATCAGGGACAGAAGGCTTAATAATTGCCAACAAATTTGTAACTTTAATCGTTATTTATTTTATAAACTTTATTTTAGATAAGTCCACATATATATTTATTTTAAGATGTCTTAAAATTTATTCCTTAAAAGCCGTCGTTATGACAGAACTATCGGTAAGATTCTGTCAACCGCTTTGTGTAAGGCGTCATGTGTTTCGTGTATTGGAATTTTTAATACAGTTGAAATGTATAAACCTCAATTCTGCAAAGTATAGCAGCTAACACCAATTAATCCTGTGGCAAACTATTGTAGGGTCTCGGCGATATCCCGCTGGTCCTGACCACCAATATTCTGGGTCGGCTTCTGTCGGAAATGTTTGAATGTCTCCGACGTCTTCGCCCGAGTATCGTGTAGTAGTGCTACAGGCTATCCGTGGTCTTTTTTGCGTTTTTTTTTTTGTAGAATTAAAATTTCAGTATTATGTCAATTAATTTTAAATTTTTAGCCATTCAAAACGGGAACGTTTTGGTACTAAGAGAAACGCTAGAAATGGCGTCTGTGCTGGTCATGCCGATAAAAGAAGACGTTAGCCGAGAAAGTATGACAAAAGATACATGTGTTTCGGTTTCGCAGATGTTTTTGTTACTGGAGAAAGACGGGGTCGGTGTGTCATTTGTCAGAAAACGCTGTCCGCTGAGAGTCTGAAGCCAAACAAAATAAAACGACATCTGGAAATATGTCATGCAGACTTGGCTAAGCAAACCTTCAAGCGTTTTTCTTCGAAAAAGAGAAGAAACACAGACGTGATTCAAGTTAAACAGATAGCACTACTTCAAAACAATTCTGCGCTTGGTATTTAAGATGCGTGTAGAATTACTAAGTGCAAAACACTCAATAAAATGGGAGGGGGGGGGGGGAAATTCATGTATCCCCTGTTGATATGTCCGTAAGTACGTTTTGGGCGTCTACTGCCAAACGATTTCTTATATCTCTTTTGCTTTTGAAATAGATTCTTGCCGATGCGGTCACATCATGTCATCTAGATGAGGAGCTAGCTTAAGATAAGAAGCAAACCATTTGGCATTCGGATGAAGCCACAGATACTAATGACGGTACTCATTCAAACCACATTTCAGGCTCTTTTATTAATAGAAGGCGGTAAACGAGGATTTAAACTTCTGTAGATAAATTAAAGGAACAAAAGGGCTGTTAGTCTTTCCATATTTTTGACAGCAATGTAGATGTTTTAGGGTAGGTGTCACTGGGCTGCAGGGTAGGTATCACTGGGCTGTAGGGTAGGTATCACTGGGCTGTAGGGTAGATGTCACTGAGCTGTAGGGTAGGTGCCACTGGGCTGTAGTTCGCCTGGATTCAGCTTCCTAAACAGCAAAACAGGTAACTGAAGAATAAAAACCAACTAGATGCCACTTATTATTTTATTGTACTTCTTATAGGCTCAACATATTTCGGTCACTACTATGCCCATCATCAGGAGCTCGCGACTATAATGTTGATTACCACATTGGTCGTTTCGTTCTTGGTTTGCTGTAGGTTGGAGGTTAGGTGCGGGTAAGCTGGAGTAGTGCCCTGGCTGCAGGCTAAAGCACGACTAAGTCGTGACCTCCTGATGATGGACATAGTAGTGCCCGAAACATGTTGAGCCTATAAGAAATACAATAAAATAATAAGTGGCATCTAGTTGGTTCTTATTCTTCAGTTATCACAATGATGCACGGTACAATAAACATCAGATTAGCAAAACAGGTGATGACAATTCCTGCAGTACTCCGTCAAGGTATCACGCTTCACAATGCCGCCAGAGAAGTTGCCGCTGAGTTCGGGCGTTTCATTCTTTCTGACCACAAGCGGATGCAGAAAGAGAGAGCCGGAGCTTGTTTTGTTTCCATACCGTACGTTCGGCAGAGACTTAGGTTGGAGAAAGCTGCAGTGCCGGAATTTTATCGCCAAACCATGTTCGAACCTGAGTTTCTAACCACTACGTGGCTTTGTTTCTTTTTGGAATATCGTGTATCGTCACGAAATAAAACCTATATGTTGCAGGAGAATACAGGATGCACCACAAACTGGAAGACGAGAAGAATGATACTTAAAAATACTTAGTTATTAATCGATTAATCCCCTTGTTTATATGTCAGGTTAATTAACCGCAACTACAATTTTGTCCTATCCCGAGTACTCTTGTCTGGGTTTGTCGTATTATCTCCTCTTTGTCATAATATTAAAGTTTGACACTCATGAGTACTTAATTTTGCACCATGTTTGTGGGAGTAGAGAAAAAATCCATGCGTTTTAACTCTGGTACTATGTGTACATATGTGGTCACCGTCCCGTTCCGGCCGTTTTACCCCTGAGAAAGGGCTCCAGATACCATTAGATCTGTTGAAGGCTCTGGCCAGAATCTGTCTGAATTCTGTGGGAGGCAGAAAAATGTGTAGCTCCTAAAGATTCATCGTAAGTCGTCGAACCTTTTTTCTAGTTACAACACCAACTGAAAGTTAATCTAATATAACTAATTTTCACTAATCTTGTGGTCATAAGTTCCAGCTGTTTCCTTCAGTTAAAAATATAAATTTACTGTATTATTAGTAGAGGCACTAAATCTAGGATGCACAAATTTTCCGAAAGTATAGGAGCGGCGTCAAAATTGTCGGTTCCAGAAAGGTTCCGTTCAGCAGGTTCCACACTGAGGACACACAAATATCTGGAGCCACTGTGCAAATACGTAGTCGCCACTGCGGCCCGGTACCTTGGAACTGTGAACCCCTGCGCCAAAATAAAAACCAAAAACTTTTTTTCTATTTTTTCGACTTCTTACTTTCTACATTTCTTTCCTCCTCCCTGTCTGTAAGTAAAACACAGTTTCTCAAGATGGCCAGATTTCGACTGGTATGTCTACGCTGTTTGAAGGAAGAGCGGTTTCAGAATCCGACCCTGAATGCAGATGAATATAGCGAGCACATTCGCTGTGTAAATCACAATTGTATGTGAGCGTGTAACTGTGAAATCCCTTGGTTTCTGGCTGCAGGCCCATGTAAGCCACTGCTCGCCGTTCGCAGCGACATAATATAACTGTGGCAACCAGAGGAACACTTCTTCATTCATCCTGTCCCACGAGCAATGCAGCAATATTGCACATATCCAGTTTTGACTTTAATTTGAATTTCATTCAATCTTATTCCTTTCCCTCCCGGAACATCTGAACTCAGGCTAAGATGTTCGTAACGTAAAACACAAGGGAAGGGAATAAACAAGATATGTGTGCCACCCAGTGTTTTGATTGGAAACGTTCGAGAAAGGAAACGACTTCAGAAAACTGTGCGTGGATCTTATGCTGTGTGGCGAGCAAGCCGATGTGTTCCAAAGACTCCAATTTTCTTGGTTTATAAATATATTTATAGTTTATTTTTTTAGATTCTTCGGTCGGGAGATTTTAACCTCGCATAGCCTCCTCCTACATGGCGCAACACAACTACAGAAAACATGCAGACCGATATTCGTGATTCTGCCGTGTAAGAACGGAAGAATACACTCACGCTTTAGACCGTGTGGCCACTAACTGGAGGATAATATTAAAAAATAAGTCTCGAAAACGTAGTAAGAAAAATACGGTAATTTAATGTCAAGTAAGTGAAGATAGAATCGTACTACGTAAAATACGAGGGAGTGATTGGTCTTGCTCCTTAATTGTTAACAGATATGTATTGTTGGAATTCTAGGTGTCAGCACAGAAACTACAATGCTTGCAGTCACAACGTCTGCTATTGACACAGCTAACGAACAGGGAGACATGGTACTGCATACGAACGTACGTTTATTACATTATGTGTAATTGACATATACGAGTAGTATGTCAAAAAAAATTGGAAATTAAATTTTTAAGTTAATTGGGTTTATGTTAAATTCCATGTTTTCATATGACGAGTCCTTTTCAGAGAATACTAAATTCTGTTTGAATTCTGTACAAAGTGTAATTATGAAGCATAACTGTAGTTCAGTCTTATCTTACTGCATAGTTTCCGAAGTAACAATTTTTAACAGAATTGAATTACTATTTTTTCGTAAAAGATGCTTAAGGCAGGAGAATATTGTTGTTCTCACTTATTTATTTACCGCACAAGTTGTCACTGCTGTCACTGGTACTTATGAGCAGAATAAATAAATAAATCGTGCTATGACCTTCATGCAGGAAATGTAGTAGGCTCTGCCTGAGGGCATACTTCACTGACCTTCACATTTCTCCAAGTCTGTGTGTAATGTCAGAGCATGAAGGCCAGTTTATTCAATATTGATTAAGGCAGCCCTCGTAATACAACCTTTAAATTGGTGGGTCACTTGAGGAACTGGCGAAGACCATCGTCTCTTTCGGGTCAGGAAACACAGCAAAATGTCTTGCCTAACAAGGAAGAGATAAAGAAAGAGATGGTGAACATTCCTAATAAAACTGTTTCTGCCGAATATATTACCGAAATTCTGTCTTCTTTTGTTAGGCCTCATACTCTCTCTCTCTCTCTCTCTCTCTCTCTCTCTCTAGCTTCTGTTTCGTTGTTGGTGTTTTATCTCTCTGTTCCGGAGAGCACAGTAATGCGTGTGGCCCGTTGAACATACCGAAGAGGGTTTGTTTAGGGGTTTCGCTCTATGTTTTATGCTGGTACATTATCAGCTTCGGTTGCACAAAACACGCTGCTATTGTTGCAATGTTTCCTATGTCTCGTTGCTGTTATCCAATTGAATACATTTGTGTATAGGTTTAGTAAAGTGAAGTCGTTCGTCCACGTCCCTCATGTCATTGGTCATACATCCTCATAATAAAGGCAATCTTTCTTTCTACGCCAGTGAATTCATTTCAATATTATACACACAAAAACTTTCATATACTAGTACATTACTTTTCAGTCAGAACTTACAGAAATACTGTCCCACAATTCAATTATCCGTGTGTAACTGATGACATGTGACGAAGTTTTAATGTACTTTTTCATTTAATTTATAAGTATTTACTAATGTATAGGGAATGGGGGGGGGGACGAGTCTTTATGGAAAAGGTTTATAGGATAGTAAGTGATGAGAAGTGAAGGACTGGGGTGAAAGTGTGAGTGGATTAATGATTAAAAAAAACAATTACAAGCAACTGTACACAGTACTCTCTTGCTTGGGTGTTTTTACCTTTTGTACATGTTGTGTTCTAATTTATCTCGTGTTTTTTGTTGCTAGTTTTAAGTTGTCTTGTGTGTAATTGTTGTTGGTTTGGCCGTGTGTATTGTTGTAGTTGTCTTGTGTGTGTGTGTTGTTATCTTATGCCTATTTGCTGTGCTATGTGTGCATTGCTGTTTTTTACTTTAGATGTCGGACTGCTGGCTAGAAGTCAGTATTCGGAAGGTCCTGCGACAGGCCACCTCGACACAGGTTTTTCTTGGTTTCCTTGTGTCTAAAAGCAAATGCTGAGATGGTTCCCAAGATTCCAAGTTGCCACTACATGCTTCTCATGTAGCCCTCCCGACTTAGAGTAGTAACCAATTTCATGTTTTTTTTAAATGTAAAATAACCACTGCCACCGGGTAACAACCCAACTGCGGTAAATAAATATTATTATTATTATATTATTAATAATTACCTTTTATACCGCCAATACAATGTTTTATGTCCTCGTACAGGCTGTTCTAAAAGTACAATAATAAAAACCTTATCTCAACCTTCCTATTGGTATTTTCATAATACACTTTCCTTATTTAGAAGCAAATATTACATTAGATACCGCGGACCGCGGTAGCACAGTGGCTAAGGTGCTGTGCTACAAACCGGAAGGTCGCTGGCTCGATCCCAGCTGGTGTCAGTGGAATTTTTCATTGACATAAAATCCTTCCGATCGCACTATGGCCCTGGTGTCGACTCAGCCTCTAACAGAAATGAGTACCAGGATAATTTCCTGGGGGTAAAGGCGGTCGGTGCGTAAGACTGACAACCTTACCACCATCCTGTGCCGTTGTCATGAAATCTGGGAAACTTAACTTCCTGGAACCCTCTGGGCCACTCCAAAATGGGTACCGGGTCTTTCCCGGGGGTAAAGAGCGGCCGGGGCGTGCTGACTACTTACCCCCTTCTAGTGCCGCTGTCATGGAAGAGTAGAGCTATACCTCTACCCATCCTCTGGGCGTGTAACGGGATCACTTTACCTTTACTACATTAGATACCTGCAGGTCCAGATATGTGACACTCCTTGACAAAATTTTATATGGGCTAACTTTAATTAAACTTTGTACAAACATGTTTGAGCATTTTAGTTTACATTTTTTGTGTTCGATGTACGATCTTATAGTTTCTGTGAAATTTCTCGACGCAATAGAGCTTCGAAAAAAAAAAAGGTAACTTCGTGCAGGTCACATGTTTGTTTAATACAAAAACAGTGGTATAGGGTTGTGGTACGAAATCTGTACTACTCTTTCAGTTCGATATCGATAACTAATAAATTGCGGCTGCGAGGTGTGTAAACGTTTCTTGTGGACAGAGGTCATATGCACGCCCATAAATTTTGTGTGAAAAATTTTTCACTCGTTAAAAATCACAAACCTGTCCGCGACGTGAAAATTTCAGGGCACATTTTAATAATTTTTAGCGCAGTTTTAATTTGTAAAGAATGGATACTTCGCACACAATGGCACTCTATCTTGTGTATTTATTGCGTTCTTGAACGTCTCAAAGTGTGCGCTGAATCACTCGAAGTAAAATGTGCGCCTACGTCACATTTCCATTCTTCTGATACGTAACAACGTCGATCAGTCATTCTTTTGTTACGCTCTGCATGGTAGATGATCGCATATAAAGAGACGACTGGGTGCCGACACTTAGCCCTGAAGATGACTGCAATGCCTCCGCAACGTCGGCAGAGCAGCCTCGTAGAAGACGTGACGTGTCCCCCTATTAAACATTGTTATGAGGCATGGTTATGTATCTTTCAGTACTAGGTAAAAAGGGCTTAAGTCATATTCTTTCAAATTTGACGTACGTCAAGATTCCTTTTCCAGTTTGAAATAGTGTTAAAGACGTAAGTCTTTTGTTAGGGGTAATGAAGTGCAATCAGTAAGCTCTCCTACTCAAACCCCATCTTCACCTACCCCAGCTAACGAGGCTCTGGGGACCGAGGCTCAGCGGATAACTGTTCATCATCCACAGAGGAAATGCTGCAGAACACGCAGGTACAGGGGCTAAAAGGTAGCAACACCACACCGGACTACCTAGCGGAATGCTAGTAACCCGGTCTAGGGAGTTATTACT
>Ga0131853_10010044_pt1 | contig 17320 bp, 14 predicted proteins | sample TergutLab28metaG_FD_92764 | JGI IMG/M metagenome (GOLD analysis project Ga0131853, IMG submission 92764) | Labiotermes labralis P1 segment gut microbial communities from Petit-Saut dam, French Guiana - Lab288 P1 (version 2) (version 2) | ecosystem: Host-associated > Arthropoda: Insects >... | reverse complement strand
GTGGAAGTGCGAAGGCAAAACACCCGGTGCGGGGTCCCTGCGGCGGGAAGTGGCGTGGCGAGTTGGTTCTGCGCGTGGCGTGCCGAGTGGCGTGGAGTGGCGTGGGTGTGGGTGTGGGTGTGGGTTGGTTGGTTGGTGGCAAAACGGAGCGTATACTCTGCCGAGCCTAGTCTTGAACCCGTTTCGTGTTTGCGTGTGTCGTTTGTGCCTTTTCCCTTTCTGCGGGTGTGCGGTGTGTTTCGATATGCCGCCCCCCACAGAACAGACCCATCAAGTAATCTCCGTCCCTTCCTCTCCCCAGAACGAAGGGCGCCGCGAACTTTGGTGACCCCCGGTCCGTCCCTGCCACAGCCCAGCGCCAGCCTCCGAAGCCAGCGTCTGCCAAGTGTCCCGGGTCAGGCCAGAGCATGTGTTTCTCTCTCTTCTGCGACGACGACGACACATATTCGAAACCCGGCAGGCGCGCGACGCACAGTCTCACTCACAGCCCCAGGTCTCCGTCCTCCTCACTGGTGTAGCATCAGGGTCGGGGATTCCGGCTTGGGAAGGTGTGTGTGTTTTATGTGTGTGTCGTTTGCATGCCAGTTCCTCCCGCCTCTCCTTGTCCAAACGCAAGACAGCAGGAAGAACGCAAGAACAGCCAACCAAATGTACGTGTGAACGCATATTATGTCAGTCTGAGTGAAAATTGATAACGAAATCTCGCATTTCTCCATTTGTCATAAGTAGCCCGCACTCTTTCTGTTTTTCTGTCTCCGGACAGTGCAGGAAAGCGCGTTTGTCATACTATTCTTCCAACATTTAATGTTCAAACCGTGCTAGGTCCGAGGGAAGGATTGTTCACTCAATCCCCCCCCAGGAACTGCACGTTCCAGATTTCAGGTCGCAGGTCGCCACGCAATCGCAACGCCAACGCACCCACGCGCAGCTCGCTGTGCAGCCGTGCCGAGACGCAACGCCGAGACGCGCCGATCCGCCCGCCCGAAACCAAAGATGAGATTTTACCGAATTAAATCACCAAAGTTAATTTCAGGAAAAGTTTATTTAGTATCACACTGGATAACGACTCGAAAATGCTCGAAAGGACATTCTCGATTGAATGAAGTTGCGCTTCTTGTTCTCGCAAGGGAACGAAAAGTCGATTGAATTTAGTCAAAGATGAATCAATCAAATCAATATATTGTAACAAGTATGAATTTGCCAAAAAGTTTGCTTTTAAAGAAACGTGTTTGTGGGTGTGTCTTCACGGACCACCCACACATATAACCAACCCAACCAAAACCAAACTGAATTCACATTTGATCTTGATGTGGTGTGAAGCTTTGTTCTCAGATATTACCCATGCAAGTTTAAAATAGTTCCGGTTCAATCACGGGACGATTTGCGGAAAGCTCATTAAAACATCTGTAACATAAAGCGTAGTGGAACTGTAAAAAGTCTTACAAGGATAATCCCGGTAACTCCACGCATAATACTTGCATTTACAACGTTTACTGGGCCTCACGGCCCGGAAGACGGCATTTATTAGCATTGAACCAACTACACTGTGTGCATAACGCAGTGTTCAAGTGAATTCTAATAACTCCAAGCGGACCTCTCCTCTCGAGAGGCGAACGCTATTGACAGATGACGTATTAGCTTGTAAGGAAGGTCGTGTCTTCTTTAGGCGTCGATGCCAACGGGGATCTAGAGATCGATACCGGAGAGAGAGCAGGTTTATAGACAGCTCTCATTTCTAAGGAAAGCAGCAGGGACGAAAATTGTTCACTGGCGATACGCCGAAACAGTCACCAACTGTATAAATCCTCGTCGGGTCAAACCGGCGCGGGATTTATAGTAAAATACTACTTACTTTATCCAAACCTCTTTTGGACAAGTGATGGCCATAGCTTTGCCAGCAGCAGCGGTAATAATGAATCACTGAGTTTGACATCCAATTATTGCGATTAAAACGTTCGTAGTTGGTACTTTTATTTGTTGTCCATGTCGCGCCGCTTTTCGTTAAGCGGCCAGTTTTTGCGCGGGTGGGTAGTTCGCTACGTGTCCGCGCAAAGGCATGGATTTGATTTTTTAACAAATAATTGGGGTGTGCAGTCCCGCGGCCGTCAAAAAGCCGCGGGGGATGGACATCTTTTACCATGAGAAAAAGAGAACGCTAAAAGTGAGCTCTTAACCTTAATGCTTGAATCATTCAGCATGGGATAAACACAACAGGCTAACAGCGTGTCCGTGCATAGCGGCGCGCTGGGTGGATGCTGGGAACTCGTTCCCGGCGCCACTTTGGTCCTTGTTTTTGTTGGTTCTTCACGACCGAGTCATGATCGATAAGGGTGGCCCGAGGAGGTGTTTGTATGCGTGGGAGAGAGGTGAAATTTGATGACCCCACTGCAGACAGACAAAAGCGAAGGCATTCACCAATTACATCCTTTTTAATCAAGAACGAAAGTTGGGGTAGCGAAGACGATTAGATGCCGTTGTAGTCTCAACAGTAAAAAATGGTATTTCAGGACATTGTTGAAATATTTAAATGTCTTGTCTCGCCGGCAGCAATGTCGGCCGGGGCAAACATGTTTTAATAAATCTGCCGCCTCGGCCGTGTGCGCGATGGAAACAAAGCGCGCGCGAGCCACGGCAGAGAACAAGCTCACTGAATACAAACGTTCTGCCGCGGTGGCAACACCACGACAGAGCTGTATTTGCCCGACGAACGATGGACTGTGTGAGAAATCAAAACTATCTTCGTGGAGTGTATGGTAGCAATGCTGAAATTTAAAAGAATTGACGGAAGTACTACCACAAGGGGTGGCGTGTGCTGTTTAATTTGACTCAACTCGGGAAAACTCACCAGATCCGGACATAGTGAGGAAAGACAGACTGCAGCTCTTTCTTGATTCTGTGCTTGTTAAATGTAGTGCATGGCCTTTGGGAGGTGAGTGGATTGATTTTTCTGATTAATTTCGATAACTAGCGAGACCCTGACCTTGATATTCTGCGACGTTAACAGCGCCGCAGGATAATGTAAATACGGCGCTTTTTGGCTTTTGTGCCAAAATGCGAGTGGCCGCGGGCTTTAAACCCCCGCGGCTTCCGCCGTTCTTAAAGGGACTACTGGTGTTCTAACCAGTGGAAGATCAGGGCGATAAAAGGTCCGTGATGCTCTCAGATGTTCTGGGCCACTAGCGCGCTACACTGGTCAGCTCAATGAGTTTTTTGCGTTAATACCGCCCGGTTAAACGGGCGGTTCAAGTAACGCCCCTGGGCAGAGATGCTTGGGAAAACTGTGAAAACTGACCGTGCTGGGGACAGACGGTTGTAATTCTCCGTCTCGAACGAGGAATCCCTTGTAACCGCGGCTCATCACGCCGCGATGAATACGTCTCTGGTCTTTGTACACACCGCCCGTCGCTGTTACCGATTGAATGGTTCAATGAGTAGCAAGGAGGCCTTGCCCATTTATGGGTGAACCGAATTGCCTCAAATTGTATCATTTAGAGGAAGCAAAAGTCGTAACAAGGTATCAGTAGGTGAACCTGCTGATGGATCATTAGAATGTATTATTCGAAATGAATTTTCACAAACCTTGTCATTGTTTATGTTTTTTTCTGTCTGGGGTTTGTCCAGGCGGGGATTATCATATCATTAAACTTATACTAACAAACAAAACAAAACAAAACTAAACTCTTCAAAACCAAACATGATGTAAAAAGTCACTGTCAAATCTTGAACATTTTCTTTTCGACCTCTCTGATTCAAACCCAGGGAATAGAAATCAAAACAACAACAACAACAACACACACAACTCTTAACAACGGATATCTTGGCTCTCGCAACGATGAAGAACGCAGCGAAATGCGAAACGTAATGTGACACGCAAAACCCCGCGAATCATCAAATCTTTGAACGCAAACGGCAGCACTTGGTAAACACAAGTGTTATATATGTTTGAGCATCGTTTCATTTCTATCGCGGTTCGTCCGGGATGTTCTTGTCTTTGGGTGGTTTTTAGTAGCTATCCGGGATTGAATCCAGAAAATTGTCTCGCTCGGGGGAAGGAAACCTCTCTCGACCAGGGCAAAAACACACAGTGAAAATCACACACACTTTTAAAGAACCCTTTTGTTCTCAGTATTTCTACGTCAAAAAGCTTGGCGGACAAACAAAGAGAGACATACAAAAAGAGTTGTTAGATTGGAAAAGATAATAATTCTCTTATTTGGATGTGTCTCGGGTCTGGCCTAGTTGTAGGGATGGTTCAAGGCGGGATATCAATTCTTTACTAAAACGTTGATAATTTCACGAACAACACTTTAAAAAAACAATGATCTCAAATATATAAGATTACCTGCTGAACTTAAGCATATCAATAAGCAGAGGAAAAGAAACTAACAAGGATTCCCTTAGTAACGGCGAGTGAAGCGGGAAGAGCTCAAGTTTGGAATCGTCGCTGGGTTGAAATATAAAAATAACCAGACGAATTGTAATCTTGCGACGCGGTGCCAGGTTAAGGATGGGAGACTCCAAGTCTGCTGGAACGCAGCGCTGGAAAGGGTAATAGCCCCGTTCGAGAGTCTCCTTAGCGATCTACCATACGGCCCGCGTTCATCGAGTCGCGTTGCTTGGGAGTGCAGCGCAAAGTGGGAGGTACGGACCTTCTAAAGCTAAATATTGGCGAGAGACCGATAGCGCACAAGTACCGTGAGGGAAAGATGAAAAGCACCTGGAAACGGGAGTGAAATGAGAACTTGAAATTGTTAAGAGGTAAAAGTGAGGGGAGACTTTGTAATAAGGATTTGAAATACAATTTTTACTGTCTGTCCCCGCCCTTTCGGGTGGGGAGTTCTCAGACCGTCAATGCGGCTCATAACCATTGTGATAATCTCGACAGTGCTGCAATTTATTTTACATCCCGGGCGGCCAGCTTGTTTGGATGTACGCATAAAAAGTATAAGCGCATTGCCTATTTAAAGATTCACGCTATGAGTCGTCCGGATAGAACCGGATAGTGTGTTTGCTACTTTGCCTGCGGTCAGGCGTGTGGTTCGGGCGCAGAACATTCGTGTTGTGCGCTGCTCCGCATGTCTCTCGGCCGGGCAACTGTGAGGCGAGGACTAATTGACGACATTTAAAGGCCCTCCGCTACCCGTCTTGAAACACGGTCCAAGGAGTCTAGCATTTGTACGAGTATTTGGTAATAACAATAAACACCAAATGCGCAGTGAAAGCAAAGATTGATGTCCATCATCAATTGTAATGCGATTCGCGACGGACCTTGTCCCCGCGATGCAGCATTGACCGACCGAGAGAATTTCTTTCCTCTTGCCGTGGCAACACGAAGAGATGCTGAAAAGATCCGGTTTGAGTTAGAGTACAACCGGTAGGACCCGAAATCTTGTGATCTAAATGTGGGGTATGGCGAAGCCCGCTGAAAAGCGGTTTGTGGAGGCCAGGCAACAGTACTAACGTGCAAATTGTTTGTTTCACCTGCATATTGAAGCGAAAGACTAATCGAACAAGGTAGTAGCTGGTTTCTTCCGAAGTGTTCCTTCGAACAGCTGGCGTGATAAATTAAAATCCAGTTTTGCCTGGTAAAGCGAATGATTAGGTGTTTAGGGGCGTTCTTTGCCCTTGGCACATTCTCAAACTTTTAATGGGCAAGATATTCATCGTTGTTTAAACATTTTAATAAACATGAATTAAAGAATGGAAAGCGCTTAGTGGGCCACTTTTGGTAAGCAGAATTGGCGATTCGGATTGAACCGGTCGTGCGAGTTAAGGCATCAAAACCTACATTCATCTAGATACTATAAAAGGTGTTATTTCATTTTGACAGCAGGACAGTGGGCATGGAAGCCGCCATCTGCTAAGAAGTGCGTAAAAGCTTACCTGCCGAATGAAGTAGCCCTGAAAATGGAAGATGCTTAAATGTAGTTTATTAAATCTTCGCCTATACTCGACCATTGTTTAAGAAATTGTGCAAAAAGAGTAATAAGCAATGTGTAGGAAGACGCGATGGCTTTTTTTTATAAACAAAAAATAGTAGCGAAGTATTCAAGGTGACTTGATACGGAACAGCCATCGTTGCAGATCTTGGTGGGAGTAGCAATGATTCAAATGAAATTCATCTTTGAAGACTGAAGTGGGGAAAGGTTCCTTGGGAAACGCATTGTTCCAAGGTTTAGTCGATCCTAACTGTTAGGTACTAATCCGATTTTTTCAAAAGTATGGTGAGTCTTTCTAATGTCGAGAGATTAAATTGATGCGACTTTTGCTTGCAGTTTGCTGCAATACGACAAAAGGTCAGTCCATAAATGCACCATATACAGGAAAGGGAATCAGGTTAATATTCCTGAACCTAGAAGCGCGTGAACCCATGATTAATCTCGCGATTACTCATAATAACGCAACGGTAACGTAAGGGACGTCCATAGCCAACCAAGGCCTTACCCCGAGAGAGATTTCTCTTCTTTATTAACAGCCTCATGAGTTCCCCGCAAGGAACTTGTTATTTTAAGTCTAAACAGCTTGAGATAGAGACACCGTGCTACATAAAGACTTTGGCGTCGCTGTAATAGGTAGCGTCAGGGTCTCTGAAACACTTTACGTGGAGAAGCGGTTGCTCGGCTGGAAAAGCACCCTCATTTTTGACCTGGCAATATGCTAGTCCATCCCCGCGATGAGCAATACAACAAGCCGCCTCCCCTCAACAAGGAGGTGGTGTATCGAAAGGATGTATCTTGACGGTGTCGGGTGCTAAAGCCGTGGTCCTTGAAACATGGACTGACTGTTTGTGCCACGTTTTCGCTTCAGGTCGTACTCATAACCGCATCAGGTCTCCAAGGTGAACAGCCTCTAGTCTATGGGTGCATGCAGGTAAGGGAAGTCGGCAAAATAGATCCGTAACTTTGGAAAAAGGATTGGCTCAAAGGGTGACGTAGGTTTCCGTTGGGTGGCCGTGCGAACGGAGAACTGGCGGGAGTTAATTGTACTGTATGAAATGCTGTCCCGCGCCTGGGCAACCTGTGCGCGGGGCGATTGAATGGATGTCTTATAGCTCGCTATCGGGACGGTCCTAAGACAGTGCGGTGCCTATGACTAATCACTAACTTTGAACTGACACGGACAAGAGGAATCCGACTGTTTAATAAAAACATAGCATTGTGATGGACCGAAATGGTTGTTGACACAATGTGATTTCTGCCCAGTGCTCTGAATGTCAACGTGGAGAAATTCAACCAAGCGCGGGTAAACGGCGGGAGTAACTATGACTCTCTTAAGGTAGCCAAATGCCTTGTCATTTAATTTGTGACGCGCATGAATGGAGCAACGTGATTCTTACTGTCCCTATCTGCGACTCAGCGAAACCACTGCCAAGGGAACGGGCTTGGGATTGACAAAGGGGAAATGAGTCCCAATGTGTTTGACTTCATTCTGACACTGCGAATTGACTCCATTGGTGTAGAATATGTGGGAGTACGCGGTTAAACGTGTACGATCGTGAAATACCACAACTTTGGACGTTAATTTGCTCACTTTATGAGTGTGCGGGGTTATCCGTTTAAGTACGGGTAAGCTGATTACGCGGTAAGCCGGATTAGCACTTGCAAAAGTGCGGGCGAGCACTGTAAAGGACCACTGTCAGGTGGGAAGTTTGGCTGGGGCGGCACATCTGTTAAACTATAACGCAGGTGTCCTACGTCGAGCTCGGGCAGAACAGAAATCTGCCGTCGAACAAAAGGGTAAAAGCTCGATTAACGATGATTTTCAGTACGAATACTCGGTGAGAAATCAAGGCCTATCGATCCTTTCATGCAACAGCATTCTAGAACGGTCCGTGTTCTGAGAGGTGTCAGAAAAATTACCATAGGGATAACTGGCTTGTGGCTGCTAAGAGTTCATATCGACGCTGCTTTTTGATTCTTCGATGTCGGCTCTTCCTATTCTAGAATCGCAGCAGGTTCTATGGATCAGATTGTTCATTTGCTTATAGGGAACGTGAGCTGGGTTTAGACCGTCATGAGACAGGTTAGTTTTACCCTTTTGTCAAAAAAAGAGACAAATGTAACTTTATTTTAATTGAAGCTTCACGGTAGTACGAGAGGAACGCGTGAGGGGCGGAGTTGGCTCATGCGATTGGCGGAAAGCGCTAGTGTCGCGAAGCTAGCTTGCCTTGGATGAGAGTTGAACGCCTCTTAAACTCGAATCCAGTCAAGATGGAATGAAGGAGAGTCTCGGGGTTGGAGCCCCGGGATAGTCTGGACTGCAGACTTGAAGCTTTTGGTGTTCGCACGGATGAATTGTGAAGCACAAATCCCTCTGTCTTGACACGGGGGAAAGGTTCGTTGGTGCGGGGGAGTCCGTGGGGCGAATGTATGCCCTGCGGGTGAACCGGCGCGGTTAAATGGAAAGAGAATGTGGCACCAAGAGCGTTGGATCTCCGAGAGACGATCGGGATTTGGGGTCGGTGGTAACACTGGTCTTGGTGGGACGCGGGGTTGTACGAGTGAGAGTGAAGTTATTTCACGATCCTCTGAGACTTTGCCGTAGTTCCTTCGGTTGATTATTTGTGTGTTGGGGGGTTGGTGTTGGGGGGTTGATATGTGGGATACGGGGAATGTTGGAGACTTTGTGTGGAAAAGCAGGTCTTTGTAAGGAAAGGGCAGGGTTTTTGTAAGGACCACCGCATGCTTTTTGTTCGCCAGCAGAAAGAACTACTGGACGATGCTCCGCTCAAGTCGGGCCCGCTACGCGTGCCTGATCGACTTACGCTTCGCTCGCCAGTAGTCTTTCCACTGGCCTCTGGGGAGGTGGTAAACGCTCCGCTCAAGTCGGGCCCGCTACGCGTGCCTGATCGACTTACGCTTCGCTCGCCAGTAGTCTTTCCACTGGCCTCTGGGGAGGTGGTGTGCGCTTTGGGTAAGTCGGGCCCGCCGCGCGTGCCCTTTCGACTTACCCTTCGCTTGGTGTTTGGTTTTCTCCCCTACCGGAGGTCCGGGCTTTTTGCACTGGGACGACTGTGTTGTATGTGTTGTCTGTGTGTTTGTATATGTGTGACAGGTGTGTGTAAATATACAATACTTGCTCAAGATTTGTTAATAGTAAACATCTTGCACCCATCCAAGGGGACGTCTTTTGGTGTGGGAACACTAGTATCTGCATACGTCCGACGTGTGTTCAACACTTGCACATGAACCCTAAACCAACCCGGAAGGGACGCAAGGAGCTCGAATTTGGCCAAAAGTCTGGTTCGGAACTGGCTGAAAATGGTCAGACTAACTTTGAAGGGCTTGTGTGGTACGGGCCCCAAAGGGGTTATTAGGGCTATTAGGGTCTGTTTTGTGTGCATTCTGTGTGTGTAAAAGCTCTGTGTTTTGTGTATGTGAAAGGGCTATTAGGTCCTGGTTTTGTGTATGTGAAAGCCCTTTTAGGGTTATTAGGGCTATTAGGCTCTGGTTTTGGATATGCAAGGTGCTTTTTTATATATACACAAAAAGGTGCTTATTTTGCACTGTAAAAGGTGGCTTTTTATGTATGCTGGCATATGCATGGTATACAGTCAAAAAGCGGGGTATATTTATGCTGTAAAAGGGGCTATTAGGCTCTGCTTTTTACATACCAAAAGGGTTATTAGGCTCTGCTTTTTACATACCAAAAGGCTATTAGGCTCTGCTTGATGTGTACATACACAAAAAGCAAAGAGGGTTATTAGGGTCTGTTTTTTATATGCAAAAGGTGGCTTTTTTTATATGCAAAAGGTGGCTTTTTTTATAAGTAAAAGGTGGCTTTTTTTATACACATCAAAGGCTGGCTTTTATATGTAAAAGGTGGCTGCTTTTTATGTGTAAGAAAGGCTGCTTTTATATGTAAAAAAGGCTGCTTTTTATATGTAAAGAAAGGGTCTTATACTTTGTATGTAAAAAAGGCCTTGCATTTACATATAAAAAAGGTCTTATATTTGCATATAAAAGGGCCTTGTATTCACATATATCCAAAAAACCCTGCTTTTTATATATAAAAGGGCCCGGCATTTACATATACCCAAAAAACCCTACTTTTTGCATATAAAAGGGCTCTGTATTCACATATACCCAAAAAACCTCACTTTTTACATATAAAAGGGCCCAGTATTTACATATACCCAAAAAAGTCCACTTTTTACATATAAAAGGGCCTTGCATTTCACATATGTATAAAAACTCCACTTTTTACATATAAAAAGGCTCTGTATTTACATATACCCAAAAAACCTCACTTTTTACATATAAAAGACCCCAGCATTTACATATACCCAAAAAGATCCCCCTTTTTACATATAAAAAGGCCCAGCATTTGCACATGTTAAAAAGATTTCACTTTTTGCATATAAAAGGCAGCTCCATTTCACATATACCCAAAAAACTCCACTTTTTACATATAAAAGGGCCCGGCATTTACATATACCCAAAAAACCTCACTTTTTACATATAAAAGGGCCCGGCATTTACATATGTAGAAAGAATCTCACTTTTTGCATATAAAAAGGCCCAGCATTTGCACATGTTAAAAAAACTCCACTTTTTACATATAAAAGGCAGCTCCATTTCACATATATCCAAAAAACTCTACTTTTTGCATATAAAATACCCCAGTATTCACATATATTCAAAAAACTCTACTTTTTACATATAAAAAGGCTCTTTATTCACATATATCCAAAAAACCTCACTTTTTACATATAAAAGACCCCAGCATTTCATATATCCAAAAAGATCCCCCTTTTTACATATAAAAAGGCTCTTTATTCACATACCCAACCTCGAAAAAAAAAGTATCCACATCTGCGCATAAACCCACACAGCCACACTTATATGCCCTGTGATACACCCATATATAAAACAAAAAAAAAAGAAAACCCCACACTTGTGGAGTCTTCTCTTTGGGACGAGCTAATACAAATGTATTAACCAAAGTTATTATTAATTACAGCTTTTTACGCCATATTTAAAATATACCTTAAAAATATAATATCGAGGATATTAAATTTTCGACAAGTTTGGGCTCTGTTCGGGCCTTTCGAAGCTTCTTTTGCGGCCCGTCTGAACGCCCCTCCGCGGGGCCCGTTTTGGCGCCGGGAAATGCCCGGGGGGGGTCCGATACCCTCTGTCCCGCTGTTACCTTCTGGGGGTATTAGGGCGCTAGACTCGTAGCAGGGCCAGCTATCTGCCGCCGGCGTGGCGAGGTCGGGTGTAGACCGTTCCGGGCTGCTTTTCGCTTCTGCGCGGCGGTGGGTTATTAGGTCCCCCTGGGGGAGTTGTGTGCTGGGGTTATTAGGGTGTGTTGGTGGGTCAGTTCTGCGGTTATCGCGCCACCTTGCGTGGTCTTACACGACCGCCTTGGGGGGGAAGTTTTACGGAGTTTACACCGGTCGTCGGTTTTTGGGCAAGACTGTAGGTTTCTTCTGGGTTATTCCGGGAAACACTTAGTTGACCCCACTTTGGGGTTATCGAGAGCGTTATAATAACAACATATCGCTCGAATGACAGAGTTTGCAAAAAGCGTGCAGTTTACCAGCAAGACTGTAGGTTTCTTCCGAGCTACTCCATAAAACACCTAGTTGACCCCACTTTGCCCCTACCCAGTCCGTTATAACAACAACATACCACCCGAATGACGGAGTTCGCTCAAGCACGCGATTTACCAGCAAGACCTCGCACTCCTCCCGAGCTACTCCATAAAACACCTAGTTGACCCCACTTTGCCCGCAACGAGTGCGTCAGAATAACAACATATCACGCGAATAGCAGAGTTTGCAAAAAACATGCGATTTACCAGCAAGACTTGAGGATCGTTCCGAGTTGCTTTATAAAACACTTAGTCGACCCCACTTTGCCCCTAAGGAGTTCGTTATAATAACAACATATCACGCGAACAGCAGGGTTTGCAAAAAAGTGTGCGATTTGCTAGCAAGACTTGAGGATCGTTCCGAGCTACTCCACAAAACACCTAGTCAACCCCACTTTGCCCGCAACGAGCAGCACAACGCACGCAGCAGACCAAGATAACACCCCGCCTTCCGAATTCCCGGCGCGAACTCGCGGCGAAGTCTGCAGTAAGTCTGTCTGAACGCCGCGGGGGAAGTCTGGGATGCGTGCCATGCCGCCCGCCGCACGTGGAAAAATTGTCTACCACGTGAACTGACGACCTGCGTGTAACCAACGTGTTGGTGTTGGTTAGACACGGCAAACGACGGCATTAATTCGTCGGCGATTTATGGCGCGGTGCGGACGGGACGCTGCGATGGAATTGGCGAGAGTTTTTTTCTTTTTTTGTGTTTGGTAAAACGTCGATTTGGCGCGGTAGGTTCGTTTTGACGTTTTTAAGTGGTGGAGGTGATTTTTACGAGTCGAGCGCAGCTATTAGTGACAGAAGATACACGTGTTATGCATGAGTTTGCAGATCTCCGCACAACGTGCGTGTTCGTGCGAGCTGCGTTATTATACGAGTCCTAGAAATATGCTGAGTTGATTGAGCGTGTCAAAGTGCGCTGAAGTGGGGTCGAAAATTGAGAAAAAAAAAAAGTGAGGTTGCGGTTTGCTCAAAGTCGTTGCGAGGTGGTGTTGGACGTTGGGAATAATTTTTACGAGTTGAGTGCAGGTGTTAGTGGCATGAGATACACATGTCGGCACGATAAATTGCGAATCTCGTGCACAATGAGAGTGTTGGAGTGAGTTGCGTTGCCACATGAGTTCTAAAAATATGCTGCGTTGATTGAGTGTGGAGAGGTGTGTTGAAGTGGGGTTGAAAAGTGGTTAAAATTTTCTAATTTGCTCAAAGTGTCTCCGAACGTATATATGTATTGAGTATAATTTTGATGGTACTAATGCAGGTATTAGTGACATCAGATACACATGTTGACACCATAAATTGCAGATCTCTGCACAACGTGGGTGTTGGTGCGAGTTGCGTTACCGCACGATTCCTAAAAATATACTGCGTTGATTGAGCGTGGAGAGGTGTTCTGAAGTGGGGTCGAAAAACGGTCGAAATTGGTTTCAAACTTGCTCAAAGTGTCTCAGAGGTGGTATCAAACACTGCCAATAAATGCTAGGACAGTAACGCAGGTATTAGTTACACTAAATGCACACATTAACACGGTCAATTGCAGATCTCTGCACAACGTGGGTGTTAGAGTGAGTTACATTACCGCACAATTCCTCGACATGTCCTGCGTTGATTGAGCATGTCAAAGTGTACCGAAGCAGAACCGAAAAACGAGCAAAATGTGATTGAGCATGTCAAAAATACCGAAGCAGAAGAAAAACTGAGTTTCTAATTTGGCCAAAGTGTCTCAGAGGTGGTATCGAACACTGCCAATAAATGCTGGGACAGTAATACAACTATCAGTTGCACTAAACACACACGTTGACACGGTCATTTGCAAACTCTGCACAACGAGGGTGTTGGAGTGAGTTGCGACCTGGAAACGTGACTTTGGGGTGCAGCGAGTTGATTGGCACCGGGTGACTAGAGAGATCGGTTTATCTAAAACTGCGGTTGTGGGGTTGGAATTGGGACTGGGCTGTGATGTGCACATTGCAGAGGCGAATATGCGATAACCCCGAATCGGCGTCGGAAGTAGCTCCGGACGAGTTGATCCTGGGGAGAAAAAGGGTGTTTTGTGAAAGTGTGATTTGGCGGGGAAGGTGGTGGGTTTTATGCGGGTTGACGTTTTGGAGTGGGGGTTATGGGGGGTGGGGTGTCTTGGTAGTGCGTTATAATGGGAAAGCATGAGAGGAAGGGGAGGAAGCGGTGCGAAAAAGCACGTTTTGGGCGATATCGCAGCGATAACAATTGAACTAAAATACCCGACACACATGGGAGAGATGCGGGAGGGGTGGGGAGTGTGGTGAGAGTTCTTAAAAAAAAGAAGAAAGGTGGGGGGAAAAGCAGAGCTCGGAATTGCGTTTTGAGACGAGAAAAAGTAGGGAGGTGGAAATCGGGGTGAAAATGGTGTGAAGTGGTGTAACGAGTTAGGGTGAGGTGTTATGGGTGATCTGTTACCGCGATATCGCGTCGATCGGGGCGAAAGGAGGAAGGGAGGGGGAGTTTGGAGGAGGGGGGTCGGTTTGGCGGGGTCGGTGTGCAGAGGGGGGGGGTGTTTTTGGTGGATCGGGGGTGGTTTGGGCTATCTCGGGGGAAAGCACAGTGAAAAGTGAAAGTGGTTGAAAAAGTGGAAATTAAAAGCAAGTTTTTTGGGCATTTGGTCTTTTCGGGGTCTTTTCGGGGTTAAAATGGTTCTCCGGTGGAGTCTGATGCTGGAGATATGTGATAATGAGATGACCGAGGAGATGAAGGGAGGTCGGGTCGTCCCCTGGGGGAGGTATCTGGGGGGACTCGAGCCGAGAGGCGGGGGCCCAGGAGTTGGTGTGGGAGACAGGTCCAACGTCCACAGTGGGCCCGTCTATAAACAATGAGGATATAATCACATCGTAATACTTACGCTGCGAAGGGGAGGAACTAACCGAGCGGTAATGCTCCTGCGGGGCATTAACTCATTACCCTCTGCAAATCACAGGGCTGGATTGGCGTGTGCACACACACGCAGACTTTGCGCGCACTGGACAGGTGCGGCGAGAGCAAAGACGGTTGGACGGGAGTTACGTGGGGACTCCGCCAACCGGGAGAGACCTGGTGGGATTTCATTTCCCCAGCACGTGTGGCGGGGGCAGGCACAATGGCGTCGGTCACGGGGGACGGACGAACAAGGAAGCTGACGTTTGAACGGAGGAGGTCCGGGTGAGACTCGAACAAGGACTTCTGTAGCCCTCGTTCAGGAAAACTCGGATGAGGTGATATAAACTACCCCGCTGTCCGCCCCGTGGTACGTCTCTGGCTGCGCGCAGCGAGACGGGGACGTTCCGACGCACACCTGGTGCCTGCGCCCAAGCCCACACTGCGTGTTGTACGGCGATATTGGTCTCGCACCATTACTCCGCCTGTTGCGCGGCCCGGAGGAAGCGGTGAACAGTTTAGTCAAAGCACCCGGCTCTCCAGGTATGGAGTGACCGGGGGGGCTTTTATGCGGGTAAGAGTGGACAAGTTGTTATATTCGTTGCGTAGTTGCAGTGGCCTCGGCCGAGGGGACGTTTCGGAGCCGAGGGCCGGGGTCTTCCGGGAGGACCCTTGGGTAGTCTGTCCCGACGAAGAGGATATACAGAACTGTGCCCGGAGAGAGTAGATATTTGAGTAAAAAAAGAGCGACTCGGAGGGAAGGCGAGTCGACTGACCAAGAGGGGGACATTCCAACCACCACACGTGGAATGCCAAACTCTGACTGAATCCCCCCTTCCAAACCCAGACCTGGGGGTGAGAGGGACGGACTATGCCCAACCTCCCGCGGTTGGACAACCAGCGTCGCAGACCAAGTCGTAGTGTAACCACTCCTTGCGCTTTAGCCCGCCCTCTGCCGTCCTGACTCTGGCGAGTCACCTCGGGGGACCCCACAGGTGAAACCCCTCGGCAGGTCTGGGAAGGGCAGAGTTTTGCCCCTCCCCGCTGTGCGGGCGGGGACGGGGTGGTAAAGACAAACACACACCTCTGGCAGGTGCTTTTATGGACGAGACCGGGTGGCACACCACCCGGGCCATAAAGTACTGTCGTGTCATGTTTTTTTTACGTATACGAACATCTTTTCGCGTCTGTGCAAACCGACGAAAAGCGTATACCAAAATACGGGGTGCGCTCGTTCCCTAGCACGAACGATGAATTAAAATCATTGCTGATAAGACACGCTGACAAGCCGTGTTTCGCGGCAGGATGCCGGGAACAATTGATTTTTTATTTGGCCACAAATTATTCAGCGGGAGGGGGACGAGGGAGGTCGCCCCTCCGTCAGGCGGGCTGAAATTTGTTCCAAGGGAGGGGCCACACACACTTGGAATTCCTTTTTTAGTGGTATACAAAACAAAGGTGAACATGCTCCGCGTTAACAGCTCGCTATATGTTCAGATCGGGCCTTTTTTTTGTTCGGAGTCATACCACTATGCCACTGGGGGGTGGGGTGAAAAAGAGTGTGTATGTTGCGTCTCGGCATGGCGGGGCGCCGAGGGACGAAAAAATAGGCAAACTTGTAATACGGTGTTTGTTAATTCGCACCGGGGAGGGTAAAAGGGACACGGCACATTGTCCACCCGTAGCGGGAAGAGACTGCCGTGCTTTTACGGCACAAACAATCGGAGGGCGTCCGGCACTCCACACTGCCCCTCTGTCGGCCGTCCGGTGTGGGTTCACACCCCACCGAAGGAGGGAGACATTGTTTATGAGACGAGGTGATCACGGAGTGGTATAAGAAATGTCGTTGCCGCAGTTCTCTCGGTAGGGGCAGTACATCAATCTCAGTCCCGTCTGGGGCGCAGACCGGGCGCCGGGCTGAGGGTGTTTTGCGGGCTTTGCGGGGGCAAAGCGCGGGGGAGCAAAACAATTGATGGTGTGTGGTACACACACATGTCCCCGCATCAATGCACTCGAAGCTGCAACGTCATCCTTCAAGCTCAGAAGTGGAGATGGGCGGAACTACCCCCCCAGATCATTGTCTGAAAGGAAAACACAAGACAAGTCAGTCAAGTCAAGTCAGTCAGTCAGTCAAGTCAAGTCAAGTCAAAGTCTAGACGTGGTAGTAGCGCAGTAGTAGTAGCAGCGATGCGAGGCGAAGAGCGGACCCGCGTTGTTTACGACGATGGCAACGACAACGGCCAGCAGTAGGTGTGTGTGTAGTAGCGAGTAGCGTAGTAGCAGCGATGCGAGGCCGAAAGCGAACCCTCCGTTTCCCCGAACCTGGGTGGGTGTGCGCAGATCCTCTGCGTGCTCTTGCAAGCCGACGACGACAGACAGACAGACTCTGACAGACTGACTCGTCAGACCCGCGGACAACACAGCGAAGCTTAGTAAGCGAAAGCAAAAGCGAGTGCTCTTTTTTCTCTACTCTTCCCCCCATACACACACACACAACACACACACAACACGAAGCGACACGAGGACACAAAACAAGCAAGAAAGCGAGCCGAAGCGGAAAGCCGAAAGGCCCCAAGCCAGTGCGGAGTCGAGTGCGGAAGCGAAGGCGGTCTCACAGCCGTCGGAGTGGAAGTGCGAAGGCAAAACACCCGGTGCGGGGTCCCTGCGGCGGGAAGTGGCGTGGCGAGTTGGTTCTGCGCGTGGCGTGCCGAGTGGCGTGGAGTGGCGTGCGTGTGGGTGTGGGTGTGGGTTGGTTGGTTGGTGGCAAAACGGAGCGTATACTCTGCCGAGCCTAGTCTTGAACCCGTTTCGTGTTTGCGTGTGTCGTTTGTGC
>Ga0131853_10010042_pt1 | contig 17323 bp, 6 predicted proteins | sample TergutLab28metaG_FD_92764 | JGI IMG/M metagenome (GOLD analysis project Ga0131853, IMG submission 92764) | Labiotermes labralis P1 segment gut microbial communities from Petit-Saut dam, French Guiana - Lab288 P1 (version 2) (version 2) | ecosystem: Host-associated > Arthropoda: Insects >... | reverse complement strand
ATTTCTCAAACAAATCACACCCCCAGCGACGACTCGGCCCGGGGGGTGCCCAAACCTTTACAAAAAAAGAGTTAAAAGTGTTTTTTCGGGGGGGGGGGGGGTAAAAACGACCGGTGCTTAAAGCTGACAACCTTACCACCATCCTAGGCCATTGTCACGTAATCTGGGTACCTTAACTTCCTGGAACCCTCTAGTCACCTCGGGCCTGTAACGGGACTGATTTACATTTTACCTAGTTATCATCTGCCATCTTTACCCTACGATAAAGAGGCTGGGCCTTAAAACTGACTACTAATCTCCGTCTAGCGTGAGGGTTCTAGTAGCCTTGTTTATATTCCTACCCTCCCCCCCCCCCTCACACAAACACACACATTTTTAACAGCGTGGCTCTTAATTAATTACAGGAAAAAATTAATCTTCAGCTGCATAGAATAGTATGAAAGTATATTCGGTTGTTTCAGCGGGGTTTGTCAGTGATAGGACGTGCATGTTGTGGCACCACCGTGCTCGTGTTTTTGCCAGTGACAACAAATATAGCGACCTGGCGTTGATGAGACGGGATGTGTTTCAGATAGTGGTAGGTGCGGTGCCAAGCGTTGAAAGAGCCATTGGCTGCGCGTGACGAGGGAAGACTGACACTCATTCATCTGCACCCTTCAGTATTGGACCAGGGACAGTGAAGCTCTCACACTCCATCAAATTCCGGGTTCATTCACTGTTCAGACAGCCGTCACAGAATTCTGAATGGCTTGGCCATCATGCAGTTCATTCGCACGTGGCCCTAATGGCTGTTTAGGTCATTATCTTTCCTTGTACGCATATTTTACACTATTCACTCCTTTCTTCCTTTCCGTCTTTATTAATTTTCCTTTCTTTGTTTCTTCCCTTCTGTCTCCATTTCTTTCTTTCTTTGGCTTTTTTTTTTTACTTTATCAAGATAATATAAGTTACGAAAGGAATGGCGAACCATTGTAACCCATGCCATTTGAAGTGCCGCCAGTAGCTAAGGATCCTAACGCCATGGAATACACTCCTGCTTAAGAAACCAATATTTTCCCATCTAGTCAGAAATTTTGCTGCATGTTATGGGATCCGAAGGTATTCTGAATCTGTATTAAATAACACGTGTTTCCTTCAAATAAAACGCAACAATAATAAGACATATGTGGAACTGACAATCTGTGCAGTAAGTAAATAGGTTACCATAAATTTTATCACTTTATTACCAATTATATATTTACTTACATTCGTTATTCCTAAGAATTTTGTAACTCAAATGCAAATATTTCATGTAAAATATGTTGTAGACTTTATTTAAGAGAAAAACGTATTACTAATATATTGATGAACAATCTTAGAAATAAAAGCAAAATGTTCCCAGGGAGTTGTGTGTAATTTATACATGTAACTTTATTTCATACTTCATATAGAAAACGGGCCTTTGCCATGACAGAAACCTACTGGCCATCGTTATATTGGGACATGACAGCCGTTTGTTTTGACATTCATATGAAGCATATTAATAGAGTGCTGGCAGGATGTAAAGATGTTTGGTGTCGAAACACGGGGCGCCTACAGTGACTGAAGAACTTTGAGCTTTAAAATTGTTCGTAGGTCCAGTATGTTAACATGTGTAGAGCAATAACATCAGCACAATTTGATGAAGGTCGTTTATCATGAAAATAATAATTTACAAATTACTGTTTATCTCTTACCGAAATTTATACTAAGGATTTTTTCCCCCCACTCGAAGTGCGGTATTAGTTCTGACATTAGCTGTCATAATAAAAAAAAAGTTTCTTAAAATTATGGTTCCTTGATTCTTCTGTACTATCATACGAGAATTATCTGTGAAAATGATTGATTACATGTTTATTTTTAATTACTCTACACGTCACGGATTTGCAATTTTGTAGGTACCTTCTCTGTTACAAGAACTGATTAAATTTTTTACACAGACGGATTATGCTGTTGTGTGCAGTCTATAGGATGCTAAAAGTAAAGCTCTCTTTTTTCAAACCATTAAGGCGGCTAGGGGGAGTAGGCTTACAGCTCCATTCCTTCTTAACCTTGGCTCTAGATGACAGTAACACTTCAGTTTCATACCCCTTCCACCTTACAACTGGTAAAAGAACCCTGGTACATAAGGAGCACGAGGTTGACAGTCGAAGAAACCAGCGGTTTGGAAATTAGCGTAGTACCTGAAAGAAATTGTGAAACTTACGAAATGGCCCTTCTGGAAAGTGTCTTGCTTTTATCTTGTCCAGCAGCTGCCCTTCACACTAACAGAAATACAGATAATGAAATGCAACAGGTCATGAGCCAAGACGAATAACCCACCCACTCGTTAACAAGTTGCCTTTCCCAACACCTGTGGTGTTTGTAGTGCGTCTCCCTGATATTCTAAGATCAGGAGAAGTAAAAGTAGTTTAAACGGTGACTGAGAATTACCCAGAAGTCAAAATACAAAAGTAAAGCAATCCCTGTACAGGGCTGGACAAGCCTTGACGGTTCCAGGAGGCTGAGGCTCCCAGATTTCAAAACAGCAGGCACAACCCTAAGCACCGGCTGCAGGAAATACTCTTGGTACTCATGACTGTTAGAGGCTGAGTCGACCCAGGGCCATAGTGTGGCCGGAAGAATTATGTCAATAAAAAATTCTAGGAAACCAACGTGAATCTAATCCATTGCCCTCCTGCTTCTAGGGCAGTGCCTCAACCAACTGCGTCACTGCGTGCCACCGAATTAATGACATGAAATGTCTAAATACCCGGAGTCTTCTAATTCGTGAGTCAAACATACCAGTGCCTTAATTTGAACTTAAAAAGAAGAACCAGACTACAGACTTTTAAAGCCTACTGGCTTTTTGATCTGTTCGTCGTCCTTTGTTTTGTATAAATACCACAACGTTTCGAAGATACATTCTGTTTCCGCCTCAGGTGGAGAGGATACCAAGAGAATCCTAAGTTCTTGGGCCCTGCGCAGAGCTACTTACATGACCTAAGAATCACTAAACAAAAACGTGAATTTTTTTTTAGTTCTAAAACACTGTCTTCACAGTTACTGTAAAATGTGTGATGTAATGCCAACCAGAACTCACAGAGAAGCATCCTTTAGTACGCAGCAGATAGACAGCGATCCGCTTACAACAGGTTGAGGAAAGGTTTTCCATCAGCAAGTCTCTTTTTTGATCTTGTGCCATAAGGATGAAGCTGGGTCGTGTGACAAATGTAACCTGGCTTCAAGAACCCTTATCAAAATGCAGCCACCAAGAAATTTAACAAGTTTTTCAACCCACCAGCCGAAATATAATCCAATTAGACAAGTTCAGTTTGATGTACACATATATACACATGCGCACACTGGTTTATATACCTGTAGGATACTGTTTGTGACTATGTATGCATGTTATCGGGGTACGTGAGTGTTACGTGTTTGTCACGCAGTGACAGTTTTCAATCACAAACAAAGCAGTTCTGCGTTGGGGAGTGTGCAGTGCGAAAGATCAAGATAGTTTTATTTATTGTTCCAAGAGATACAGTACGTGTCTACTAATAACAGAAAACGAAACAAATTAATTAATTAACTTCGCGGAGCAGAGCCGTGTCCGAGAAGTTATGTATTTTATAAAAATAGACGGTTCGTTACAGTCTTTACAACAAACCGGCTCCTGAGCCAGGTTAATTCGGTCCACTCTCTGTCGTCTTATTTCTACACACACACACACACACACACACACACATATATATATATATATATATATTCCAGCCTATCTCTATCCTAGTCTTTCCATCCGCACATCTGTATTTGTTGCTGTCTTCTCCTATGTGTGTGGGCCACGCACCCTTCGTTTTATCCTCCCCGATTTGATCACCCTAATCACATCTGGTGAGAAGTACAATTCGTGAAGCTCCTAGCATTGCAGTTCAATTGTACCTCCTCTTACTTCCGCTCTCTTAGTCACAGACGCCCTTCTCAGCATCCGATCACAGGACATCCTCAACCCATGCTCTTCGCTTAATGTGAGCGATCAAAATTCACATCAATAATAAAAAAAAACAAGCAAAAGTATGTTTATTTGCACTTTAAGTTTTGTGTTTTTACACAGTAAATGGAAAGACCAAACGATATGGCCGAATAGCAATAAGCATTTCCCCAATTAATTCTGCTCATATTTTCTTCATGTATGCAATTTTGATCTGTGTCAATATTAGAAAATACTTTTATTTATTTGAGAAGGTAAAAGTGTCTCTGTTCACGTCATGTAGGCGTATAGAGGCAGTAGAGGTATAGCTCCACTCGATCTTAACCTGAGAACTAGAAGGAGGTGATGCCGATGAGAAGTTGACTCGGCAAATGTAAAGATGACTGTCTGCAAGAAACGATACCCCATTGAATTTAAAAGGGCTTATACACTTGTTGGCGCAATTACGTAACATAATGCTGTTGTCGTTTGAAAGAGTCCAAATCAACTAGGTGTTACTAATAATACGAATAGGATTAGAGATGGTGTTGTATGCAGATGATAGCTAATTATAGGAAACGACTAATTTCTTTTTAACAGATACTGTAGCCCCCAACTATTATGACGTACAAGCCTACACTCTGCATAACCACTGAATATGATGTCCAAGCGAAAGCAATTTCGGAAACTAGTATGCTAATTACATATAATTGAGTAATCATGCTTCATATATCAATGTCATGGAGAGCGCAAACCGACTCACGCACTATCGTCAAAATTATCTGGCTTCTTAGACGAAGGGGGACGAGCGGAAGAGAGGGTACGAAAAAATATGTGTATAATATTACATCTTGTAAGAGATGAATCTGTAGACGAGGCCATTGTTTTAATACAATACGGCAGCGAAACAGGATTTCTGCAGAAGGACATTGCACTGATAGATTCGCATTCTATTGTGGAAGGACGTAGTTGCTCATTTTCAAAATATATAATATCTCTTAAATGCTATTCCTTTTATAACAAATTACCATTTCTAATATTACGTAAAAGAAGAGCGGAAATAATTCTTTTTAACCAATAAAGACTCTCAAGGATCAACTAATTTGTGTCATCGTTTAAATCCAAGTGGTAAACCTATATACCATCTGCGTGATTTCAGGTTTCCGCGGCGATGTCAATGAGATCGTCGTTCATTTGGGTTTTTACGCAGCGTCGAATGTTATATTCCTACCTGTATGTTGTAACGCACAAATCCTGCAGTTTACCCACACGGCGTATTTATAATTTTATGGTTTCCTACACAATATTAAACGACTGGACCTTATACGGGAGACAGTGTTGATTACAGAGCAGAGCCGGAATTTGTACCTGTAATGTATCAGGACGTTGGGTTTCGAGGGTAAGTTTGCAATATGTGGCTAAAAGTACCTATTAGGCAGCAAATCTCCGGTCGCGATAGGAATATATCCCAGTTGTTCCACTAACATTTTTTAAACATCTTTTAACACCGCAAATCCACCTGCCATATCACCTAAAACATATATGGAGTTCAGGTGACCGTGCATCGTGATAAATTTTTATAATATAACCAACTAGATGCACTAATTTCCTGATCCTGCTCGCAAGCTGTCAGCAGACCTGTATGACATATACCATTGCTGTGTGTAAAGTGAAAAACTCCGGATGATGGACAGAGGAACTGTGTGAAACATGTAGAGTTTTATTCCAAAAATAAATTTGAGAAATTAGTGCATCTAGTTGGTTTTATTATAAGAAACTAAAACCTATGTTGGGTATAGGATTCTTTGTCATTTATAAAGTCCCTTAGGATGGCACTTTGGTGCCGAAACTTATAGGAATTTACACTTAACATGAAATGTGTTATATGTTTCGTGAATTTGTTTTTATTTTCGTTAGTGCATTGTGTTGGTTAATGTATTGAATGTAATAAAACGCACGGTATAATTAACAAAAAATATGCAATATGCTAATTGCCTATCTGTGTTCCAAAACAATAAGGTACAAATACTATTCATGAGGTCCAGATTCTTTCAGGGACCCGCCCAAATTACACTACCGCAGGTAAAGCTGCTGGAATGTGAAGCTCACCATTCACGTCATTCTAGTACCAAGGTTTGGAAAACATATTTCCTCCACGTGTCTTCAATGTGTCATCTTTAATTAATCATAGTGACGTGTTTACTTACTTATTTACTCCATGGAGCAGAATTCTTCGTGAGAAGTTGACCGGTTTTCAGCTAGTCAAGAAAATCCCCACTTTTTATGGAACCGAAGATTCATTACCGCATTCACAAGTGTCCCAAGCCAGATCAGTCCAGTCCATGCCATCCCATCCCACTTCCTGAAGATCCATCTTAATATTATCCTCCCATCTACGCCTGGGTCTTCCAAGTGGTCTTTTTTCCTCTGTTTTCCCCAACAAATTCCTATATGCACCTCTCCTCTCCCCCATACACGCTACATGCCCTACCCACCTCATTCTTATCGATTTGATCACCCGAATAATATTTGTTGAAGAGTACATATCATCAAGTTCCTCATTATGTAGTTTTCTCCACTCCCCTATTATTTCGTCCCTCTTAGGCTCAAATATTCTCCTCGTCACCCTATTCTCAAACACCGTCAGCCTAGTTCGTCCCTCAATGTGAGCGACCAAGTTTCACACCCATACAAAACAAAAGGCAAAAATATATTTCTGTATATCTTAATTTTGTATTTTTGGATAGCAAGAGTGACTTTTTACCTTTGTATTGACACTGAAGGAAAGCAGATATTATAACCTTCTAAAGAGAGTAACATTGTGCCCATGTTACATTTTGAGAATGTGAGAGTAAACCAGCTGGCCAAGAAATATTCCACCTTTTAAATAACCCGAAAATTTATTGCCACTTTCTAATGAGCCCACCGCTGGACTCTGCAGTGGCCCTGTTGAATTCATTCCTCCTCTCCACATCAGGTCACGACTATTCAATTTACTAGATCAGCTAGTGGTTCGGCCATGCTGCCTTGCGAAAAGGCTTCAGTAATTAGAGGTACTTAGTCGCCAAAAATACGTGTATGTAGTGACCCGAATTCAGGGTTCACTATGGACACAACAAAAGTGCTAATGTCTTTGCTGCACCCATTTTACCTCGAATCCAACAGGGACGTCTTCACTCTCATCGTTTCCCCTCTTTTTTAGTGCCAAAAGTGGGGTCAATGGACTCAGAAACTGAATAAAGTGTGTGATTGCTACATGTACATGCGAGATTATTGAAAAATCTAGATAAATAGTTTATGGGTAGAAGCAATGTATGGCCGTAATTAAGCTCTTGCCCAACGTACATACTGTATATATTGTAATATATTGTACTTATAGGGTCATGTGTGTTTTGCTTGGCTTCAGAAGTACACCAAACTTTCCTTTAGAGCCAGTGTGTGACGGGAAAATAGTGACTGGCGCCTGAGTCACAAGTTATTAGCAGTTCAGGTATTTGACGTATCCTGAATAGGATCTGTTGAAGTGTGAGATTCTGGCTGTCTAATAGCTTTACGTATTCAGTTCCCGCTTTTGTAAATTTGCTTTTGACTTGCTACATGCAGAGGTGTAGTGGGGGTCGAGTAGAGCAGTGAAGAAGAAGTGCTGTTGGTTTAATGAAGATTTTTTAATCGTAATTTTTAATAAGTTTATGATACGGAGTTAAGAGTGGAAATTGAAGGGGCATACTTCAACCTCCCCTCAGTGCCTGCTAGGTATACCGCGGGATGTCCTTCGTATTCATCTGACAAGGATGAAACAATAAGAATTTTTATGTCCAACCCTGTGTATAAGCGTATTATGACTTCAGAATTTATTTTGTAAACAAACCAATAGTTAGTACTATTATGGGGATTACACACCTGGTGCAAATAAGTCAGTGATTGTCATAAAATCTAGTTGTTTAAAGGCGGACTGAGGATCAGTGCGGATGTATCAAAATATCCTGCAGCGAAAACTTAGATATTCTTTCGTACTTCACGATTCAAAAAAAGACGGCTTCTCGCGCCGACAGAGAGAGAGAGAGAGAGAGAGTGTGTGACAGAGAGACATGTAAAGCAGCTATGTTGTCAGACCATTTGTTTCAAATTGACAGGTCTGCGACTGAAACCATATGCATGAACACTGCGTCCTTATGTCCTGACAACACCATAAAAATTACATTTTCTCTTTCTTTCAACGGAATTAACGCACGAACTTCTGTATGTGACAAATGTTGCTCCCTAATTGACGGGAAAATAGTGACTGGTGCCTGAGTCACAAGTTATTAGCAGTTCAGGTATTTGACGTATCCTGAATAGGATCTGTTGAATAGTGCTTCGTTGTGTGATACTCACGCAACGAAGCACAGAATGCACATCCGTAGCAAGGCACTCTTCGCAACATAACATTACACAACACGACATGCTGCCACAATACTGGTACAGCGAAATTAATGTGACTTTTTATAGTATGAGTTTAGTAAGGACTATATGGCTCCCTGATGATGGTCCTAGGACCGAAACACGTCGGAGCGTTTTTAAAGTTTTAATGTGTAAATTTTATAAATGGAATATATGTGCAGTAGTTGGTATAATAATTGAGTAACTCGACAACATGCACGTTGTAAGAACAAAAAAAAAAAAAGTTGACACGATATTTCATAAAGTCGGTAACTGTGTACCAATCGACACAACGTGGCATCCCAACGGCTTATATCTTCAGCACTCGTTGTGAAATCCTTGAACGACGCTACTCTGCTGAAATCTCGCCCCATGATAGTCCTCGCAACTAACGACAGACTGTCCTCTTGCTTGCATTTCATGAAGGTTACGTTGTAGAATTCGAATATCCGGCAACAGTCCGTGTCATTAGGAAGACACGTTAAGACATCACTGTTTCATTTTTTTACTTAATTTGTTGTATAAATACCAGGGAGTCAGATTACAGGGTGTCATTTTACTATGGGGTTACGCTCTCGTATATTTGGTTGTAAATCGAATCGTCGTAAAAAGAGTTTTATTTAAATTGTTTAAATTGAGATAGGTTCATGGACCAAACGAATCAGTCAAATAATTTTATAACTTACAATATTTCTTTACATTATGAAATGCAATTTTAATTTAATTATTTAAGTATATAGAGATTTATACAGATAATTTAAAAAAATATCAACCAAATCACTTTTATTTTGTTAATCTTTTGACGCCTAATGTCAACTATAGTGGTCGTACCGCACCGCTAACCTCTAAAGTTGTATTTTATATATTTATTCAACAAATACAGGTACTGAATATTTTAAACATGGTATAGACTCTCCGTTTTTTTCTCTTCAAAATGCAGTTTGTTTCATAATTCTAACATATTTGGTTCCTGTATTATTCACATTTTGTATACAGGGTGTGCTAAAATTTAAAAAAATAATTCCGGCGCCAAAAGGTTAAAGAAGGCCCAGGCTGTGGTTCAGAAGACAGCAAGAAAGAATGTAACAAAATATTTCGATTTTTTCTTCTTTTCTCTCTTTTTGATGGATGTCATGTGTGGAAAAAATCACAATTCACTTAAAAGAACTGCATTAAAATAGAAAAAGAAGAAACACGTGCACACCGGAAAAGAGCTAGAAGCACACTAAGTAGAGAAAGGAAGCTTGAGTTGCGACAGTGAGCGCCACAAGTCGGGAGTGCTCGGTCCGGCTCGACAAGGGTCGTATATTGTATCATCGTACAACTAACAGTCGTAAAACGAGTCCCTAGTGTAAAGTGAATATAAAAGGTAAAGTGCGCCCCTATACAGGTACTGAGGCTCTGTACAGTCCCTACGGCCCATAGAGGGAGTAGAGGTATAGCTCTACTCTTTCTTGACCACGGCACTAGAAGGGGTGAGGTTCAGCGTCACGTCCCGGCCGTTCTTTGCCCCCGGGAAAGACCCGGTACCCATTGTACAGGAGACTGGGTGGGCCCCAGAGACGGTCTGGACAGGTGCAACTTCGCCCCCCACCGGGATTCGATCCCCGGACCGTCCAGCCCGTAGCCAGTCTCTATACCGACTGAGCTACCCAGCCCACACCGTGAATATAGGCCTTCTGTAATTACAAATTGCATGTTAAAAATTAACGTCCCTTGATACATTTCACGTGTTCTGTACGTCGCATTACTCAGTTTGGCTTATTAAATGGTCTGCGATGACTACACACTTTGGATTTTAAGTTAATTTTTTTAGTGGAACAGGCAAATGTGTTAGCGGAGGATATTACCTTAAATTGCTTTATAAGAGTATAGTTTCGTCTCAAAGTATTATGAATACAATTCGTTCCGCTGCAGTAGGTTCGCTGTAAGTCTAAAATAATATCAACAAATTTCGAACCAGAATAGCCAGGGCCTCAGAAGTACTGTAATAAATCCAGGCATTTGACGTTTGTCTTAGATGGGGTGTGACAAAAGCAGATTGTTATAATGATATTTCTTTAGGATAAAACCTGCCCGTAATGTCTTTATAATGCCTCAAGGTGCAGTTTTTGTGAGACATGTCAACAGATATTAGAACAAAAACATAAACTGTATTTTTCCACAGCCAGGTTCTTGAGGTAAGCGTACATACTTAAGGACGTTACAGTCTTGAACACCCACGTGTTTTTTATAATTAATAAAGAGTAAGGATTTAAACAATTATCAAAATACTTCAAGAATCAATTTCAATTTCGTTTCTTGTAAGCAGTTTCCAGTGAAGGATCGAACTTAATATTTTACCTACACAGTTTCTCTTCAATACGTTCAAAGCGCAGGCAAGGATAAGAATTTTAAGATTCGGGAGCTGCTATTATTGTAAAGTTAATGTGAACTTGACATTTTAAAATTTGTTACTATGATTTAATAAGTTTAATTTGCATATTCATTAATTATTCACGAGTTTACGTTTCTGAAAGTTGTTTATTTGTAGGCTTGAATAATAATTTCAGATATATTCTATTACTTGTCTATTAAAAAATACGTCATCTTTAATCACAAAATAATTTATTTGGAAGCTTTTAGATTACGAGGGAACCAGACGACCAAAAAAAAAAAGTAGCCAGTGGAAGAAAAGAACTGGGTTAGACTTTCCCTCCGTTCGTTGTGGTTTCAGAGATGTTAAAGGGTTTTAATTACTTTTGTGTGCAAATGGAAGCTATTATGGAGTTCTAGCTTCTTTTGGATTATTGCGCTCTGTCACTGGGTTTTTGGGAAAAAAAAGTTTCGAGACCATGTTGTGATATCATCTTCTAGGGTCAATGGATCAATGCACAAAACTCGCAGAGCATTTTGCAGGGTATTCTGCGTAGCAACCCAATATATTTTCTCAGTTTTAGGCGCGTTCACAAAATTGCAAAATGCGACTATTAGCTTCGTCATGTCTGTCCGTCCGCATAGAACAATTCGGCTTCCACTAGACGGATTTTCACGAAATTTTATATCTTGAGTATTTTTCGAAAATCTATCGAGAAAATTCCAAGTTTAATTAAAATCTGGCAAGAATAGCGAGTACTATACGTGAATAACAATATACACTTTTGATCACATCTCTCTCATTCCTTCCTAGAATGAGAAATATTTCAGACAAAATTCGTAGAGAATGTCGAAACACACAGTTCATATTCAATACAATTTTTTTTTTAATCTTCCTGTTCATGAGATGACGTCAGAAAATATTGTACAACCTGAGAGGTCACAGATTAGAATACGGCGCGTGCGCATTGCATGCTGGATACCTAAGGCTACAGATTGTTGGATTACAGGCTTTATATACATAATTCATACCTAAAAATAAAATTTTATACATATAAGATGAAAAATTACCAATAAATCTATATTTGTAGCTTTTCATCTTATATATAATGTCATTTATTTTAATATAAAATAATAAAATTGCTTATCTTGAATAGATTATACGCTATAAGTTGGCGATTATATTAATATAAGTGTTGAATATTTAACATGTAATATATTATTTATTTATTATTTATATAATTTAATATGTAATATTCATTGTTTTTACACTGCAACAATGATTGCACGAACGCGTCTGAGTGTTACGTTGCCTGTCTTGTTTGTAACGTGTGTCACGGTAACAGGTGACATCGAAAAAGTGAAATGGGAGGAAAATCTGAAGGAGCCAACACAATTTGTTTGCGCTTCATGCAACTGTCCGCATTCCATTTTTACAATGATATAATGCCCCAAAGCAGCAGTCTTCCTCAAGAAGCCAGTAATCGCTTAGCTACTTAAGAAAGTTTCTGCGTTTAATAAAAGCCGACAATTCGTTACCTTCCTCACGACAGGCCGCTACTACGTCCTCTTCCCGCAAATATTTGAATAGAATTCGTAGAAATTTGAGGCCCTGTATAATATTTCGTAATTACTAGTATTTCTATGTGGGTCGGGTAGCTCAGTCAGTATAGCAACTGACTACAGGCTGGACGGTCCAGGACCGAATCCCGGTAGGGACGAGATTTTCCGCCCGTCCAGACCGGACCTGGGGCCCACTAAGCCTCCTGTAAAATGAGTACCGATTCTTTCCCGGAGGTAAAGTGCGGCCGGGGCGTGCTGCTGACCACTCACCCCCTTCTAATGCCGCGGTCATGGTAGAGTAGAGCTATACCTCTACCCACCCTCTGGGCCACACGGGACCTGTAACGGGATCACTTTAGCTTTACCTTTACTAGTATTTCTATGGCAAGGATTGTTATTTCTCCTGTCAAGGTCCAACCTGGATGTGTATATATATTTTCGGCTGTGTTCCATTGTTTATGTTCGCTGCTGTTCAGCGTGCGTGCAGGCCGTATCCCCCATCAGTGACCTGAGGAGGCGTCATTCCTAGTGACAGGGACCCACCAACAGTAAGAGAAACTCGATACCAGCGCATCGCCATTAGAAGTACCCTATTTTGGTGCTTCCTGGCTCTCTGTCAACAACAATATCACTATTACGTCAATGCCAACTGAAGCGAGAACTGTCGTCCAATGAAAAATGTGAAGTTTTACCTGTGCTTAATTGAGGACGACGCCATGAAAGCATATGGTGGAATGGAGACATTGCTCCACAGTCCTACAACTGGCACTAAGAAGAGTGGTCAGCTTCGTGCCTGACCGCTTTGCTGTTTGAGATGATCCCTAAAGTTCATTACAGTGGAGAAGGTTTGGCCTCAGTTCCGGCCTGGACACTTCGGACAACAGAAAAATCTCTTACCTTGCTGGTAAAGGAATCAGTATTCCTCAGTCGTCCAGCCCATAGACTAGCCACCATGCCAACTGAGTTATGCCGTCTACCTAATTTAATATTGGATATTGTAATTTACTTAAAATGTGAACTCGTCGTGTTATGCAACGTTTATTTATGCAATTCCATTATCTGATATTTATTGGACCGTGCATCATTGTGATAACTGAAGAATAAAAAACCAACTAGATGCCACTTATTGTTTTATTGTACTTCTTATAGGCTCAACATGTTTCGGGTACTACTAAGCCCATCAACAGGAGCTCGCGACTATGATGTTGATTACCACATTGGTCGTTTCGTTCTTGGTTTGATATATGTTGGAGGTTAGGTGCGGTTAGGCTGGTGTAGTGTCCGGCTGCAGCCTGCAGTCTGCAGCCCGGACACTACTCCAGCCTAACCGCACCTAACCTCCAACATATATCAAACCAAGAACGAAACGACCAATGTGGTAATCAACATCATAGTCGCGAACTCCTGTTGATGGGCGTAGTAGTACCCGAAACATTTTTTGAGCCTATAAGAAGTACAATAAAATAATTATTGGCATCTATTTGGTTTCTTATTCTTAAGCAATTCCATTATTTTCATCGGGGATTTAATGGCCCAAACATTACTGGTAATAATAATATAATTCTCATTGGCATAATGTCCTTATAATTTAACCAGTGCCTCCTTCAGAATGGTACCCATGCAGTCCGTCTTCCGCAATCTTCCTCCATCTTTTGACACCTGTCGATTGCAGAGCATTCTCAATAGAGTCTAAATATTTTACTTTTGGTAACAGTATTGGTATTACTATCGTATTGCTAAATCTGTTCAGGTATTGTACAGCCTTGCATTATTTATAGGTGCAATTTTTCTAACAAATTCAAAATAGCAATAAAAAGTTCTAGTTATAGACCTATAGATTATGAGGTACAGCAATTTGAATCTAGTACGTGAAACTTGTGTTCTATCATGAATTTAACTTTTTTTTTCCAATAGTAGGTGAAACTTTTATGACTTGGTTGTCTTACCTGTTGGGAGTCTAAAGTTATGACGTCTTCAAAGTGCCGTGGGTTCGGTCTCTTCTCGTCATATTCTTAGTTTTTTAAATCCAACTATTCACGTGATGCACCAACAGGGTTAAGGATTTATAAGAATTGTGCTTTCTGCCCACGCTGTATTTATGTGTTGTGCATTTGTCTGAGAACATAATAGCGACTTCTGCCCCTTACAACATAACTGATTGGTTTTTATAACCGAGATGAAAAGTGTTTACTGCACGGTACGAACTGGGTCTTTAAGTGTAGCAGTCTGCACTTCGTCTTCAAAGGGCCAATCTTCTACAATGAGAATATTAATGTAGGGAGCAAAATATGCAGAAAGGTTATGTTAATCTTTGAAAACGTGTAGTTCGCCACCAGCACACTTTTATATATATATATATATATATATATATATATATAATTAATTCATATAGTTTATTTATTATTAGTAACATCTCCTGACAGACGTATATGCAGGGACACCACGTTTACAAATTCGAAGTAAACGGGCCTACAACTTCTTCAGTCACTGTTGTGAATATTCACACTTTCCCAAGTTTTGCATCAAGTATTAAGTTTATGGGTACTAGCCCCTATAGGCTGAATTGGTGAGTTTGAGAAAATTGGCCTCCTGTCAGCAGATTTCTCAAATTATTGTTACATTTCAAGCAACGGAAATTACGAGTGAAGTTTGAGGTCTGTGACTTGCGCCGTGTAGTCTGGTAAATACTTAGCAGCATTTCGGAGGATTCTTACGCGTCCATCTTCAGCACAGAAGAAGATTTATTTAATGGAATTTACTCGTTATCAAGGATGAATGTTAAAATCTGAAGGTGCTTGAAAAATTTTGGCAATGTTTTGTTCGTAATACTGGTTCTAATACTACTCTTTTATGGTTTTTATGGTTTCCAGACAAATTAAACTTTTGGCTAAGAAATTAAATTTGTTGGGTGGTGCTTAAGGACGCATTAAATTAGATAACGGCTGACGGAAACTTCTAAATGACAATTTGCTGATTTTGTTTGCTTTAGACAAATCCATCTCCTAAACTTAGACAGCAGGCAAAAAACAAAATAATTTTTCAAAATTTTTAGAAATGTATACGACATAGGTAAGAGCATTTTTGGACATCCTATGAGTCATTCTTACCATTCTGGTTGTTAGTATGTATAAGCTGCCTGTGGATATTTTACCCCATATCTACAGTTCTGTCTCTATCTACACCATCAGTACAATAGAAAGCAACATGGGTGAAGTCGCTTTTCAACATGGAAGATTATCGGCTTAAATATTGAGAAAAGAAAAGTAGACGGGGAGGGAGAGGCAGATACGAAGGAGGGTAAAATGTTCATCCAAGCAGCATTGTGCGTACACATAAGTAGATTAAACGACACGCAGGAAGGTATCAAGAATTTTTTGTGGAATAGTCACACATTGCTAAGGTCTACACTTTTCACTCTTACCCCACAGTTACAGTAACTGTACTGATAATTCTGAGGTCGGGTATAATGGTAACTTTGGTAGCGGGGCATTGGTTGAAAAGCCACTGAATTTATCAATGTTAAAAGAAATAGATTTTTGAGACTTTTATTGTGATGACATAATATACAAAAGTAACTCTGTGATTTGTTAAATAATACTGCTGTGATTATTTCAGAGGTAATGATTGTAACGGACGATGAAAAGCTTAATGGCCATGTGGCAACATCTAAGGTGCAAGAATACACCAGCGTCATTTCCATTCATAAGAGAAGAGCTTTTCCATTTAGCGTGAAATGAAGTCCATGTCACATGCCACAAAAGAATACTGCATATTTTATTATGGAGGTCACAGGAAACTTATAACCCGTAAATAAATGTTAAAATAATCTTCATATTTGCACCGTGTATCATCAACATATAATTATTTTATTGTCCAACTTATGTACAATTATATAACACGTAGATACAATTAAAATTATAAAATATTTAAAAGTACTCCGACATGTTTCGGATCACAGAGGATCCATCATCAGGGGGCTTTTTACAGTGCTTGGCTAAAATTACAAGAATGGTTCTATCGTGTCCGTTGACATGGACGTGGTCGGTGTTATGGCAGCATATTGTAAACCAATGTGTTTGTGTGTGTGTCTGTGTCTGTGTAGAGTTCAGTGTCTAGAAACTCTTTCTAGACACTGAACTACACACACACACACACACACACACACACTCACACACACACACACATACACACAAACACATTGGTTTACAATATGCTGCCATAAAAACCGAACTTGTCCATGTCAACGGACACAATAGAACCATTCTTGTAATTTTAGCCAGGTACTGTACAAAGCTCCCTGATGATGGATCCTCTGTGATCCGAAACATGTCGGAGTACTTTTAAATATTTTATAATTTTAATTGTATCTACGTGTTATATAATTTTGCATAAGTTGGACAATAAAATAATTATAAATGTTACAATACTTTACATATTAACTGAGTTCATCGTTCCTTATATAAACTGTGGAAAGTGTAACTGTAATTTCAAGTTGTTTCTCTGTTGATGTAACCCGTACATCATGAAGACTCATCTCCGTGCTTAATTAAGTGCCACGTCGTGAAGGTTCAGCTTCAGAACTGAGCTTTTCTGGACTATTGCACAGCAAGTAGTGATAATTCCTTACCGAAGTTTCAAAACAAACTATCGTCCCCTGCTTCAATGGTTTAATTAAATTTCACGAATACTCTTAAGACAGTACAAAGTTCATACACCAATAAGTGCGCTTTTTATTAAACTTGACGAAGTATTAAAATTTACATCAAAAACCACTTTGACTTGCTCCTACATGTTTCGGCCTACGACCATCATCAGGGATCCTTCACTAGAGCCTAGCTAAAGTTAAATTTTGGTTAAAATTCGGTAAAAGATTACGTCGTTACATGTTATGCAGTGTGTGTACTGTGCGCTGTGTTGAGTGCATCGCACTCAACACAGCGCACAGTACACACACCATACAGTCGCACTCAACACAGCACACAGTACACACACCATACAGTCGCACTCAACACAGCACACAGT
>Ga0131853_10010041_pt1 | contig 17329 bp, 13 predicted proteins | sample TergutLab28metaG_FD_92764 | JGI IMG/M metagenome (GOLD analysis project Ga0131853, IMG submission 92764) | Labiotermes labralis P1 segment gut microbial communities from Petit-Saut dam, French Guiana - Lab288 P1 (version 2) (version 2) | ecosystem: Host-associated > Arthropoda: Insects >... | reverse complement strand
GGGTAGGGTTCTTGGTGTCGATGTTCGTTGCACCAATTGTTGCGCAAAACAACGAAGCCATGCTCATGGGCATCACCATGGGCTCGAGCATTGATGTGCAGCTGGTGATTACAACGATTCTATTTTCAGTTGTGATTTCAATCGCAGCAGGGCTTTATCCCGCGTGGAAAGCGGCAAGACTCACACCGGTGGAGGCAATTAGCTATGAATAATATCATCATCAAAACCGAAAATTTAGAAAAAATCTATGGCAAAAGCCAGGTGAAAACGCATGCCCTCAAAGGCCTAAGCATGGAAGTTCCGCGCGGGTCGTTTTCGTGCATCATTGGGCCGTCGGGGCATGGGAAAAGTACGTTGTTGCACCTCATCGGCGGGCTAGACAAACCCACATCAGGTGATGTCTACATCGATGGCGTAAATATCGCTGAGCTGAAAAGCCACGAAATCGCGGAGATTCGTGCGAAGAAAATCGGCTTTGTGTTTCAGTTTTTCAACCTGCTGGGCAATCTCACGGCGTTGGAGAATATCCAAACGGCGATGATGTTTGGCAAAATTCCGTCTAAAGAGCAAAAAGAACGAGCACTGGAATTGCTTGAACTTGTTGGTCTTAGCGATAAAGCAACCGCCAAGCCCGGCGAGCTCTCGGGCGGGCAGCAGCAGCGGGTTTCGATTGCACGCGCGCTGGCCAATAACCCCGATATTCTTTTGATGGATGAGCCAACGGGAAATCTGGATTCAGAATCCGAAAAGGAGGTGCTCAAGCACATTTTTGACATCCACAAAGCCGGCAAGACCATTGTTATCGTTACCCACAGCAACGAAATTGCGCAGCAGACAGAAAGCCTATACGAAGTGCGGGACGGAAAATTGAACAGTTAACCCGCCGCTTTGAAACAAATTTTAAAATATGCTTGATTTTTTTCGTAATATGTGGTAGAATAGATTAAAATTTGCATTATATTCTTTTTGCTCAATGCAGACAGTTTCACAAGAAAAAGCAGGCATGCCCTTGATTATCAAGGGTTTGTCCGTTTTTCATTTGAGAAGCAGTTACGTGCGGAGTTTGCTAAGCAGAGAAATTCCTGCACATGTGTGAAATATACTTGCAGAAAACGTGGATTTGTGGTAAAATATGATAGTAAACCGAAAACGGAACGTCCAAACTAAAGGAGACTAACTTGACTTTCAAAGACCTCAAGCTGATAGAACCACTGCTTCGCGCAGTGCATAGAGAGGGCTACGAAACCCCCTCCCCCATTCAGCAACAAACCATCCCACCGATGCTCGCGGGTCATGATATTCTAGGTTGTGCCCAAACAGGCACAGGAAAAACAGCAGCGTTTGCTCTGCCCACCTTGCAAACGCTTTGCAAGCAGCCAACCGGTAGTACACGAGTTCTACGGGCACTGATTCTTACCCCAACGCGCGAACTTGCACTGCAAATTACCGAAAGTTTTCAAGCTTACGGGCGCTACACGGGCTTGAAAACGGTATGTATTTTTGGCGGTGTGCCACAAAACGCACAGGTAAAGGCTTGGCAGGCGGGTATTGATATTCTGGTTGCAACACCGGGCCGGCTCAATGATTTGATTGGCCAAAAGCTATGTGATTTGCGCACAGTTTCTATTTTTACGCTTGATGAAGCAGACCGCATGCTGGATATGGGGTTTATCCACGATGTCAAAAAAATCATTGCCAAGCTGCCCGCAAAACGCCAAACGTTGCTTTTTTCCGCAACCATGCCAAAAGAAATTGAAGCGTTAGCCGCCAGCATCCTCAAAAATCCCCAAAAAATAGCGGTCGCGCCGGTGGCATCAACCGTGGAAACGATTGCGCAGTCAGTTTATTTTGTGGACAAACCAAATAAAATTGAGCTGCTGCTGCATTTGCTTGATGACGACAACATTGTGTCAGTGCTGGTATTCTCGCGCACCAAACACGGCGCAGACCGCATCTGCAAAAAGTTGTGCCGCGCGGGCATTGCTGCACGAGCGATTCACGGCGACAAATCACAAAATTCTCGGCAAAGCGCACTGCGGGAATTTAAACAAGGCCAGGTTCGCGTGCTGGTGGCAACCGATATCGCTGCGCGCGGCATTGACATTGACCAGCTTTCCCATGTCATCAATTATGACCTTCCCAACGAGCCGGAAACCTATGTTCACCGCATCGGGCGCACAGGTCGAGCCGGGCTATCCGGCAAAGCGATTTCATTGTGCGATTTTGATGAAAAAGCATATTTAAAAGCCATTGAAAAACTGATTAAAAAAGAAGTTTCGGTCGTAAACAAACACCCTTGGCCAATGCAGAACTTTGAACCTGCACCGCCAAAACCACAGCGACCACCAAGGCGGCGAAACTAAAAGTCATAAAGGGAAGCTTTGTCAAAAGGCTTCCCGATTTGTTTTTTAGGTCAATTTGATAACACTCGCCCGCCAACCAAACAAACATAACACCCCCCCCTTGATTAATACAACGGCCAAAAAGCGTTGTAAATCAAGGGGTTTGGCAATTACCATTTTTTTTGCATTGACTTGTGCAGCGACAATTCGCTATAATAGTTACAACCAAATTAAGGGGGAAATAAGCATGAAAAAGCGAATTTTATCACTGGTGCTGGCAGCACTGCTGCTATTACCACTCACCGCAATGGCAAATGCAAGCACCACACAATCTCTAGTAGGCTTAGCGTTCACCAACGGCGGCCAAGGAGCTTCCTGTTCTGTCAATGTTCAACATGTCACCATCGGCACCACAACTTATCAAAACGCACTGCGCTACAGCGTGAGCGGCGGGCCAAACAGCTTTGTGTACTCGTGCCACAACTTGAATGGCCAGTTTACCACGCTCACGGGGCGCATTGGCCGGCAAGCCGGCAGCCAAAACTTTAACGCACGATTCAGCTTTTATGGCGATGGCCGGCATATCGCAACCCACGCGATGAACGCCAGCGATGCTGCGCGCACTATTACCATTGATGTGACAGGCGTGAACGTGCTGGAAATCAGGCTGCACCGTGCAGCCGGTGCATCGGGCAACTTAACGATTACCTATGCATTTGCAAATGGCGTGCTCACGCGAGCCAATGCAGTCACAGGTGTTTCGATTCCGGGCGGCAATCGCTCTGTGCACGTTGGCCGCACCGTGCAACTGCAGGCAACCGTTGCACCGCACAACGCAACCAACCGTAATGTTACCTGGGCGTCAAGCAACACCGCCATTGCAACCGTTAACGCAAGTGGCCTAGTAACTGCTGTTGCACCCGGCAACGCCAACATTACTGTAACAACCCGTGATGGCAACTTCACTGCCAGTGTTCGCGTCACCGTTACGCAAGATCAAAGCGTTCCCTCCGCAACGTGGGCACTCATCCAAGCAGTGCTTCGCAGCATTGGAAACCTGTTTAGCTCTATTGGGAATTTTATTATGATGTTCTTGCGCTGGTTGGGCATGCCTATCACTTGGTTTATCGGCTTGTTTCGATAAGTAAATTGGATTTTTTGCCATCTCTTGGAATGGAAAATTAAGCGAATGAACCATGACAGGTGCCACGTTGTGTGGCACCCTGTTTTTTTTATTTGTTCACGCCTTCATGGCTTGGGCAAACCGAAAGAAATCTGCCATCGCGATAGTCCAAGCGTTCCATGCAAATTTCACGCTTCGTGCCGGGCGATTGCCCACCGGGGTCGCTGTGCCGATGATATAGAATATACCATGCATCATAGCTTTCGTCATGATATATATTATGATGGCCGGTGCCCACGATGCCCCGCGTATCATCACGCGCTAGCAACACGCCCCTGTCTTCAATTGGTCCAAACAGGTTTTGCGAAATGCCATAACGCACATGATAATCCGGGCTGCGGGTGTCGTCACACGACCAACTGAAGTGATAGCGGCCATCAATGTGTTGCACACAAACGGCCTCACGAAAATTCACTGCGCCGTCAAGGTGGCGCAGTGTGCCGCGCACCCAATCCGTCATGCAAGGGGTTAATTCAACGATAGCAGGCTGACAATTGCCAAACAGCATGTAGGACTTGCCGGTTTGCGCACAGGTGAAAATATCTGGGTCGATGGTTTGCCCCATAGCGGGAATGACCTCAAGCGCCTGCACCAGTGTGAGCATAGGTGTTTCACGTGTGTGCCACGGGCCAAGCGGGTGTTGCGCCCACGCCACTGTGATTTCTTTTGCATTGGATTGCGGGCAGTGCGCACTAAAATAGGCGTAAAACATGCCGTTTTTTTGCGTTAGCGCAGGCGCCCACAAGCTGTGCGACGCCCAAGTGATATTCGCCGCGTCAATCACCACACCGTGGTTGTGCCAGCTGCGCAAATCTGCCGATGAAAACATGTGCAGCACACTGGCCGACCAACCCGGATAGCCGTCTGTGGTGCAGATCATGTAATAACGACCTTCGTGCGGCACAATGGTGGAGGGATCGGCAAACAGGCCGGGAATAATGGGATTTTTACCACTGTGCGCGGCGAGTATACGTTCATATTCAGCTTGCGTGATGGGCAAAATGCCGCCATGGCGTTTCATCACCTTACCAAGGTCCACATCAAGCACTTGCCAATCTTCTAAACTTGTGCTGTTTAAATTTGTGGTGCGTAGCAATTGATAGCCTTTACCGTGGCTAAAGCGGTCAAGCGCAAGCCCATAGGCAGGCGGGCTTTCGTTAAACCGAAACAGAATCGGTCCTTCCACCGGGCCATCGCTCCACGCATCACCAAAGATATCCTGCGTCACGCTCACGCGCTGCCAATCTCCCGTTAGCGTTGCGCAACACTCAAGAATGTTGCGGTCACCACGGCCGGGCTGTTTATCATCACGCGCGGCACGCCACCATGTTCCATCGTTTGCTTGCATAACTGTAGCATCAATCACGCCTTGTTCGCTGGTCATCCACAGTTCGGGCAACGTGAACGTGTGAAAATCACGTGTGCGCGAGTAAAACACATAAGGCCCCGAGTGGCTTTGCCCAAGTGCTTCTGGCTCATGCGTCAGCGTTGACCAAAACACAAAGTAGCTTTCATCATCGGGGTCCCACACTGCCTCGGGCGCCCAAGCCATGCCCGCGCCGGGAATATCGCCCGCGACATCCACCAGACGCATGTCACTCCAATTGACCAAATCCGGTGATTCCCACACAGCCAATTTCGTTGAGCTGTGCTGCCAGTTAGAATTCCCCCAACCCCCACGGTGATAGATACTTAAATCTGTGGCCAGCAAGAAAAATCGGTCACGTTGCGGCGAGCAAACAATCCAAGGGTCACGCACGCCGCGGTCGCCTTGTGTGGAACGAAGCACCGGCTGCCCGGCAGGCGAGAGATCTTGCCAAGTGAGCGCATTGCGGCTGAGGGCGAAGTAAATTTGCTCGTCAGTTTCAGTTTTTTCGGTGCCGGTGAAGGAAACGAAGAGGTAGGCGTCAGTGTGTGTCATTGTTTCTTCCAATCATTTTCAATTGTACTATAAATAGTCCGCGGTGGTGATTGACTTTTATGTAAAAGTGTGGTATGATGTTATATAAGTTGTAGAGAGGAAGTGTGTGTTTGGCCAAGTTGAACATCAGCCCCGAACTTAAACAAGAGGTAAAAACAGCCATCCGTCATCCCGTTGTTTGGTGGAAGGGCGCAGACTTGCCCGAGGAAACATTGCGCCCATGGGAGGGCGGCATTTATTTTGCTGAGGCTGTGTTTGATGGCATGCAGCGTGGCTTTCGTGATATGCGTAGGCTGGTTTATATCGGCACGCCCGAAGAAGGGGTTCCATCAAACTTGGTGACACCATTCATGAACATGATTCATGAGTTGACCGGTTTTACGTTTGACGCGTTCACTGATGTACCTCTTGGTATACATATGGATCAGAAACAATATCCTTTGCGTTTTCTGCGCAATATCATACGGTTTGAAGGTACATTCAACCCAATCACGCAATTGCTGACGTTATTTAGCTTTGGTTTGTCGCCATTGCAACGCGTGATAACTTGGACAATCGTTTGGATGATGCATAGTGTAGTGGGCACGGCAAACCATGTAGCCCGCGAAAAAATATGGGCAGGCACTTCGCCGCACACCGAAGTACGGGGTAAGTTGCAACTGTGGCGGTCGCTGGGCGGCACCGTGGGCGCACTATTTTCGGGCATGCGCAATATCTTTATGGGCTTGCGACATGTGTTGGGCATTACGGATTATCAAATTATGGTGATTGGTGCAACGGTGTTTTTGCCAACCATGATTTTAGGCCGCTGGCTGCCTTCATTTGCTAAACAGCGCGTGGATTTTGAGCAGAAGGTGGATGCCCAAGGTGAAACCAACACGCATGAAAAAAAACTAACCTTTCGTGAAACCGTTGCCATTGTTAAGCATAACCGATGGTTTATCATGTGGACGGTGATTGGGCTGATACGCATTTTCACCCCAACAGCAAATCCGGGCTTTCTCTATCGCTTTTTGATACGCGAAATTCCGGGCATTACCATTGCGGGCAGGCCAATTGGCGGGGAGCTTTTGTTTACAGCCAAGGATATCGTGTTTGGTTGGCCGCATTTTGTGGCGGCACCGCTAGCCATGCAGGCCGTGAAGTGGTTTCGTGGGCCGGTGAATTTCATTCGCGTTGATATTATCGTGATTATCTTCACGCACTTGTCAACCTATTTTGTGGGCTATCAATCCTTCCCGCGCCTCGCCTATATGTGGACCATGGAGATGATACGCGGTTTCTTCCAGCAATGGCGCGATGTGCCGCACAACATGGTTAGCTTTGAGATGTTTGATTATGTGGAGTGGAAAACCGGTCACCGCAGTGAGGGTATGCAGGCAGCGGTGTATGGCATCATCAACAAATTTGTGCGCAACAACGCAAACTCTATCGTGGACAGCGCTGTGATGCATTGGACCGGCTTTCGCGGCTTGGGAACCCCGGCGGAAGAACAGCCCGAGCGCTTTTTGAATACGATTTGGCCACTGATGCACTTGGGCATTGCCATTGGCGAAACCGTGAACTTGATTGCTTTGCTGTGGTTTAGATATCCGCACAATCCGCAGGAAGTTGAGCGCGATCTGATTGAACGGCGCGCGCTGGTTGCCGAACAAATAAAACTCAAAGAAGAAGTGGAAGTTTGATATGCTCTCATTTTACGTCATCACCGACCTGCATTATTTTGAAAACAGCCTGGGTGCCACCGGCGAGGCCTATGAAGCGCGCAGCCTAACCGACCAAAAATGCATTGCTGAAACCGGCGCGATTATTGATGCCGCGTTTGCAAAACTTGCGCAAGACCGTGACACAAATATTATCATCATTCCGGGTGACCTCACTTTCAACGGTGAGCCGGAAAGTCATGCGGCGATCATTGAAAAGCTCAATGCACTCAAACAATTGGGCAAAGAGATTTACGTCATCAGCGGCAACCACGATGGCGACCACGAGGCCTATGCTTTCAATGGTAGTGAGCAGTTTACTATCGCCAACGTGACCCGTGAACAGTTCAAAACGCTATATCACGATTTTGGCCCTGCGCAAGCTATTGCCCAAGACGGCAGCCAAACTTGCTATGTGGTGCAACTGAGCGACGGTGTGCGCCTGCTGGGCATTCACTTTGACCCAAACGGCTACGACAGCTACTTGCCTTTTATTCTTGCGCAAATTGAAGATGCCAGGCAAAGCAATCAGCTCATTTTCGGCATGATGCACGTGCCGGTGCTGCCCGGCGCACTTGTGCTCAACCTGCCCAGCGACGCAACCATCAACAATAACAAGCAATTTGCTCGCGCGCTCGCCAACGCCGGATTGCCGCTGATGTTTACCGGACACATGCACATTCAGTCGGTGAATAAACGAAAAGTTAAGCGGGGCAAATTCTTCATTGACATTTGCACCGGTTCGCTGGTGGGTGGGCCGGCCATGGTACGCAAGTGCACCATTGATGACGCTTGGCGCATGACCATTGTCAGCACGCCAAGCGTGGATGATTTTGATTGGGATAAGAATGGCATGACTGCTGAGCAATACTTTGCTTGGCGATTCAGGCGCAAGGTCAAGCATGAAATAAGGCGCCTACCGCGCTGTTTACACAACATCATTGCAAGCATTGTGCTGCGCGTTTTTTATGGCAACCGCAAGGACAGTAATTGCGTTATTGATCTGAAAACCGGAGCGTGTTCCAGCTTGCGTTAGCTAATCTGCCTTGATACACCCCGCCGTCGATGATGCCGGCGGGTTCTTTTTTCGGCACAACGGCTTGTCCGGCCGCGCTGTTGCGCTGCTGCAAATTATCACACGTGAGCGAAACGTGCTCCACCAAACCATAATCCGGGAAGTCACGCAGGTCAATATCAAAGCTTGTGGCTTCATGCAAATCACGGTTGACGGCGAATACAGTTAATGTCCTGCTTTCTTCATCGAACACCGCCACACTATCAACATCCGGCACATCAGTAAAGTCGCGAGTGTCGTGCTTGCCGCAAGATAGCACGGGTTGCAGCGCCACTCCCCTGCCAAAGTTCGACACATGCAGATAAGGGTAGTAAGTGGGCTGCACCCAGGCGGCACCATTTTGCTCGGTCATAATTGGCGCAATCACATTCACCAGCTGTGCCAAGCATGCCATTCTTACACGGTCGCTATGTTTGAGCATGGAAATGAGCATTAGCCCCACCAGCAGCGCATCTTCAAACGTGTAGTGATCCTCCAGCAGCGGCGGCGCAATTTGCCAAGGCGTATCTTGCATAATCTTGCGGTCAGCTTCATTGGAGTGATACCACACGTTCCATTCGTCAAAACTGAGCATCATGGTTTTTTTGCTGCGTTTTTTGGCCTTAATGTAATCGCAAGTGGCCGCCACGGTTTTGATAAAATGCTCCATCTCAACCGTTTTGGCAAGAAAATTCGGCGTGTCTTCATTGCGACGGCCGTAGTATTGATGCAGCGAAATATAGTCAACATCGTGATAGCAATGGTCAAGCACTTCGGCCTCCCACTGCGGAAATGTTGCCATGCTCGCACTGGAGCTGCCCACTGCCACCAGCTCAATGTTCGGGTCCAACATTTTCATTGCCTTGGCGGTTTGTGCCGCTATACGGCCATACTCCTGCATAGTTTTATATCCAACTTGCCAAGAGCCGTCCAGCTCATTGCCCAAGCACCATACCTTAAAGTGATATGGTTCTTTCGCGCCGTGGGCAATGCGCATGTCGCTATATTTGCTGCCACCGGGATGATTGCAATATTCAAGCACATTCAGCGCGTCTTGCGTGCCGCGTGTGCCCAGATTGACGGCCATCATCACTTCACTGCCGGCTTTCTTGCCCCAGCGCGCAAATTCGTCGATACCCACCCAGTTTGGCTCCATGGTGCGCCAAGCAAGGTCCAGCCTGCTGGGGCGCAATTCACGCGGACCAACGCCATCTTCCCAGCAATAGCCCGACACAAAATTGCCACCGGGATAGCGGATGATTGGCACACGCAGGTCTTTCACCAACGCAAGCACGTCTTGGCGAAAGCCATCTTGGTCGGCAGTTGGATGGTCGGGCTGATAAATCCCGCCATATACCGCACGCCCCAAATGCTCGATAAATGAACCATACAAGCGGTCATCAACCTTGGCAATGGCAAAGTCTTTGCTAAAGAGCACCTTTGCTTTTTTCATGCATTTCTCCTATTTCTGCATTCTACATTGTTATTTCTTATTTATTCCCACGTTGGTGTCACTGCGCTCAACGGCCCGGTTTCGGGCAGCCAGCGATGGCCTTGATTCACCTGGTTTTGCGGTGCAAGAATGGTAATATTCGTCAGATTACTGGCTTGATAAAACGCGAAATTGCCAATATAGCGCACCGTGGAGGGAATGACAATTTCGGTTAACCCGCGGTTGCGCAAAAATGCATCGTTGCCGATGTATTCAAGACCTTCAGGCAAATTGATGCGCTCAACATGCAGTGCACCATGGAAAGCACGGGTTTCAATCACACGCAAACTATCCGGCAGCACAATTTCATGCAGGGCAATGACGTGGTAAAACGCTGCATGCGCAATTACCTCCACGCCATCAGGCACGGTGTAGCTGACCGTTTGCTGCAGTTCACCATCGATATAAATGGCTGTGTTGGCGTTGGGGTAAACCACAAGACGAGTCATGTCTGCGCTAAATAGCACACCGTTGTAGGCAGTGAAAGCAGGGTTGTCTTCGTGCACAACAAACTGCTGCAAAAAGCGGTTGTTTGTGATTGCCCAGCCATGCATTTCAACTAAATTTGGCCCGAATTCTATCACACGCAAATCATCGCTGCGCATAATCGCCATGGCACCAATGCCCGTGATAGGCAAGCCATGCAGTTCATCGGGAATGGTCAGCGTGTGCTGGCCGGCTACATTGCGAAAGCCAACAAGACTATAGCCTAGGCCATCGTCGTTCATCGTGAACTCCATGTTGTCCACACGCACGCGGGGGCGCAAGTCAAGGCAGGCCGTCAGCGTAGCCAACAGCACAACACATAAGGCTAAAACACTGAGTTTTTTCATGGCTGTACCCCCTGTTCGGCATCTTTTTGCGCGGCGCGCGCCTTGAGGTCTGCGCTGATTTGTTCCAGCTTTTGCGGCGTGAGGTCATAGAAGACAAATGGCAGTGCCGACAATGTGCCCAAAATCACCGCAAACCAAATATTGGTGGAGGCAAACGCACGGAAAAATACGGGATCATAAAGGATATCCATGTCGCCGAAGAATCCTGCGCGACCCAAGAAAAACGGCAGCACATAGCCAATGAGTGTAAGCAGCGGTTCGGTGATATACCGGAAATAGTGGTGAATAGAGGCCTCTAAACGCTCGCCGGTTTTCCATTGTTGATAGTCCCAGATGTCGCCAAGCAACGTGTTCATCACCACTTCGTTGCTTGAATGCAAAAAGTTGCGCAGCATCACCACACCCATCAACACAATGAGCATCGTTGTGGGGTTTTCAATGCCCGTTGCAGGCAATAGCAGCAACAGCACGGCAGACATCAACAAGCGCTGCACCAACATGATTTGCCGCTTGGAAAACCGCTTGGTAAACAACGGAGTCATCAATTGGCCGGTTGTGCTGGTTGGCAGTTTATATAGACTGACTGCCAGCCCAAACGCCCAAGGCATGCGCGTGGCATAAATAAACGTCCACACAATCATGCCCTCCCACACATTGGGCATTTGCCGAAACAGCAGGTCACCCAATGAGCGAATCCACTGGTATTTATTCTTGAACACATCGCGTATGCTGTCTTTAAACTTTACTCGCGCAACATGATTTTTCTCTTCAACAACGCGCTCATGCACACGCAACACAAACAATCCTTGTGCCAAGCACACAGCACCATAGATAGGCAAAATCACCTGGTAAGCACGGATGTTTTCAACGCCACCCAGCAGCACCGCCACCACCGGAAACAACGGCCGATAAATTGAACGCAGCAAACCGGTGAAAACCGGCGCGATGGAGATGATGCGCGAGCGCTCTTGCGGGTTTGGGCTAATGCGATTTTGGAAATCGTTGACGTTTGCATACATCCAACGGAAAGTGTCAATTGCGCCCGTAACCAAGTGAGTCATCAGTAGCAGCGCGCTATACGTGACGTTTTGATAGGGAATTTGTGTTACGGCAATGATAAGCACAAGCACAATGGGACCGTAGAAAATCATCATGGGCTTGAACTTGCCATATTTGCGGCCAAACAGGCGCAGCACAATGATTTGTGCGGCGGCTGACCCTACCACCAAGAACAATCGCAGAGCAATGTGACGCAACAAATCAGGCAGCAGCACAATGTCAGCCAAAAATCCCGGCACTTGCGCAGCAGAGATATTCAGCGGCGGCAACAGCCACAGCATAACCCCGAGCAACAATGCCGCCACGCCCCCGCCAAATAGTCCGCGTGTAACTTTTTTGGGGAAGCGCCCCATGTTGTCAATGATATACGGCCCCAAAGGCAGCGCCACGTAGTTCATGATGGTGGCAATGAGAGTAACCGCAAAGATATCCATGGGGCGCAGGCCGAAAATCAGCCCGCTGAGCGTTGCGGTGCCTGCCGTCATGGCCACGGTGTCAAACACGGGATTCCAACCGCCCAAACCCATGCTGGCCAAGCACCACGCAGCGAATTCCTTAAAGCTCACATGGTTGCCTTCGTCCGGGTTGTGCGGCCAAATTTTTTGGGTCAGCTTTTGATAAAGTGCACGCAAGTCATCAACTCCTTTTTTATGCAAACTATAATAAGGCACAGCGAAGCAACTTATTGTCCATAATAAGAATCTGCGCCATGTTTGCGCAGAAAATGTTTATTGAGCAACTCGCGTTGCATGGCTTGGCCGCCGCCCAGCAGCCGGGTATCCAACGCCATGGCGGCAACTTCCTCCAGCACTTTGGCATGATAGACCGCCTCGTGTGCATCTTTGCCCCAAGTGAAGGGCCCATGGCTATGCACCAGCGCGGCAGGCACATGCATGGGATTACGCCCCGCAAAGGCCTCAACAATCACCAAGCCTGTGTTTTGTTCATATTTCCCCGCGATTTCACTTGCTGTCATGTTGCGGGTGCAAGGAATTTCGCCGTAGAAATAGTCCGCGTGCGTGGTGCCGAGCGGGGTAATCCCCTGTCCTACCTGCGCCCATGCCGTGGCCTTGGGCGAGTGCGTGTGCGCAACACCACCAATTTCGTCAAAGGCGTTGTATAGCGCGCAGTGGGTGGGGGTGTCGCTGCTGGGGTTGAGCTTACCCTCCACCTTGTTGCCTTGCAGGTCAACCACCACCATATCATCAGGCGTGAGGTGGTTATACTCCACGCCGCTGGGTTTGATGACAAACAGACTCTGCGCACGGTCAATGCCGCTGACATTGCCCCAAGTGAAAATCACCAGGCCAAGCTTAACTAATTCTATGTTGGCTTGGTATACTTCATGTTTAAGTTGTTCGAGCATGGGAATCTCCTGTGGTGTGTTGTTATGCAACGCCCCGCCAAATCACGTCATTGTAGCGCAACTCTTGCCGCAGCACGGGAATGCTTGTATGTGCCCCGATGTGAATAAACTCAATATCCATCATTTCAGCAAAATGGCGCATGGTTTCGGCATTCAAACCATAGCTGAGCACGCTGTGGTGCGCACCGCCGGCAAGTATCCACGCCTCTGCGCTGGTTTCAAGATTCGGCAACGGTTTCCACAGCACACCTGCCACGGGCAGTTTTGGCATATCATGCGGCTGCTGCACGCACTGCACATCGTTCACAATCATGCGGAATCTATCGCCCATGTCCACAATCGTGACTAAGATAGCATCGCCTGCCGCAGCTTTAAATGTCAGCCGAGCGGGCGGCTCTCGATCGCCTATGCCCAACGGCTCCACGCGAATTTTCGGTTTATCCGCCGCAAAACTTGGGCAAACCTCTAGCATGTGTGCGCCCATGTTCAGCCCAAGCGCAAAGTCATAGGTATAATCCTCCATAAAGCCTGTGCCGCCGGGTAAATCGGCTGCCATTTGCTTCATCACACGGCACAGTGCGGCGGTTTTCCAGTCGCCCTCGCCGGCAAAGCCGTAGCCTTGTCGCATTAAATCCTGCGCAGCCAAACCGGGCAGTTGTCGCAGCCCCTGCAAGTCCTGAAAATTCGTATGAAACGCACCAAAGCCCTCATTTTGCATGAAGGTTTGCAGTGCAACTTGCACTTTAGCTTGATATTCAATCGCAGCGATATCTTCTGTTGCGATTTCATAATGCGCGCGATATTGCGCCATTTGCGCGGCAACTTGCTCGGGTGCCACTTGTTCCACCAGTGCGATAATATCACCCACGCCGTAATGGTCAACCTGCCAGCCAAACTTGATGTGTGCTTCTACTTTGTCGCCCTCGGTCACGGCCACTTCGCGCATATTGTCACTCAAGCGCAGCACCCGCAGGCGGCGGGATTCTGCCACACCCACGGCGGCACGCTGCCACTCGGCCATGCGCTGTCGCAGGGTTTCATCTTCCCAATGCCCTGCCAGCACCGTGCGCGGCAGACGCAGTCGAGCGGTAATAAACCCGTGTTCTCTATCCCCATGCGCGCTTTGATTCAAATTCATGAAGTCCATGTCAATGCTATCCCATGGGATGGCTTTGTTAAATTGCGTGTTGATATGCAACAACGGCTTTTGCAGGCGCGTCAGGCCGCGAATCCACATTTTTGATGGCGAAAAGGTATGCATCCACGTCACCACGCCCGCGCAGTGTTCATCACCATTTGCGGCTGCGATAGCACGCTCAATTTCATTACTATTGCGCACCACACCGGCGAAACGTAAGCCCAAGCCCTCTGCCATGATTTTGCTGTGCTCGGCCACTTGGCGCAGCACATCATCACCATATAAATCCTGGCTGCCCACGATGAAATGGAAGTTATGCATGCTTGAGCCTCCTGATTTCTTCTTGATACTGCGGCAACCATTTCTCACCTGCCACGAGCATTTCTTCCGTCATGCGGCAAGCTTCTTCAGTGTTGCAAACCACACTGACGAGCGGGTCAAGCATCATCGCCTGCTTGAGCAGAGATACATCGCCATGCACAGCCGCAAGCACTGCCAATCGCTGCACATTCACGCTGGCATTGCAGATGGCCGCACAGCCCCACGGCAAATCACCAACACGAGGAACGTGCACGCCATTGGCGTCAACGTAGCCGGGCACTTCCACAATGCAATCGCTAGGCAAATTGGCGATGGTGCTGCCGTTGACCACATTAAAATGCCCGCGATATACCCTGCCTGTTTCTAGGCTTTCAATGATATATGAACCATGCTCGCAACTACGCTGGTCTTGCGCATACTCACGGCGTGGCCATGTGTGACAGTTGGGGAAGTCCTTCTCGAACCAGTTGCGGTTTTCGGTGCACTGGCGCAGGTAACCGCCGGTTTCGCCATGGTGCCAGTCGCGCAGGTCAATCCATTTGTGCAATTCATCCGGCCTTTTGCGATACCACGGCAAATATTCTGACAGATGGCCATTGCTTTCGGTTGAAAAATAGCCAAAGCGGCGCAGCACGTCAATGCGCACTTTTTCGCATTGGCTGATGCGCTCGTGGGCTTCGAAGGCTTCCAGCAGCCCCGGCAGCAGGTCACGGCCACGATGCTTGGCTTCAATATACCATGTTTGGTGGTTAATGCCCGCGCAGGTGTAGTCAAGCTCTTTTTCGGGAATATCATAGGCCTCGGCAATCAGCCTTGCACCCGCCTGCGCGCCATGGCACAGGCCAATGGTGTTCACGCCGCCGAATTGGTTGCACGCCCAAGTGACCATGGCATTGGGGTTGGAGTAATTGAGCAGCATGCAGCCGGGGGCGGCAATTTCGCGAATGTCGCGGCAGATGTCCAGCAATTCAATCACCGTGCGCTGGCCATACATAATCCCGCCGGCACAAATAGTGTCGCCCACACACTGATCCACGCCATACTTCAGCGGAATCATCACATCCGTTTCAAAGGCCTCCAGCAAACCTTGGCGAATGCAATTGATGACATATTTTGCACCATCAAAAGCAACTTTGCGGTCAAGCGTTGCGATGATTTTAATATTCAGGCCATTATGTTCGATGTCTTGCTGGCACAGGTGCGTAACCATATCTAAGTAATCTTGATTAATGTCCGTGAACACAATTTCTAGCTCATGAAACACTGGCACGCTGAGCAAGTCTCGCAGTAAATTACGCGTGAAGCCAATGCTTCCGGCACCAATAAATGCAACTTTGAACATTGAGAAAAAGCCTCCAGCCTTGTCAAAATAACCATTTCTTGTTCCCAGTATACCATAACTTCGGACATGGTGTCAAGGCAAAAATTAAACAACAAGCCTGCGCCGCGCAAGAGCAAGCCGTCTATGTTAATTATATTGCGTATATCTACTGCGCTGCAGGTTTATCCTGCGGCGTTTTTTGCCGTGTTTTCAGCCAATAGGCCACTAACCCAACCGCCAACAACAACATACTTGCCCCGGCAATATAAAGCCAAGTGGTGTTTTGCGCAGCAGGCACTGCCACCGCTTGGCCTTGCACATGCAACTGCGGTGAATCAACCTGCTCAGCAACCGGCAAAGACAATGCTCCGCCTTGGCTGTCAAACGCAAAAGTGAACTGCGTGGGTGCAGGCAGCTCAGCGGCCGGCACAGGCTCGGCGGTGTGTTCAATCATCACGGTGTGCCAAGTGGTAACCGTGACAAATTGCGCCGGCTGCGTGATGGCTTGCTGCGTGGTAGTTGGCAATTCGCCGGACGAGCGCACAGGCGGCAACGCAAACGTGAAAGGCACTGCGGTAGTAATGGGTGCACGTGTGGTGGTTGTGGGCAACGTGCGAGGCATGGTTGAGTGCGGTGCCTGCGGCGGCGGCGGTGCTTGTGTAATTTCCGGTGCAGCCGACTCAACGATAATTGGGAAATCATGCGCCAACGAGGGGCTGCCTTGTGGGTCAATAATCTGCACGCGCAACTGCTGCAATGCAGCAAAGGCGTTGGCATGCTTGCTGCCCAACTCCAGCACCAGGTTGAACATCGGTGCCGGGGTTTCATCGGGCACCCAAACCGCACCGCGCAGCGAGTAATTTTCTTCCTCATAAATCGCGCCATCACCCTGCTGCCAGCGGGCGATTTCGTGATTGCCCAACAGCAAAATTGCACCCACGGGAGAGTCCGCTTCAACTGCAGGCGCCTGCACCACAAAGCCCAGTGTCACCAGCGTCTGTGCAGGATTGATAATTACCGAAACATAGGCACGCGTAATGCTGTTGAGGCTACCTTGCGCGCTGCGAATGAGCGCAGTTGTCGGCACATCATGCCAGCGTGCACCGCCCACAAATCCGCTTAATCCACCGGCCAAAATTGCCATTGCCATGCACAAAAATATCGCCACCAGCAGTGCCCCCACGCGCTTGACCATCATACCAACCTCTCCCGCTTTTTGCTGAAATTATACGTAATTTGTCGAACTTTGTCAAGAGCCATTTGTTCGCTGTGTTAACTTGTCACGATGAAAACTAGCCCTTGACAACCAGCCCTTTATGCGGTACAATATATAGTATGATTGCTTTGTTGTTTGCCGAAGGAGTTTTGACATTTGTGTCGCCCTGCTTGCTGCCGCTGCTGCCGCTTTACGTCACCTATTTTGCCGCCGGGCAGCACAATCGCCGCCGCACCTTGTTCAATGCCTTGGGCTTTGTGTTGGGCTTTGCGCTGGTGTTCACTGTGCTGGGCGCATTTGCAGGCACGCTGGGCATGCTAGTGCTTCGGCACCGCCCGTGGGTGAATATCATCGGCGGGCTGATTGTGGTTGCGCTGGGG
>Ga0131853_10010040_pt1 | contig 17333 bp, 10 predicted proteins | sample TergutLab28metaG_FD_92764 | JGI IMG/M metagenome (GOLD analysis project Ga0131853, IMG submission 92764) | Labiotermes labralis P1 segment gut microbial communities from Petit-Saut dam, French Guiana - Lab288 P1 (version 2) (version 2) | ecosystem: Host-associated > Arthropoda: Insects >... | reverse complement strand
TATATATATATATATATATATATATATTAACAGTGCAGCTATATACATATTAACAGTGCAGCTATATAATATTAACAATAAAGCTATATACATATTAAAAATGCAGCTATATAATATTAACAGTGCAGCTACATAATATTAACACTACAGCTATATACATATTAACAGTGCAGCTATATACATATTAACAGTGCAGCTATATAATATTAACAGTACAGCTCTATACATATTAACAGTACAGCTATATATATATATTAATAGTGCAGCTATATATATATCAGTCTAGGCTACATTATTAACACCAAATACATTTAAAGTCTAATAAAAAATATCTGTACCTATTCAAAACTTTTTAGCTACAAATATACTACTGTCGTATTTTACCCCATTCGTTCTAACTTTATATTTCGTAAATTAATGTAAGGATCTACTTTTAACACTTTAGTACAGGGTGGTTCGCAAAATGGATTCAAGAGCCTGTAAGAGACGTACGAAATTGGGTCTATCTTTTTGAATAATCCTGTACTTAATATATACTTCAAGATCATAATTTCAGCCTTTCAAGCTTTCCATTTCTTCTTTCCTAGAAGTCATAGCGTCAGGGTGCTTCTCCTAATGCATTTTTGTCCTGTTTATCCAAATTTTTTACTTGAATTCTGCAATCATTATATTCAGCTCATTTATTTTGATCTAATACTTCTAATTACTCTGCTTCAAAACATGGTTAGCACAGTACTGTAACAGGAATACATAATACACGACAATGGGAAATTTCTTTACACATAGTTGCTTGCGACGCGCACAAAAGGCCTACGGAGCTTAATATGGTTCTAATTAAATGTAAACAACACGGCGCAATTACTTCCATAACTACCAACACATACATCACTGAAAGACCGACTCGGCCGACCGAAATACCCGGCCACTGCACCCTTCGAAGTCTAGAGTTCGTTTTACGTACCACAAGGCTTTAACCTTCAGCAATTCCACGTTCTCCCCGTAGTGTGTTTTATGTGGTTCACAGAGCAAGCAGCGGTTATTGCACTGAAGAACACTAGCTTTCTAGTTAAAAAAAAGAAAGATGCACTGTGTTTACTGCTCTGTAGAATACGGTGTAATTGCACCTGACAACGCAGGCACGCACGCACACACATACACACACCAAACATCTATCATTGGGTATTTACGAAATATCGACCTTCGACAGTTACACAACAGCAAAAGTAAACACCGGAATTGCGTAAACCTAAATCAGGGATTATAATTACCAACATGAAGAAGACAGTTACCAAATAACAAACTTTTAAGAAATACCCATGCATCGAACTGGAATTATTGTAAAACGGAAGTAACTTCTCTAATATCGGACTTCCACATTGCTTTGGAAGAACAAGACAGACGTGCGAATCATCACATAAGATGTAATGCCTACCAGTTTTATTGATGTTTTAGCCTTATTGACTTTTACATTAAAAACTATAGCCTAATATTTTCCATACGCCATAATTGTATTCATATTTCATACATTTATTTAATTAAATTTTATGACGTATGTGCTGGGCATGTGGCGCGTATGGGTGAGGAGAGGGGGTTGTAAAGGGTCTTGCTGGGGAAACTGGATGGAAGGACACCACTGCGGAGACCTAGGCGTAGATGGGTGGATAATATTAGGATGTATCTCCAGGAGGTGGGATGTGGATATATGGACTGGATTGGGCTGACCCAGGATAGAGACAGGTGGCGGACGCTTGTGAGTGCGGTAATGAACTTTCTGGTTCCGTGAAATGCGGGGAATTTCTTGACTAGCTGCAAACCAGTTAGCTTCTCAAGAAGGACTCTGCATCATGGATTAAGTAAGTATATTGAAAAGGTAAGAGATCTCAATCGTATTTGCAAGGATAATCTTCATTGGACGGCTCTTGATAAAGACAAATACCTGACGACGACTTGTTAACACACCCATGAAGAGTAACCCATAACACTGGTATATGTGTTGTGTAGGTTTGTTTGTTCAATAAAACATTTGAATAAAATACAACAGGGTTAAATCACCTTAATATTGACATTTGTGGGCTTCATGGAGGTGATACCGAATTGTATTCTTTTGTAGGATTTAGTTGGTGGCAACGTGCTACCCCGAACTTTGGTAGAAGTCTACTAACAAGAATGGCGTTACGTTCTAGACAACAGTGTTCATTTGAGAGTTGTTTGACCGTGCATCTTCATCATGAAATAAAGTGAAATGCCAACTTGATGCAACAATGTAATTTATTGAAATTTATTTAGCTCGACATGTTTCGGGCGCATAAGCCCTTCATCAGGAGCACTAGATGTTAAGATGCAGCATATAGTTTTCTGCACCCAGTTTGTAGATGGGTGGTGGTCTTGAGAGCCGCTGCGTAGGTCGTGTGTACGGTGCGGATGGTGCAGTGAATCGCACTGCACCATCCAAACTGGGTGCAGAAAACCATATGCTGCAACTTAAAATCTAGTGCTCCTGATGAAGGGCGTATGCGTCCGAAACATGTCTGGCTAAAGAAATTTTAATAAATTACATTGTTGCATCAAGTTGGCATTTCACTTTATTCCAACATTATTCATGTTACCGTAATAAAATGTGTTTCACTTCGGACTAAACCGATCCGTAATGTGCACATTCTTTGGGACAGAAGAGCATTGAACAACGTTTAAATGTAGATAATCTAGAATAAAAGCACCACATCATTATGTCTACTCATATTCCTTATTCTCTTAATTCAGTTAATTTTCTTTAATCTTATACATCCCCTTATGTTTTACAGCGCTACAAATTAGAATGTCAACTTTCGTACTGACGGTAATTACATACTAATTTGTACTTTCCTTTCTTTCTGCTTCATCATATTTTTTTTACTTCTCTTTTACCTGTTCTTTATTATTCCCTTTCTCCTTCAGCGTTTGTTGCAAAAATTGTGATAATGATGAATATTAAACTGCGAAACGGAGAGCAGAAATTTGCGCAGTACTAGATTCAAAAGGCTAGATACAATAACGCGAAGGGAAAACAAATTTTCTGATCCAAACACAAGTTTGTATTCCGGGACCGATTACAAAAAAACACAAGAAAAATCAAGATAGTTACTTTGTTTGAGGTAGCCAAAATTAGAACAATTTTCGCCATCTTGTATCCAGGTTCAATTCATCTCTTACAGCGCGAACAATTATTGTACCAAAAATGTTAATTGGGAAGTGTTATGAAGCCACAGAGTACCCGCACTTGTTGAACACAACAAAACTAAGGATGGGGAGGGGGGAGAATATGCGGTCGACGAATCTTTGCCAACTTTCATATTTTTGAAGACCATTGTGTGAGACAAAAAAAGAAGCCAAGAGTTATTTTTTTGTTCCAGTACTTAAGTCCATGCCAGAAAGGGCAAAAGAGGATGGGATTTCAGAAGATGGAGTGAGTGACAACAACTTCGCTTCGTCATTCCTTTTCAAATTATTGAAAATTGCTTCTCTTCACTAGTTGTGTGATGCCACGCTGCAATTTGAAGACAAAGAAATATCAATATTCCGTTGAAGCTGAATTGTCAACACAACAAAACCCGTGGAAAATCGACGGTATTCTAGGCGTATAAGATGACTTTTATTAGATTTTATTTTATTCAAAGCTGATTATTTGTCAAACGTGCACTTCATCTGTATCTTTTAGGCTCGATATACATAACGCCAACTATTTATTATAATAATATTATGCTGGATATTTTTCCATTGTCTGACGCAGATTTGACAGACACACTACTTCGGGAGCTGGCGCTGCTCTCGTCTTCAATTAAAGTAATACTATCAATGCCCGTGTATCAAATGTATGTGCCCAGGATACATAAAATATTCAGTATAATGTGCTTTTAAGGAGTCAACTATTGTAACATACCTCTGGAAAATTATTACATAAAAGCCTATGTATATCACACCTCAGAATCCGGACAGTGTCAAACGTACATTTCTTACAAAGGATCTTGTATTGTTACACACATTTGGAGAATTGTTAATTTTAATTCAAGGAAAATAATAGGTCCATGGAAGAACGTGATTTTTCCACTATCCTCTTGGTAAGATTCGAAGAATTAAATAATTTTTTAATCTATGTTGTACATAATCCTAACAAATTTAGTAAGTAGTTCTGCTACATTATGTTTACTGACCAGCAATTTTTCAAAATTTCACCATGCAAAGAGTAATATCATGGCTTGCTAAAAATTAAAACTGTGTTCAGGTTTAAAGGAATCTGACGACAGTGTGCATTAACAGACATGACTGATGTTCTGGTCTTTGCCATTGTGTCAGGTCCAAAAAAGCCACAACGTTACAGGGGATGAACCTGTCTCCTTATTCAGGTGGAAATAAGTGGGGGACGGCCTAATCTGTTGGGTCTTTCAGAAGGAGCTACTCTCCAGTTCTGGATCTAATAAAAAAAGCTTCTTGTTTCGAAGAGACAGAGGGAAGCACTGTCGCAAAGATACAAGACTTATTTTGCATTAGGCCTCGGCTAATGAATAAAATCAAATGGAAAAATTCTCCAAATCTTTGGAAAGGTATCGGAATGCATAATTAACTGCTGTAAACACAATGCAAGTCTTCAGTATTTTTACTATAATTAACTGTACGTATTTTCGGTGCACAAACACTGGAAACCGCTAAACTAAACGGATGCATCCAGCCAGTATCATTTTCCGTCCATCTTCTTCTGTTTTACTGGATAGCTGTTACCATTCACCTATTTTGCTATTTATTATTACATTTTACTTAGATATTTTATTACATTTTTATACTTCTTGTTACTAGTTAATACTAATTTTTAGGAGCTTTCGCGAAATTGCGAAAAGCGACTATCAGCTTCGTCATGTCTGTCCGTCCTTCTCTCAGTCCACATTAAATAACTCCGTTCCCCCTGGACGGCTTTTCATTAACTTTTACATTGAGCAATTTTCTAGAATCAGTCGAGAAAATTCAAGTTGCATTAAAATCGGACAAGAATAAGAGGTACTTTACGTAAAGACCGATGTACATTTTTTATCATATCTCGTTCAATTATTCGTAGAAAGTGAAATGCTTCAGACAAAAGTTGTAGATATAACCAAAACACCCATTTTATGTTCAGTAACGTGTTTCGAAAATCGTTCCGTTATTGAGATAATGCGGAACAACATAGTAAAGTCGAAGAGGCCACAAATGACAATATTGCACACGCAAATTTCACGCTGGGTACCAAAGGTTAAATACACACAAACACATACATACACAAACACGAAACATATAATAACTTTTTTTTAAATGAAGCCACCTGGGTTCACATTACTTCTGAGTATATTTATTTCAACTCCTCTACATGTTTCGGGTAACTATGTGCCCATCATCAGGAGAACATAATGCATCTGTGCTACACTGGTATTTTTCGCTCTGTATGGGTGGCTGTCTGGTCTGCAGACTGCATTATGTTCTCCTGATGATGGGCACATAGTTGCCCGAAACATGTAGAGAAGTTGAAATAAATATACTAAGAAGTAGTGTACACCTAATTGGCTTCATTTGAAAAAGATTATACAGGGATGTACGGTCAACAAAACATTAAAATTAATAACTTTTTGTTTATTATGTACGAACTTATGCGAAAATAAGTAGTGTAAATTTGTATTAAATTACTCCGACATGTTTCGGTGTTCATACACCATCTTCAGGGAGTTTACAATTTGTGTTAGCTAAAGTTATGAGTTATTAAAACGATAAAAATAAATTATAGTAATGTGTTGTTATGATGAACAATAATGATTATATAAATATACAGTACTTATTTGTGCGTACGTTGGTATATAACAAACATTTATTACTCAATATGCACGGTATAAACATAAAAGTAAAATGCAATAACTTATTGTTTCTCCACCGCTACAATGTTTGCACGAACGCGTTATAAGTGCATTGCCTGTCTTGTTACTTTGATGCTGTTATGACTTTTGGTTTGATATCTGAAAGGCTCGAGGCAATAACACATTCAGTCACGTGCATTAATTTCACGGAGAAGCAGTTTCAGATATAAAATGGAAATAATCACTTTTTTCATACACTGTAATGACCAGTTTATTGGACACCTGAATGCTTAAAATGTAATTATGCAGAATGTCTTTGTTTGAGAATTGTGACTTGCTATTTTATTGCATCAAACTATTAACAAAATATAAAAGTCATATAACACATACGAGTTAACTTTTATTTTTGAAGGATATTATTACTAAATAAATGTTTTATGTATATTGGACCATGCATCATTGTGATAGTTGAGGAATAAGAGACCAACTTTATGTCACTAGTTATGAACCCTTAATCTGCTAACTCGGAGAATATGGTGAGCTTCTAACAATGCCAGCAGATGGCAGATGGGATTTAACTCGGCGTTTAAAGGTTTAAGTTTTTTCACTTCTTCTACGCTCAACATGTTTCGGACATTAATACATCCATCATCAGGAGCCTGCGACTTTTCTATTGTATCACCACATTGGTCATGTGTTCTTGTTTCGATGTGTGTTGGAGTTTCGGTGTGGGTGTGTTGGGGTGGTATCCGTGTAGCAGGCTGAAGCTGTGTATGCATTTATTTTGACATTTGTTCTTAACTCACCTTCTTATATTTGTTATTACTTCTATGTTTTAACATTTACATTAACTTTTAATTTTTTAGCAGATGGTGCAGCTGAGAATGAATAAATCTAAGAGAACGACAATCAGCTCCATTGTACTCGCATACCAAATACACCGCATACAATGGAGACTGTACGGCATACCATTAGTAATATTACATCATATTACCAACAGAGAGAGTTAATTGAATCACTATAGGATACGGGTCTTAGAGTAAATTAGGAATGATAAAATACCAGGGAATCACCATACAATATGTGCGTTTGGAACCACATTGTGACACAAGGCCTACTAGCATCGAAAGAATATTTGGAACCATGTTTACTGATAAGACCGTCTTACAGTTTCGCTAAAATTTTCTTACAACAGCTAAAGAAACGTGCAACATACATAAACCGTTTTAATTTTAACTGCTTGTTTCTGAAACTAGGTCAATGACTGTTACTGTAGGTGACTGTAGTTGCTTGGTTGAGAAAAATAACGTAACAGCCATATGCAGAAAATGGGCAGTTGGGCTATTATTATGTTTTGTATGCAGACCTTTGTTTAAGCGAAGTGGGACGTTATGAGGTTGATGGTACAAATAAATGAGACTGATAATATTAAAATAGTTCTTAGAGAAATGGGATTGATACAACTGTCACACGATAGAAACAATAAGGGGAGAGATTTTAAAAACACGAATATTTATTTAGTAGTTTCATAAAATATACAATTTCTAGAACGGATGTCTAATTACATGTTACAGCAGCAAGTTCTCAGCAATAACATTCCTTGCTCGAATAATCCCACATCTTACCACTGTTTATCTTAAAACAAGTATCGTCAGTGATCTACGGGCCACAACAAAGAAAACGCCAAAATAAAAAGACTGTTTTTGTTTCGCAAAGAAATATATGTAATTGAGGGAAGCAGACACTGTACATTGTTATGGATCACTAAATCACTTCCCTGAAGAGTTTCGAGGTAGTACGTCTTTCCGCGACGCACAGAAGTATCTCATTTCCTGGAATTGTGCCCATCCTTTCTCCAGCTGTCATTCACATTTTTACAAACCGGAGAGTAAAGGATGTCTGAAGGTGTTCCAATCCAGAAACCGGAATGCAGCCGGGATAAATGTTTCAAGTCGAGACAAAGTTTATTACGTCGTACGGTTACAACTGAGTTGCAGTGTTGCAGATCACCCCCCTACATTAAACTCAGAACAACATCGTCTGCAGTAGCAGAGTTAGAGTTTGTTGTTTTTTTTTAGAGTATCTAAGCCGCAAAGCATGAAAATGAAGAGAAGCCCTGTGGATAAAAATCTACGCACTGTAAACCACAGTATTACAGCAATATTTGTGGTGAGTTTCATAGAACCATTGCTGTGCTACTGTAACCAGGGTCCCTCGTACACACCGCATGGGCTACCAAAAGAGTTTGAAAGTAGAAATTATCTCGACATCAATAGTGGTGTTCAGTATCGTTCAGTAATTTTCCTTTTGAACATCAGAGCGCATTTATAACGCACACACCGTTGGTTTCTGACAGATATAGGTTGTGATTTAAACGTCGTTAACTAAATGAATGAGGTCAGGGGGATATCTGTGAATAAACTTGGAGTGCAATCACTGAATTTTTATTCACTCTTCGAACAAAGTGTAAAAGAAAAATGAAAGCCCCTTTGTAAATACGTTTTAATAAAAAAGTCATAAAATAATGGAGGCAGAATTGCTCTGAGATTATAGTGTGTGTACATGCGTATCCGGCTGAATGTCGAACCTATTTATCACGTTACACAGAGTGACTTCACACAGCGTTATTAGCCCTACAAAAATGAGCTTTACTGCATCTCGTGCTGTAATATTTAGTGCTGCTATATTGCACAACTGAAAAATTCCAGGTTCGGTTAAAAAGGCACATATGCTAAAACAAATATCTGGGATATGATTCCGTGTATTTGGGTAAGTAGTATCAATGTTACGGAGAAATCTGCTGCCTCCATCCTCACTGAACAAAACAGCTATTAGATCAAAACTATACTTGTTTGAAATAAGAACTCCCACTGAAGGACGGCCCACAGTGGTAACATCGCAAATAACACAACTCCGACAAAATACTGAAAGGCATTTTTATATACTTGTGAAGAAAGTGGTTCAGGTAAAGTAGAAGCAGTTCAACAAGAGTGAGAACTGTCCTGAAGAAAACGACTTACATATCTGCACAAACACAGAACCGTCCACTGACCGCAATGGTAAGGGAAGGGCCTCAGACGGCTTGGTTCCTGAATGTCCTTGTCGCTCCAATAGAATATATATGAATTCCGAACTTCAAATAACTCCATGTCACGCTATTTCTAACGCTACAGAGGAAATACCGCGTAAGGGAGGAATTTCCGGACTTACCATCTTTGCATTAAAGGATAAGTTATTTTCGAGCTTATATTGTACTTACTGTACCTTCAGCAACATGTTCTTACTCATTAGAGATTACACCCTTCATGTACCTAAATTATGAACCGTGTACTACAAAGACCAACAGTCAGCAGTAAACTCAACTGCAGAGAATGCAACAGGCCGGGCCAATTTACAGTCATTTTAATTCACTGTTACTGAGATGTGTTTCGTAGAACCTTGAAAGGGCGATTGTACTGTAAATATATAGGTAACTCGTTTACAGCAAAGTACATGCAGCAGACAACGTTGGAGAAGCTTACAGTCATTCAGCTAATAAAGAAATTTGCTGCCTCTTATACAACAATCACGCTAAATTTTACGCTCAAAAATCCCATCACCTGCCTCTAAACCCCAAAATCACCATCCCCATCTGTTCATAAAATCTTTGCGTAATTCTCACTATCGAGCAGTACTCTTCAATCTGCTTTTCATTCCCAAATTTCTTATTCATTTCTTTTGCCTGCCCTAAGCATTACACCCCTGTCCATTTCGTCATTCTCGATTGTGGAATCCAAAAATTCCTTGGCGAGGAATATATGACGTGAAGTCCAAATTACACAACTTTTTTGTCCTGCTCTTATGGCGTCTGTCTTAACTCCACATATTCCTTTCTACACCATAGGTTGCAGCAGATTGAGCGTCGTCAATGTATTACTTGTCGCCCACTTAATTTGTAACTTAATTTAAAAACTCGCCGTAATGTAATATAATGTACAAATTTAATTCATATCAAATTCTACAAAATTCGGCTCTTAGACCTTCATCACAGAACTCGTTTCGGCGTAAAATCTTGTAAATTGCTGAGGATTTTAGGTTAACTGGCACTTAAAAATAATTCGTACACTTAACTTAATCAACACTAAGTCAATCAATGTTACTAAATATTAAGAACATTTAGATGTAGTTACCTATTAACGAATATTTCTCTAAAGAAACCTGTTCTACTAAAAATGATATTCTAGGTCAAAAATAGTTTGAGGTGCATAGGTTTATAAATCAGTTTGAAAATGTGTTCTGATGATTTTAGTGTTATTTATTAGTGCAATTCTCAGTCTACGGTCTTCACGCAAATGTATATAATGTTTTGCGCTGATAGTGAAGGAAAGTTAAAATTACTGTTAGGAATATTTTTTACCTTTCAAGAAACATAAGAACAAATGTGGCAAATAAGACTTGTTTTCTCTGTGGTTTTCGTGATCATTTGTTACAACGTAAACTCAATTTTTTGTCTTACTTTACGCATTCTGCGGAAGGAATCGGTCCCACAATCTCACAAATATAAAGCCAACGCTCAAGTCTATTAGTGGCGAAGGTAATCGGAAATGCAATAGCTTAACCTTGTATCTTGATTTTATTCGCTTGGCAAATGTGGACAATGCTTAAACCCTTGCGAATGAAAATCAACCAATATAAAAGTTTATTTTATACTTAGAGAACACAGAGTACTTCCATCAGAAAGGCTAGTGAAAGCTGTGTAGGGAAATAAAGGAACTTTATCGCGAGACTTAAAAGAAACGCATAAATACACCGTGTGGGCAAAGCGTAGAGTTCATAGAGGTAACCCTGTAGGCAGGTACACAATGTGTCCAGCTGAAAGCGGAACCTGCTCATAAAACCTGAAACTCACTTAGAGCTAGCTACCTTGCTGCACAGCGACTGATGACGTCATCAGCTCGGCGCCTCTCTTTACTCTTTGTAATAATAACTGCATGGCACTAGATTTTACATGGTTAAAATGAAAGTTGATATATTTTAAAGAGATACAGTTGCTTCTGCGACAATTATGTGCTGACGAAGTTCACGCTGTTGTACTTGGATAACACAGAACTTAGAGAAAGAATTTGGGGTGTCAGTGAAAATATTATTTTGCAGTGGAGAAAATTTCACTCAAGTAACTTGGCATACTTGCTTCAAATCCCGGAAGAAACTTTCTGATACGTGGGGATAAACAGATGTGCCGCTTCTAGTCTGGTTACACGCAAATTGAATGTACACTTCAGGCCTTTTAATTAACAAATTCCTTCCAAGTTAGATTAACTTAGCTTCTGGCAGAAAGTATTAGAAAATGGCATTGAATTTCTGGATGTTTGCCGAAGAAGGCAAGAGAAAGGCTGAATTATTCAGTCACCAAATTTCTTGTCACCTAAGTACACACATTTCTAAGGAAATGTCTGTCACGCACTTTTCGTTTGAATCTTAAACAGTGCAGACTTTCGTGTAGCGGCATAAAATATTTGAAATTTTTAAACGCAAGCGCGTTTAATCTGTCTTTCGATCGTTATTTACCGTTATATAGAGAAGCAAACGAATTAACAATAATTGCATCGATCACGCAAATGTTGTGCAAAAAGTCATCGCTTTTTCAGCGTAAATATGTAAAAATACTATATTTAATATTATGCATATTCCGTGCATTGTATTCTACATGCTAGATTAATTTCCAGCTACAGTACAAAGATTAGTTTTTTGCGTTTCTGCATGTGGCGGCCACCTACTGTGGCCATCAGCAGGGAGCTATAATATTACAGAGACAAGCTGTGTATCTTATGTCAGTAATTGGTAAGCGAACATACAGCAGCATTATACAACAGTCAATTGACGTACATTATCACTAAAGATTATTTAGATTAAAACACAAGTGAAATACTGGGCAAGTACACATTCCTATATTTTACAGTGCTCTTCTGGGTCATTACGCAGCGACTTGTGGCAATTTCTTACCGACGCTTCGGGACAGCTTATAAGTCCCACCTTCAAGAAGCAAGATTTTTGACACTTGAAGACGGGGGGTGGTGGTGGTGGTTGTGGTTGTTGTGGTGGTGGTGGTGGTTGTGGTGGTGATGATGTTGATGATCGATGAAGAGGGAACGGTTTTGGCTAAATATTCTCAATTTCTAGTCAAAGCAAGTCAGTAGAAATAGAGGAATGCCACGCAGTGCAGTTGGCTTTGCGGGTGAACTGTTTAAAACATGGCTTTTTTATGGTGCACGTAGGACATGCTCTATCACCGAGGCCCAACGTCGTAGGTGACACCGACGGTTGTGGACCAACACAAGTAAGTAAAAATTCACTCCATTTGGAGTCTGCACTTTCGAAATGCCTTTCCCATCTAGTCTGAATTTAACTTCTTGGTGCAGATCAAGTTCACTGTAGCAAAGCTAATTAGCTGTGTGAGACTTGAGACTTTCACGGCAGCGTTGAAGTTGATTTAGGTCTTCCGTGAAATGACGCCTTGTTTACTAGTTATAACTACCGACGTTTTTCAACAGCTTGTTACCTAGACGTTCAGAGCAGCCACAGAAGGGTGGATTACCTTGAAGATGAAAACATCAAGTGCCTCCGAAAGTTCGGTAAGCATATACCAGTTCAAGTCACATATTGTCCCAGAAAGATTTGAATCTTCAGCGACAAGACGAAACGGTTTTGTATTTCTTTGGTACGTCACGACTTGTAATAATAAATTCTATTGATGAAAACGGCTTGATTTGTCAAGCATTGGAAGGAGAATTGATTTTCGCTCGTGCTGTCAAACACCAAAAACGTTTAGAGTTGGAATACGAAGGACTTCCGAGCAAGATATGTCATCTGCAAAACGGTGAGAATGGCACGACAACACATATGTTCGTGCTTGAGAGCACAGTCCATACTCTGAAGGAAAATGTCCTTCAATGAACTTAACTGTGACTGCTTCTCTCCAATCCTTCACAAGATCTGTTGAATTAGGCATAGAGTAAACAGCATGTAAGTTATTAGTTAGTTCAAAATTCAGTGATTAATTCCTGAGCATGATTTTCTATCAATGAAAATTAACAAGAAGTGAAATTTATTACACTTGATTTTAAAGTTTACAATTTTTCCAGTGTTTCTGAATTTCAGCATATAGCAAAATGAGACCTCAGTTTCGTACAGCAGAGAAAATGAATATTACTGTCTTCTGGGGTTTGGCGACGTACAGTCTCGTAGATAAGTGTAGACGTTTCGGACAAACCTTCTGTAACATTCTTAATAGAAAAAGATCCTTCATTATGTATGCAGGTTTATCCGAAACATCGGTGCGTGTCTACAGGACTACAAGGCACCACGCCCAAGAAAGCGGTAATATCCATGGACAAAACAGGGTTTCTTTTATTAAGTGGGTCGTTTTCATGAAAACTGATATGAGGGAAATATTTCTAGATAACATCGCTCTCCCGCTGAGCATAATTGGACTATCACGTTACTAAATAGTAGTGTAATACGTAATATATATGAGAATAGGATATAAAACATGGAGACGTTTGGAATCAATACTACAATAAGCCTTGGGACAAAAGTCTCCTTTCTGCTTTATATTGAATAATTGCAGGGGTCGACAAGGCCGGAATTACAGAGGGGGAGGGCAAAGAACTGAATGAACCAGAACCCTCACCCCACCCCCCGACTTCAGCACTCCACCATTAATATAATCAATTTATATGTCCAAGAATAATTAAAATATAAAATGTGACTACACGGAGGGCAGTTGTCGTACGTTTAATTAAAACCGCGGTATAATTTGATTTTAAAACTTGCGGAACTGAACTCTCACAGAATGGATTAAACCGAACACTACAAAGGGTAGGGAAGGACAAATCGGGATGTTTCTTTCAGCGATTTTCACAAATTTCCTTGAAGGTCGCTAAAATTAAATTTGGCGATATTTTGAGTAAATTAAGGTTTAGTTGCGAACATCGACTTCCACTGAATGAGTCCTTAGTTGGGTAATGTAATCCGAAAAAATTACTTCAACCGTGTGCCTTCATGTACACGTAAGTTTATGACCCCTTTCGAGGAGCAGCTCTTGTGGTATGACCAAATCAGACTAATGGTAAGTACCCCCAAAGTACTCTCCTTGAATAAACTTCTTTTTTTACATGAAGTCAAGAGGAGTTGAGTAATACACTGCGTCAATAACTTCACAATTACTTTTGTTTTCTGGAAAAGAAAGTGTTAGGGAAGGTGAAAAGGTAAAGCAGTCCCCGTTACAGGCCCTGAGGGTTCCAGGAAGTTAAGGCTCCCAGATTTCGTGACAACGGCACTATGGTGGTAGGTTGTCAGCCTTACGCACCGGCCCCCTTTACTCCCAGGAAATACTCCTGGTACGCATTTCTGTTAGAAGCTGAGTCAATCCCAGGGCCATTGTGCGATCGGAACGATTTTATGTCAATGAAAAATCCAATGACACCAGCTGGGATCAAACCAGCGACCTTCCTATTTGTAGCTCAGCGCATTAACCACTGTGCTACCGCGGTGCTAGGGAACGTACTCTTGAGAATTTCAACAAAACGGAATTTTTAAATAAGCTTACCCTAGAGGGATCCCAAAAATTTAAAGGTGAATTATATTCGTGTTCGTTATTTTTAAATGTTTATTATCAGACCAATGAAAGTACACACAAAATGTACAGTCGTATATCTGCTATAAATCCTCCGACGTGATTCGGTGCTGCAGCACTATCCTGAGGGAGTTAATACACCAAGTCCGCTAAAAAACAGTTAAAATATACAAATTGCATTCCTAATGATTGTATATAGCTTGCCTCAGCTCAGGTCTGTATATAACTTAGCTGAGGTTATATACAGTCATTAGGATTGTAATTTTTATATTTTAACTGGTTTTTAGAGGACTTGGTGTATTAACACCCTGAGGATGGTGCTGTAACACCGAAACATGTCGGAGGATTTATGAAAAAGTACGACTGTGTAAGTTTTGCGTGCGTTTGTTGGTTTAATAACAAAAGGGTAAAACTGGAGTAAATACACTGCATAAACCATTGCAAATTTACGTTTTCGTGTCTGTTGCCATTAAATATATTACAACCCGTAACAAATTACTTAAAACATTTAAAATATCCCTGAAATTTATGACAAATGTTTAAATATTTCCCGAAGAACTTACTTGATCCTGTTCTTCTTCAAGTGTTTTTCCTTACATAGGCTGGGAAGACATGAAAATCAATAACTACAAAAGTGTTTTACTACTTATGTACACGCGTCTCGTTGATACAGGTTCCGACTAAATCAGTCACACATATTCTGTAGCTAAGCTTCATCACACGTTTGTAAACTTAAGGGCAGAGGTCACTCTGTGACATATTACTGAGAACATACAGAGAGAGTGGACTTGTAGCTGTACCCACGCGTAACTTCGGCGCTAGGTGAGGTGGTTGGCCACTGCGTCAACACCACGCCCCGGCCGTTTTGCCTACGGGGAGGAGCCCAGGTACCCATTGAATGGGAGGCTGAGTGGGTCCCAAGGCCGGTCTGGACGGGGTGTGCAAAAAACTAACCACGACCGGGGTTCGAACTCCGAAATGTCCAGCCCGTAGCGAGTCGATATACCGGCTATTGTTTTTAACACAAAGAGAGCATTTTTTATTGTTGTACCGTGCATTTTGATATCTATAAAGTTCATAACCAACAAATGCACTCTGTATTAAACTTGACAAGTTTTAAAATTTACATTAAAAATCACTTTGACTTGCACCTACATGTTTCGTTCTACGACCATCATTAGGGAGCCTTCACTAGAGCCTAACTAAAATTATATTTAAGTTAAGATTCAGTAAAAACTAAATCGGCATATGTTATGGGGTGGTGTGGCAGCATGTCAAGGTATGATACGTGTACCGTTCGCTATCGCACTCAACACAGCGAACAGTACACACACCATAACTTGACATGCTGCCACACCACCGCATAACATATACCGACGTAGTTTTTACTGAATCTTAACCAAACATAACTTTAGCTAGGCTCTAGTGAAGGCTCCCTGATGATGGTCGTAGACCGAAACATGTAGGAGCTAGTCATAGTGATTTTTAATGTAAATTTTAAAAATTTGTCAGGTTTAATAAAGAGTGCATTTGTTGGTGTATGAACTTTATATAAAGAGAGCAGTTTGCTTAAAATCTGTATGCCCATTTATATCTTATCCCTGCCTAGAAAGTGGTGCGCACCCCGGGCTCGAACTGTTCTTATTGACCGATATCAAATACAGAGCTAATTACAGAATTAAGCGTTTCGTCATGCTGGCACTCAGGTTGTTCGAAGAAAAGGTTCCTCATTATGAGAAGTATATTTTTTTGAGTATCTATCGCAACCCAGATGTTCAGGATCCTGCATTTAATAACTTTTACAGTGGATCACACTTCAGCAATTCGCACGCCTGCTTGGTACTATCCATGGTAGGGCTTCGGAGGGTAAAAGGTTCGTGTGTCCTCAAATGGCTTGCTATAATGCCAAATATTAAGAATTATCGTAAACTCAAAAGTTTTAGAAATCCAAGCATACCAATATGATATTAAAAAATTTGAAATACTGCTATAGGCTTAAAATAAACAAGGATATAAAGAAAGGTCATGTTCATATAAAGACAAAAATAAAATAAATAATAATAATAATAATAATGCTTTTCAGATTCTTAATTTACACATTGTGCAAGACAGAAGGCATAAACGTCACTCAGTTTTTGATATTAATGTTTTTTGTGTTCTAAATCTTGCCCGATTTCAATCGACATTATTGGTCTTCGAGTTCCCACTTCGAATCTCCGAGACTTTCCTTTGTTGCACGTTATCCATTTCTTTAAACCTGTCCTTCCGCCAAGTGTGTCACTGCAACAAATTCACTTTTTTTGTGATTCTGATATCTTCAGAAGCAATTTATAACGCTGAAGTTTCAAATTATTTTTCATCTGGATATAATGTGTCCCACAAAATTATTTAAGAAGTTTTTGTTACATTTGTTGTTTGTTTCGTGTGTGCTTTCCTTAGTGTTGTTCTTATTTGTGTTTTTATGTTTTCATGTTTCTGTTTTTGGCCAATTGGCTGTTGACTCAGCACGGCGATAAACTAGAATTATTATTATTATTGTACGATATGGATATCTCTTGTCACAGGCATTTCTTCCTGGTACTTCTCTTGAACCAGCGGTGATCTCCACCGCTCAGGCTTCAAGCTTCACACTGCAGTACTTTCCGTATTATGTGTGATGTTCCAAGTATAGCTGTCTTTTGTAGTGAATCTATCGAGTGTTTTCCTGGTAAAGCTTCCAAATTTTTCCTTAAATTCTCGTTACTATCCCAGTGGCTCCAATTATTACTGGTATAATCGTACATTTCAGGTTCCACATTCGTTGTATCTCTATACACAAACTCTTGTATTTTAACTTCTTTTCCGCTTCCTTTTGCACAACATTTCTGTCT
>Ga0131853_10010038_pt1 | contig 17334 bp, 18 predicted proteins | sample TergutLab28metaG_FD_92764 | JGI IMG/M metagenome (GOLD analysis project Ga0131853, IMG submission 92764) | Labiotermes labralis P1 segment gut microbial communities from Petit-Saut dam, French Guiana - Lab288 P1 (version 2) (version 2) | ecosystem: Host-associated > Arthropoda: Insects >... | reverse complement strand
ATTTATGTAAAAGGTTATTTTTAAAAACATCCAGATTTTACATGGGTGGGAGAAGTGCTCGAAGTTACTTTTTCATGAAACTTTGTATGTAAAGCGTGCTGTTTGATAATTGTTATTATTTTCAGACTGTGATTCAGGCATACACTATTGGAGTGATCCTCACTTACTTTGATCAAGTTGTTGTGTTCAAAGCTCTATTTCTCACAGTGGCTGTCGTCATTGGATTGTCACTATACACTTTTCAATCAAAACGGGATTTCTCCTCACTAGGATTTGGGTAAGTGCCCCAGAATTATAGTAAACTGTATAAAAATGCTCTTATTCCAACACAGAAAAACACATGTCCTCTTTATGATATATTACATTACTTAGACTTTATTTTCATTTTGTCCTTCAACTTTGTGCAGTTTAGTAGACTGTATAAGAAGAGTATAGATTGACCAGTGTTAGTGAACAAAGTAATTTATAGACTGTTAGGATCAAAGGCAAAGGACATAAGGGATGAATGGAAAAAATTACATGACAAGGAGCCTGATACCCATCACCAGATATTACATCTATAGTAGTGATCATACCAAGACTGGTGATACTGCTAGGACACACAGCATGCATTCTTAACCTCATCACTAGTTTGAGATGAGTGGTAGGCTCCACATCCTGGCTGCTGTACCCCAAGAAAAGGGTCTTGGCGCTTACTGAATAGAAGGCTCCATTGGTCCCAGAGTTAGTCTGGATGATTTGGGAAGAGAAAAAATCTCTTGCATGCACCAGGAATTGAACCACAATTTCTTGGCCACCCAGCCCATAGCCCATTCAATGTACTAACTACACTAAGCTGGCACCCCAAACCTAATATCAAAATTTCATAACAAGTTTCATCATGCATTGGGAATGGGAATGAGCAAAACTGAAATTTGAAAATTTTGAAAAGTAAAGGTGAGTGTATGTGACGTGAGGGAAGATGGCTGGTATTAACCTAAAAGTCGGGTCTTTCAGGTTAGTACTTAGGTGTTTATATAGGCGTAATGCTGGCTGTTCTCATTTAAATTCAAAACTTTGCTGGCTTACCTGGCTGTAGTTTTGCACTTCATGCTTCGGCTCACCTGTAGCAGACAGTTCTGCTGCTGCTGACCTCTGGAATACATGGAAGGACATTTGGCACCCAATTCTACCCACTGTTCTGCTGTTGCTTGATCTAATACAAATACAACAGGCTCCCAGTGCCAACTGTATGTATGTGTGGGCATTGAACAATACATGAGCCCTTGACAATGAAGACAGGTTCTGAAATACTTGATATTTATTCCCTACTGACCACAGCTGATCACATGTGACACACTGTTGCATTCAGTTGCTGCAAGAACATCAGTTCTTATAAATTATGTTCATGAACTTATAGTGTTGTGTCATGACCATGTACTTATCACAAATTATAGTTGATTAAAAAACCAACACAGAACACATAAAATAAACCATTGGCCCAACAGTATTAATTATTCTCTCTGAAGATAATCCTGCATGTCTGAAACATGTAGGACAGTGGAATAAAATGGTTTGCCATGATTTGTTTTGTTTACTGCGTTGGGTCAAGTACATATTAATGAAAGTTATGTGTTTCTTACAGATTATTTGCGGCTCTTAGTTGCCTGGTCTTTGGATCTTTGTTGCAGTACTTCATAGCAAACTCGGCTCTAGAGTTTGTGCTGTCCTGGGCAGGGGCTGTTCTTTTCTGTTTCTTCATCATATATGATACCCAGGTACTACGTTTTCAGGCTGTGCATATATAAGGGGGTCGGTTATATAGTAAACTCATTGCAAAAGTTTGGGTTGAGAACTACAGTTTTCTTGGGTTTTTGCGCAGCAAGTAATGGTAATATCTCAGAAGAGCACAGTTCTTATCTACTTTGCAGCAGAACCTGAAGTCACACAGATGTTTGGTTCATTTATATTGAGGTACATCAATAGAAAGTATAGGTTATCTTGCACAAACAGTCTTATTATAATAATAATAATAATAATATCAGTAGTACTATGTGGGCCTTAAAATAACATGTTTCAACCTAAGTAGGTCAACTTCAGGGTTTTTTGTGACATTATGAGTTCCAGTTTGTGTACAGTACTGACATGGTCGTAGTTTGACTGCCTGCTGCAGACACACTAGCATCATGTCAGTACTGTACACAATCACAGTAAACACATATAACGTTATTTATTTTTGTCATAGTCTTGTACAGCAAGGATGAGCTGTTATGCATAGTCGTATGATACAGCACTCTAGCCTCGCTCTGTGAGCTCTGCACTTTGTGACGGCTTGGTTGTAAGTGCTGTTGTGCAGTGGAACCCAGGCAGGTGACAGCACTGTCCGGTTGGCCGCGGCAATGGGCAGTGAGATGCTTAGCAGATCGCTCATAGGACGCATGGCGGTCGCCAGTCCTCTTGGTGGACAGATGTTAGCGGGCAGCACGGCCGCTTGTGAGGTGGTGTGATGTTGGGTGTCAGACGACATTACTCCCTTATAGATTGTCACCGACAATCTTACTCCTTTGGGTTGTCGCCGACAAATTACTCCTTGTAGTATCAGAGCTGGCTGTCCGTTCTTGCTATATTGGGGCAGATTGGCCCTTCTTGGTGTTGGTGAGCTGCCTAGTCCTTCTTGATGCTGCAGCTGGCTTGTACTTCTTGACGTTGCGGTTGGCTTGTCCTTCTTGATGTACCTGATTCTTGGTGCAGGCGTTGTATGCTCTCAGGCTGGAAACATGGCCATTTTTATACAGACTTCTCGCGGTTCGACCTGCCCTGCCATTGGTTAGTTGGCAGATTGAATACTCTTGTTCAGTTGCCGTGCTGGGAAACTGTGCTCGGTTTGGAGCTGTGAGCGGAGACTGGGGTTACAGAGAGAAGGATAGGAGAGAGAGTGTGTTGCTGTGCTGTCTGGTGGAGAACAAGATGGAGGAAGGAGAGCTACAATGTGGGTATTCCCACATCACCCCCCCCCCGGTGGAGAAGAGAGCTTAGGTGGTGAACCGAGCTGGGAAGCGTACAGTGCATCCTGACTGAGCGAGTAGTCTGTGGAGGCTGAGTCGTAACAGGTTTCACTGGATCACTGCGCGGCTGGGCTGGTGGGCTGCTGGTGTCGTGTTGAGTCCCTTCCAATACGTAAGCTGGCTTTACTCGGTCCACTGATACATTGACCTGCCGGCCGCGCACGACATTTGCAAGCGTTTTGTCAGTACGGGCAATTACTTTGTGCGGGCCGCTGTATGGTGGCTCCAGGGCGCAGCGTGTGGCGTGCTGCTGGGGTTGGTCACAGTTGGTCCATGTGGCGGCGGAGCTGCTGTATGAAGGTGGATGCCTCGACCTTCGGGGTGGCTGGTACAAGGAGCTCGCCGGGGACCCACAGGGGCTCGCCATAGATGAGCTCTGCCACGGATGACTACAAGTCCTCCTTGTAGGCAGTGCGTATGCCGAGTAGGACTATTGGCAGGGCCACGGTCCACTGCTCGTCTGCATGACACATGATGGCGGCCTTCAGTGTGCGGTGCAGCCATTCCAAGAGGCCATTGGCTGCGGGGTGGTGGGGGTTCGTCCTGCTGAGGTGGATGCCACACATCTTCGCCAGGCTGTGGAAGAGCTACGACTTGAACTGGCGTCCTTGGTCGGTCGTGATTGTCTGTGGACACCCAAAGCATGCTATCCAGCCAGACAGCAGGGCACGTGACACTGTCTCTGCTGTGATGTCAGGGATGGGGAAGGCTTCCAGCCAGCACTTGAAACTGTCTACAGCCACGAGGCAGTATTGAAATCCTGCCGAGGAAGGTAGAGGTCCAACAATATCAATGTGAATGTGTAGAAAGCAGGCAGGAGGGAGGGTGAAGTTCCCAACTGGAGTAATTGTGTGGTGGGTAACTTTGGAGTGCTGGCAGGGTTGGCAAGCTTGGGCCCAAGTGCAGCAGTTCTTCTGAATGGCTGGCCACACGAAGCATTGGGAGACAAGCTTAGCCATTGCCTTAATCCCTGGGTGGCTGAGGGAATGCAGGGAGTTGAAGATCTGACGGCGGAGAGGAGATGGGATGTATGGGCGAGGTTTACCAGAAGAGATGTCACAGTACAGCTCGACTGATGTGCCAGGGATGAGGATTCTTTCAAGCTGTAGTGCTGTGGTAATCACCAGCAGTGTCCGTAGTTCATCGTCATTCTCCTGGGCTGCGGCAAGCGCCTTGTGTCACTGGAGCGGTGATTACCTCAACCCGGGAAAGCGCGTCCGCGACGACGACGTCTTGGCCGGAAATGTGGCGGATATCTGTGGTGAACTGAAAGACGAAATCCAGGTGGTTAAACTGGTGTGGTGGGCACTTGTATCTCTTCTGGTGGAAGGTGAAGGTGAGCGGTTTGTGGTCCGTCAGGATGATGAAATGCCGGGCCTCCAGCATGTGACAGAAATACCTCACAACCTCAGATCACCAGGAGCTCCCTGTCTTAAGCACTGTACTTTTGCTGTGCTGGGCTTAGCTTCCTGGAGAAGAAGGCGAGGAGCTGCCAGACATCTTGCACACCCTGTTGGAGGACTGCACCCATGGTGGTGGTTGAAGCATCCATGACCAAGGCAAGTGGAGCGGTTGGATGTGGATGAGCCAGAAGAGCAGCTCAAGACAGGCTCTCTTTGCACTCGAAGGCTGAGACGAGTGCGTCGTTCCAGGTAACAGGATGGGAGCCCTTGACTTTAGGGCCGGAATTGACATCATGAAGAGGGGCTTGGATGGTGTCTGCGTGTGGAAGGAAACGCTGATAGAAATTTAGCATTCCCAAGAAACGTCGGAGTTGACTGATGGTCTTGGGAGGCGGACAGGCTTGGAGATCAGCGACACATTCCAGGAGGGGCTGTGAACCTATGGATGAAATTTTGTACCCCAGGAATGAAATTTCAGGGACACGGAAAACACACTTGGAAGGGTTCAACAGGATGCTGTAATTTTGTAGTTGAGTGAAGAGGATGTGGAGGTGTTGGTCATGTTCTTGGGGAGAATGGCTAAAGACAAGGATGTCATCTGTGTATGCAAAACAGAAATCCAAGTCTTTGAGGATTTCATCCATGAAACTTTGGAAGGTTTGGGTGGCGTTACATAGGCCAAAGGATATAAAGGGAAATTCATAAAGGCCGAAAGGTGTGGTGATTGCTGTCTTTTGGATGTCTTCAGGGTGGACAGGGTAAGCTCTTACCAGGCCAATCTTGGAAAAGGTGGTGCAGACGGAAAGGCGGTGGGAGTAGTCCTGTACATGTGGGACTGGATACCTGTCAGGGATTGTGCGAGCGTTAAGGGCTCGGTAGTCTCCACAGGGCCTCCAACCACTGTCCTTCTTCGGCACGAGATGGAGGGCGGACGACATTGGCGACGGCCAAGCGGTCTGGTGCCAGGCGGCTTGGACGGCAGTCTACAGGTGGGCCGGGTGTTGTGTGGATGTGATGCGTTGTGTTGTGCTGGACCTTGCGGTGGCTTACTGCTGGCTTGGTCACCGGGAATTCCTCCAGGAGGCTGTCTGGAGGCGTGCCACCTGCGATGACTTTCACACTGGGAACTGATGGTAGTGCGATGAGGCCTGGTGTGGACAGTGATGTGACCCCGTCATGCAGGCGGTTGTTCCTGCAGTCGACGAGGAGTCCATAATGGGAGAGCAGGTCCACCCCGATGATGTGTAGGTCCACGTCCGCTATCATGAAACGCCGTGTGAAGTCCCAGGTTCAGGCCCCTTGAGGCCCATCCATAGGTGGGGATGGTGGTCCCATTTCCAGCATATAGGGTATAGTCTGTGTGTTCCCTGCGCCCCGGTAGTATCCTACATGGAAAGATGCACAGGTCGATCCCATTGTCCACTAGGTATCGCTGTTTGAGTTGCGGTCCATAACAAAGAGGCAGCCAGAGCTGGTGGTGCAGATGTTAGCTGCCACTAACGTCCGCCGGTGGAGTTTTCCTGCTGGTGGGAGTCTCTCTGCTGGCAGAAGTCCCTCTGTTGGCGGAAGTCCCTCTGCTGGTGGGGGCATGGTGGGGAGCATTTTTGGGCTTCGTCCCCGAACTGCCAGTGGTACCAGCGGATGTCATGGGGCTGCAGAGATTTGTCGGGGGTGCTGCTGCGATGATCTCTGGAGTGTGAGTGGTGGCGGACTCTGGAATGCGGGCAGCTGTGTGTTTGGGATGCCCACAGTGAAGCAACCTGTCGCGAGAGCTCCTTGATCTGCTCTAGTAGCCCAGCTGTGTTGTCGGGTGTCGGGCGTCGAAGGGGAGTTGCTTGCTGAGGCAACCTTGCAAATTCTGTCCGCGAGGTGGGAGGCTGAATCGAGACTGCCCTCAGTCTGGCTGTCAAGAATGGCTTGCACGTGCTGTGGGAGCCGGTTGGCCCAGATTGTGCGAAGAAAATCATCCGGGACCTCTGGAGCTAGGCTCTTGATGTGCCGGAGAAACTGTGATGGCTTCTGGTTGCCCATTTCCTCATGTGAGAGGAGCTGTCTCACGCGCTGTTCGCGTGAAGTGGACAACCGGCACACCAGCTCTGCCTCAAGTCGAGCGTAGGGCTCCTGCTCCGGTGGTGAAGTGATGATGTCTTCCACCTCGGCCGCTTGCTGCTAGTTGAGTTGTGACACCACGTAATTGACCTTGGTTCGCTGGTGTGTGATGCCTGCCAACTTGAACTGCGCCTCAGCTTGAGCGAACCAGATGGCCGGTCAGATGGGCCAGAAGGGCTGCAAGTGCACAGCGACTCCGTACACCGCTGAGCTGACAGTCTAGTCAGTTGTGTCCATCATGCTGTAAAATGCAGTCGTGTCGCTCGTTGGGGTCACCAATATATGTGGGATACTGTAGGATCATTTCAGTGACAATCACAGTAAACACATATAACGTTATTTATTTTTGTCGTAGTCTTGTACAGTAAGGATGAGCTGTTATGTATAGTCGTATGATACAGCAGTCTAGCCTGTCTCCGTGAGCTCTGCACTGTGTGACGGCTCGATTGTAAGCGCGCAGTGGAACCCAGGCAAGTGACAGCACTGTCCGGTCGGCCATGGCAGTGGGCAGCGAGATGCGTTGCAGATAGCTCGTAGGATGCGTGGCAGTTGCCAGTCCTGTTGGTGGACGGATGTTAGCGGGCAGCATGGCCGCTTGTGAGGTGTCGTGATGTTGGGTGTCAGATGACATTACTCCCTTCTGGATTGTCACCGACAATCTTACTCCTTTGGGTTGTCACCGACAAATTACTCCTTGTAGTATCAGAGCTGGCTGTCTGTTCTTGCTATATCGGGGCAGATTGGCCCTTCTTGGTGTTGGTGAGCTGCCTAGTCCTTCTTGACGTTGCGGTTGACTCGTCCTTCTTGATGTACCTGATTCTTGGTGCAGGTGTTGAATGCTCTCAGGCTGGAAACATGGCCATTTTTATACAGACTTCTCGCGGTTCGACCTGCCCTGCCATTGGTTGGTTGGCAGATTTGGTAGGTGTGGCTAGTAGAATGAATACTCTTGTTGAGTTGCCGTGTTGGGAAACTGGGCTTGGTTTGGAGCTGTGAGTGGATAGTGGGGTTACAGAGAGAGAAGGATAGGAGAGAGAGTGTGTTGCTGTGCTGTCTGGCGGAGAACAGTACGGAGGAAGGAGAGCTACAATGTGGGTGTCCCCACACTCACCAATCCAGGTGTGCAATTTTGCAACTTGAGGCACAAGCCATCCACTTCTTTGCACACAAGACTGTCTGTGTGTAGTGAATATCTACACCAAACAAGAGGTGGGCCTGTTTAAACGGAACATGGCGGATCTAGAGGAGTAAACCTTGAAAAAAAATTCCTGAGTCTAAGGTGTAAACAACCGTGCCAAAGGCCTCCAGAAGCATCTGAGGTGGAAGGTTAGAAGCTATGAACGGTGATCTCTGGGCACCTGGCAAACCCAATTTCACAAAGCCTTATTGTGGCAAACAGGGCTCTGCTGCAATGGACCCTATCATCCCTAGCTACTCGTGGGACAGCGATGAAGGAACAGAGCAATCAACAAAACCCAAAAAACATGAATGAAGAGCACCTATTCTTGGAGACCAGGAATGCAAACATCAGGAGTAGTGGGAAACCGAATACTCCTAAGGTTGAGGAAGGTTACTGCAACAAGGCAACTCAAAGCGGACCACTCACTCACAGTCAAAGCCACCAAGCCCAAAATACAGTGGAACATACAGAGGTAAAACAAAGAAGGGCTTGGGAAAAAAAGAGAGGAAATAAGTGACATGGTGCTATATGTATTGCAGACAGCATTTTACAGAAAATTGCAAGAAAGTGTATGAAATATGGAGTCAACATAACCCAGAATGCAGAATGTACATGGATGCCAAGAAACTAATGAACCAGAGAAATTATGTTATGAAACACAAAAAGATAACGGAGATGGAAGTCGAGGAAATAAGGAGGGAACTGCAAGAAAGTCAGAGAAGTCACCTAGAAGAAAGAGAAGAAGAAGAAGAAGAACTAGAACACTTGGGGACCATAAGGGATGGTGAACAGAAGCTGGATGCAGCACCTACAACAGAAGAAGAAATGGAAATTCATCAATAAAGTAATCAGATTCACAAATTAAAAGAAAACATTGAAGGTACATATTATCAGGTGACACAAATAGAAATTGACAAGACACCAAGATTACAGAAACTGCAAAATATGTTTAAAATAAAAACAATAATGCAAACGGCAAATAAAGCAATGGATGAAATACTAGATGGAAAAGACTTAAATATTAATGAGTTAAACCACCTCATTTATGCAGCAGCAACGGTTATTACACAAGAAATAAATGGAACAGGAGAGTATAAATTAGAAACACGGAGATCAAAAACACCCCCGTGGGTTAGACGCATACAGGAGAGCATAAGTGATATCAGAAAGGAACTGTCGGCTTTGGTGGAAATAAAAAGAGATAACAGAAAAGTACAGAACGTAAAAAGAACCAGATTACTTGAGAAATATAACACAGAGAAGAAAGAAAATTTGGATCAAGTGATTGAAGAGCTTAAACAAAAGGTTTCAGCAAAGACGCAACAATTATCTAGATACAGGAAAACACAAAACCAGTATTACCAAAATAAGCTGTTTAGGAGAGACTGCAAGAAATTTTATAACTGTCTCAGGCAGACATATTTCAATGTGAAAAATGCACCATACAAAGAAAGTAGAGAACTTTTGGAGGGAAATATGTGGGAAAGAAGTTCAACATAATGGAGAGGCGCACTGGATTGAAAACCAGTACCAACAAAATCCATGCATGGAATGGAGCCCAGTATGTGAAAAAGACGTTGCAGATACGCTAAGAACAACGCTAAACTGGAAAGCCCCTGGAAGAGAGCAAATAGCAAATTTTTGGCTTAAGCAACCTACAGCAACACACAAGCATAACGCTGCACTTTTTAACAAACTGATTGAAGAAAATCAAATACCGGAGTGGTTAATGGCAGGAGTAGCATTTCTTATTCCAAAAAATGAGAATACTGAAAATCCAAAGAATTACAGACCTGTGACATGTTTGCCTACAATATACAAACTTATGACATATAAGCAGGAGTATGCAAAAATATATGGATGATGAAAATTTGATGCCGAAAGAGCAGAAAGGGTGCTGCAGTGGATCAGAAGGATGCAAAGATCAGCCTTTAATTTCAAAAGCAATACTACAAGAATGTAAATGCAGGAAAAAAAATTTTTGTATGGCATGGATTGATTATCAGAAAGCTTTCGACAGGGTGCCACAGAGTTGGATAATCAAATCCATAGAGTTATTTGGGATCAGTAATAAAGTTATATCATTTACCAAGAAGTTCATGAGCTACTGGAGAACATGTCTGTGCCTACACATAGAAAATAAGCTAATAGAAACAGAAGACATAAAAATACAATGTGGAATATTTCAAGGAGACTCACTCTCACTACTGCTGTTTTGCATTTGCTTACTCTCACTGAACAACTGAATAGTTTGAACACACGATATGAAGAGCACACAACAGAGACAAAAATATCGCACCTACTTTACATGGATGATTTGCAGTTGATCGCTAAATCAGAGGAAGAGCACCAAAAACAGATACCACAGTTAAAACCTTCAGTGATGATATCCATATGGAATTTGGACTCGAAAAATGTGCCAAGATTGCATTTAAAAGAGGCAAACTCTTTCACCCACAAAATTTAGTGATCGACATCAACAGAGAAATACAAGAGCTAGAACAGGGAAAAACATACAAGTACCTCTGGATTGAGGAAAGTGAAGGCGTTCAACACCAACAAATGAAAGAAAGATTGAAACAGGAATACAGCAGGAGATTAAGAATGATACTGAAATCTGAACTGAATGCCAGGAATAAAATTACAGCAATTGGGGCACTAGCTGTCCCAGTGTTGAGATACAGTTTTTGGTATAATTAACTGGAGAACTGAAGCAATAAAAAGATTGACAGGAAAACTAGAAAGATGCTAACAATGTATAAAATGCATCACCCAAAGCTGACATAGGCTATATGTAAAGAGGAAAGAAGGAGGGAGAGGACTGGTACAAATTGAAGTGGCATATAAAGCAGAAATAATTAATATTGCAGAATACCTTAACACAAATTATAAAGAAGACCAGTTTGTAAATATTGTTAAAAGCCACGAAAGCACTCAACCAAATATGAATTAAATAATTAAGACAGCAGCAAAGATTACAGAAGAATTAAGTCAACCAAATGAGAAGAGTAATGCAAAACAGGGTGGAATACAACACACAAAGGCAAGATTGGGAGAGTCCCTAAAGAAAAAATGGAAAAACAAAGTAATGCATGGGCAGTACGTTAGAAATATAGACAGCTTATTAGTGAGGAAGACATGTTCCTCGTTCCTCTGGCTATTGAAGGGAGACCTAAAAGCAGAAACTGAAAGTGAAATAATGGCAGCACAAGACCAGGCGCTACAAACAAAATATTATGCGACAAAAATATTGAACACAGAGACAGATAGCAAGTGTGGACTTTGCCAACAATTTGATTAGACAGTAGACCACATAATATCAGCGTGCCCAATACTGGCAAAAGAACAGTACATAAAAAGACATGATAGAGTGTGTGCACAACTACACTTCAACATATGCAAGGAAACGGGTACAATTGGACAAAAAACACTGGTATGAACATGTGCCAAAATCAGTAGAAACAAATCAAGGAGACAAGGGAACATGTATGTTAATAGACATTGCAATCTCAGGAGACAGAAATGTGATTAAAAAAGAAGGCGAGAAGATTCTAAAATATAAAAACCTTGCAATAGAAATACAGCGCATGTGGAATGTAAAAACAAAGGTGATACCAGTAATAATAGGAGCGATTGGGTCTATTTCAAAGTCATTCAGAAAATACGTGAGCAGCATTCCAGGAAAACATGAAGTCAAGGAACTCCAGAAAACAGCCATATTGGGCACTGCACACATACTTCAAAAAGTACGATAGATTCAACACTGAAACTAACAATATAAGCACCATGAATAGTAACAACAGAATAGCTGCAACGCTGTATTCCCTAGGGACATAGTTTGTCTCAGGAATATAAGTATAAATACCCTGCATAAAGGAGATGATGATGATGATGACGATGATAATAATAATAAAGACTGTTTGTGCAATATCACCTATACTTTTTAAATACTTCAAGGAGCACAATGGGATGCAAACAATAAAGTTTATATTCCACTCTAATAAGCAGAGTTCACATTTAATTGTACTTTCCATCCCACCACTTTTCCGCATAGCCTGTGCCTCAGTTGAGCCATATAGGATGAGCTTTTCTATTAGATGCTCTTACATTCCAAGTTATCAGCCATTTATCATAGCTGCTTCCACTTCATAATCATCTTTAAATATTGGCTAACTAGATTTTTGTTTATTACTGAACAGCTGATAAGAAATGATTCTGTTCTTTGGGATTTGATGCTGTGTCACTGGGTAAGTTGTTTCTATTTGAACTAATGTATCACCATCTTCAGAAGCTGAGTGGTCTGTGAAGAATGCAAGAATTGGTTAAGTAGCACTTCACTAGTGATGCAGTGTCACATCCCAAAAGACCAAAATCATCAACTACTCTGCTGTAAAAACCCCCCAAATTGCAGATGATTATATCTCTGACAGTATGTCCCAATATAATTATGGTTGGTTGATGTCCTTGATTTATGAAATTATGTGGCATGTAAACTTTTTCCTCACTGACTCTCATGCAGTGCCTTTGGGTGCACTTCCAACAAAAATTCTAGAAATTCACCTTTTACCATTATCATGTTTGTCAGCCTGTCTGATGTGCAACAAATGGAGACCAATTGAAAAAACAATCTTGAAATTTGATGTTTGGGATTTCTTTACATACTGCAGTTCTGGTTAAAATCAGGCAGTGCAATGGACACTGCTGCTTCCCATGTCTTGAGCATAACATGCACATCAGTTGCTAAATAGTTATGAAGACTAGAAACTTGTCATATAGAAATTGAAGAGAATGTTATGCCCTGTACACTTTTTCTGAAAATTGTGTAGTATGTGATATAGTTAGACAATGTGTTTTTATGCTGTCACCTCATAACTCAATTAGTTTGGAACAGTTTTTGATCAAATTTTGCAGTGATGGTCATTGCTTATCTGCTCTTCATGTTGTTAAGGTCAGTATGGAAGAGCGTCAAAGCTTAAAATTCAAAAGTATAAAATGTGTTTGTTTTAAATATCTAAGAAATTTTGTTCTAGTGCCTGAACATCTTCATTCTAGCCATTAAAAAATGTAGACAGCTATTCTTCCAGATTGTAATACAGATAGAGTTAATTATGGATGAAAGTGATGTAAGTTGTAAAGACTTGATATCCTGCAGAAATAACACTTTTTCTTTGTGTCCAGATGCTGATGAATAATCTGTCTCCAGAGGAATACATCCTCGCCACCATCAACCTGTACATGGATATCATTAATCTCTTCATCCACATCCTGAGAATCCTTGATTCTGCTAAAAGTAGTTAGATCTGCCGTGGCTCATTCAGAATCTAAGAATGGCTGTTAAATTTTTCAAAGTATTTTTGTACATTATCACAGGCATATGAGTGTATTAAATATAGTAACAGCAACCTGATTAAAGAGTCACGTATTTTTTCACTATGTAAATTGTGCTTCACGGTCTTTTAAACAAAACATAGATTGTAAATAGTTGTTACATACATATCATTATGCATTTTACAAGATTATGTGGAAGTGGTTATATTTACTGTATACAAGTCATATCGGTTTTTAAAAAGTATTGGGCTAGAAATTGAAACAGAGTAATTTGTTGAAAATATATATACTAATACTGTAGGTGCGTATGTATATAATGTACAAGGGTTTCAAATTATGACACTGCAAACATGTTAGTTAAAGCAAGCCAGCCTAGACTAGTTCAGCACAAGTGTGAAGTCCCTCTGTACAGTGAGCTGCCTGCAAGATGCCACAATCATATTTCATTTTTTCCATTTAATGTACTCATGTTGACATGATACTAACATATTCTTAATCACATCATACCCTACATTCTGCCGGGTATTTCATTGAAATTTTTATAGTGTTGATGTACCTAACCGTACAACGATAGAGAATAAAGAGATGTCGTATTGTGGGATCAGTTTTGGACATAATGAACAGCAGATGATAAGAGTACATTGACAGCAGAAAAATTGATGAATTTCAAGGAAATTTTTTAAACATTTAGCTGCACAGTCTGGCATGTCACTGGGAGTTGCAGACAACTAACTTAAATGTTGTTCACAGACTCCTGACAGTGGCTTTCCTTAATAAAATGTAGTGATGACCATGTGGTATTCATGCTAGGAAAGATGTGAATTGTGCATTAACTAGTCTGGATTATAATAATTGAACAGTAGTTCTCACAATTATATCTGCTATCCAGAATCGTCATTCAAAGCAGCCTAGTGACTCAGTACCAGTACCTATCCAGCCTTCAGGTTCTCTTGATTATGTTGGAAGTTTAGAGGTCCTCAGAAGTCTGTTGCAACCAAAATTTGAGTCACAACCCAGAGTTTAAGAATTCCTGCTATAAAGGCTTTCGACAGTATTTGATTCATTACATGAAAGCTGTGTTGAATGTTTCTAATATATTTTAGGAATTGTCAGTAATGTCTTCTTCAAATGACCGGTCATATGAAGCGTGATCCTGTAATCTGGATTGTAATCATTGATATTAAAGGCCTCTCTCAGGGTTTTGAAGACATTAATTGATATTGAAGCATTTTTTGTAACACAGGCATTACTTAGTATACACTGCAACATGTTTGAAAATATAGCAAGATATTAATTCCTTTTACTGCATTGTTAGCTCTTATTTGCTCTTAGCCTTGGAGAATATCAGAGGAGTTGTATTTTGGACATTGAATTCCTTTTTATCTGTATCTTTAAGGGCAATAAATGTATATATAGTTAAACTTACAGTTGTGTATTGTTAATGCAGTGCAGTGGGTTTAATGGTAGCAGTCACACTAATTGCAGCTAAAGTGTTAACTATTATTTACTCCAATTCAGCATGGCTGAACCAGTCAACACCAGAGAGCACAGACACATACATGTGCCTTGGGAGGGAATCATACTCTTAGTCCTAATGTTAAAAGTGGTTAAAGACAGTATGTGTGAACTGGTAGCCACCATGGTCAGCTACAAACATATTCGTTTAAGATTTACTCGTGCCGTAACACTGTCAAAGGAGGTTATGTTTGTGAATACATTGTCTAATACCAGGAGACGTGTTGAGGTAATACTTCATTCAATTTCATGTTGATTGCACTCAAATTGTACCTCATGTAATGAGGTAATACCTTATTCAATTTCATGTGGATTGCACTCAAATTGTACCTCATGTAATGCTTAATGGTACAGTAAATCTGATGGTCCTTTGCCAAACTGTAAGCATTCAAGCACAGTATAGCTTCAAACAAGATGCATAAGTTTGTACAAATCCTGAAAATTAATCTTGACTGTTGGAAGGTTAGAGGTGACAACTTTAAAATTAATATAGGTCTCTCCTTACTCCAGGCAATGAAGATAACTTACAAGTTGTTTGTCTTAACTATGAGGTGTTTTATATATATATATTATATTTTAAGAATAAAAGCCAGGAAATAACACTAGTCAAAAATGATGAAATGTGTGTGCCCATGCATCGTAGTTTATATTTTGGTTTGCATGCTCATTGACTTGAGTCAGGCACACACCTAGAACTTTTTACCAGGGGAGGGGCTTTCCCTATGGCTATATGTAATTTATGTTTGATTTAAAATCATGCCATAAATATAACTGTAACGTAACACTGTTTGCAATTGCATTTATATACATGTACATGTAAGTCACATGACACACTGACCTAATTGATATCACAGGAGCTCCTTTCTTTTTATTTATGATGGGGTGGTGGGCAGCATTCCTCCTGCATGTAGGCCTGGCTTGAGTTCACTCTACCAGCTTTGACCCTCTGCATATCAGCAACCAGTCTTTTGGCATCTTTCACAGAGCTCAGTTACACGTCCCATGCCATTCAGTGGACTATGCAGTTTCTTATGCCAGTTTGTATTTTTTTGCCAGAGTTATTAACTTCATAAAAAGGAAGTTGGCAAACTAATGTTTGAAGAATAAGAATTCAGGTGAACTGTACGTGACGTGAGATGTGAGTAGAAATATACATCCGAAATTCATCATTGGTAATAATTAATTCGTGAAAACCTTCTGCTGCTCATCTTCAAAGTTAGCGCATTACCACTCTGTATTTGAACTTTCGCTTTGAGTACTTGGCAAAATAAAAGTAACAGGTACAAGGATATAAATTATACTCAGTATGCTTGCGAGGTTATTTTGGTTTTAAATGCCTCGCGTTTAGATCCAAAGGTTTGTTTTCTTACCGTTTTAACTAGATTGCATTCGACTTCAACAATGTTTACAACGTCAGTTGACCTGGCCGCAGATAGAGCGCGCCACGATACCTGCCAGCCTTCTCGTACCGAGCGGTGTCAAGGCTTTTGTAATCCGTGGTCACGGTCGAATTGAATCAGTTCGCTACATGAATCGGTTGCGAACACGCGTGGGCAGCATGTACGTGGATTACCCAGCGCCAAAGAAGAACTCTTTCCTGACAGTACCGGACGGTTGCCTCATTCCCGGGTAAGGAAAAAATGTGTCATTTGCAGCTATGCATGTTTTAGTGGTTAATAGGACACTGGTTGTATATTATTCACAAATTCGTTCACCTTTTGCTTTGACTGTTACGTTTTGCTGTTGATGTAAGAGTCCGTACCGTAAGGAAATTACAGCTTAGTCATTTCCCGAACAGAATACTTTTGAACGTTAGTTATCCTTGAAAAATCTATATTATACGTAACAATTCAGATCGTGCCCCACAGAGAACTGAATGTTCTTTAATCAGAAACACAAATAGATTAATTCTGTCGAATGAATTCATGTTAATGGTTGATTATTGTAAGGACTGTACAGAAAACATAAATACGCTGTGTGGGAAAAAGTCGGAATTGTTAGTGTCAACCATACAGGAACTTGTATTAACCATTAGCTATTAAAGAAATGGAACGTGTGGGGTATACGGTGCAGTCAAATAGAATTCAGGGTATTACGTGAAAGTTGTGAATTGTGTTGAGATTAGGGCGTATAAACGTAAGCATGGAATAGAGTCCTTGAGAAGCTAACAATTCCCAGCTAGTTAAGAAATTCTTGGCACTTTATGGAATTCAAAAGTTCATTATCATGTTCATAACAGCCCAATATGCGTTCCTATCCTGAACCACATTAATCCAGTCCACAATCTCTCCCCTTATTTGTTTAAGAACCGTGCTTTATTATTCTCCTATATACGAATAGATCCTCCATGTGGTCGCTTTCGGTCAGGTTTCTCATCCATCTCCAAATACGTACATCCCTTTCCTTCTGTACGTACCACCTGCCCTTTCAGTCTCACTGTCACTAATTATGGCCACTGAATAATATTTGGTGGAGAGTACAGGTCATGAAGGTCTTTGTTATGTAATTTTCTTCAGTCTCCGGCTACCTTCTGCGTCTTACGTCCAAATATCTTCCTCGACAACGTATTTCCGAAGATTCTCAGGCATCAAATTCATATCCTTATGAAACAACTGGCAAATGTATGCTTTTATGCGTATTTTAATTTGTATATTTTTGGATAGCAAACGGGAAGACGAAATATTGGTAGCAGATAGTCCCCAATTTAACCTGCTGTTGATTTCTTCACACTTGCAATTTTGATTAATTGGCTTCT
>Ga0131853_10010037_pt1 | contig 17335 bp, 9 predicted proteins | sample TergutLab28metaG_FD_92764 | JGI IMG/M metagenome (GOLD analysis project Ga0131853, IMG submission 92764) | Labiotermes labralis P1 segment gut microbial communities from Petit-Saut dam, French Guiana - Lab288 P1 (version 2) (version 2) | ecosystem: Host-associated > Arthropoda: Insects >... | reverse complement strand
ATCACACCTACAGGTGTGATGATACCAGAGGCTGTGTAATGCAATTTTTACCTCCTGATGATGAGCACATGTGCTCGAAACATGTAGAGGCATGAAATAAACTTATTGTGAAACAAAACTTTTGTGCATCAAGTTGGTTAAATACTGAGAAAAAATATTTTGTACGTTGTTTCACGTTATAGACTCGTTTTATTTTTCGATATTTTTATAAATTATGAAAGAACTGTAGCTTGTTTTCTTCCACGTGCTATGAAAATATAATCAAAAAAACCTTATGAAAATACAAAAATTATGATTTCGAATATATCTATAATTTTATATCTTATTATATTACAATCATTTTTAATAAAAATTTAATGAATTGCGCCCATCGTCCTTTTATAAAAGATTAAGGTTGTGAAGATTCAGTACATTATAATATTTAGTGAGTTTAAAAATTAAGAAATATCCTTGAAATGTGTAGATGTAGGTGACCAGACGTAACAATACTGGTTAATTTACCATCATTACTCTTTTGGCGCCGGAATTTTTTATTTTTAATTTTAGCATACCCTGTATATAAAATGTGAATAATACGGGAACCAAATACGTTAGAATTATGAAACACACTGCATTTTGGAGAGAGAAAAACGGAGAGTATACATCATGTTTAAAATATTCGGTACCTATATTTGTTGAATAAATATATAAAATGCAACTTTAGAGGTTAGCGGTGCGGTACGTCAAATATAGTTGACGTTAGGCATCTAAAGTTTAATGAAGCGGCCATTTTTGGCTGCGAAAAGAAATATTTACTTGATATACATTACGTGCCTTGTTGCAAAGATGAGTGAAAAAAAGTTTTGTTCTCCTACAATCCGCCTTATGAGGCCTACTCATATACGTTACCCCAGAAATATATAAATACGTTTCGAGCTCGCAGCTACGCAGCTGTCTGTCTGTCTGTCGCTTCGCGAATAGTTCCAATTAGCGAGGAACAACAATTATTTCTCTTCCGCTGACTTGTCATAAAATAACTTAATTTTGCTTCCTTCAAAAAAATTATGTGGCTACGTAATTGGCTTGTTTTAGTCATTCGGCTGGAAAGTAACCATTGATTCAGCAGAATTTCCTCACTAGCCCACTGTAAAGCTTGGCAAATGGGCCAACAGGAAACAAACACTTTCAGCTTTTATACAAGCATACAATCTGTTCGCTGCACAAATATCTATGCCAGTATTTGCTAAAATATTCTGTTGCGTCCTTACCTGTGATTTTGTCGGAAGAGCTGGATCAGTTAACCTTTCAAAATACAACAGTTACTAGAGCCTATATATGGGGTTTATGCCCTTTGTTTAATATTAAATAACACCCTGAAATTTCCCCCGTACAGTGTTTCGTGGTACCCTCACAGAATAGAGCAATGACATCCCTAAACAACTCTTTGTTGCTGTAATGAAGACGAACTATACGAGTTGTTTCTGTCCTGGTAGGAAATGAATATTTAAATAATGTTTAGATTTATTACAGTCAGTGTTTTCCACGTTCAAAATTGTTTCTCTATGATTTTCATACATCTGTATTTCCGCCCCCCTACCCCCCACTCCGTATTTAATTTTACAAACATTTTAATACTAACTGAAAATATCACCAATTCATGTTTCTGTCTTAACACACTTTATCATAATACCACAACTCTGCACCCGCACTCTCTTCCTCACGTCAAAACGTTTTCCATCTTGAAAATTTGAAGAATACATTTTGTTACTGAAAGAATATGTTTATGTTTGTTCCATTTGTTTGTCGTAGCTCCCGTATTTTCTGTTCAGTCAAGCAACTCGATACAGATTGGTTCTTCCTTATTCAATTTCAGAAATGTAATTTATTTGGTCACCACGCCCAGATATGATGTTGCGTCCGTACAAACTCTTTGCCACTGTTCACCAATGCTCTTTACCCAGTGAATCGTAAACTGCAGCATGCACTCCACTTAGTATCAATATCAAGAATGACTGGCTGATGACTGATAATCTTTTATATTACTATTGAAAGATGGTCACAGGGAGTTTTTATTGTCATACTTCACTATAGTAAAATAAGTAAGATCTGCAAGCCTCAAATACTATTTGGCGTGACGACACTTTGTCTTTCAGAGACGTCATACTGGGTGTGTTTGTGTGTGTGTGTGTTTTATTGTGTGCGTAGCACAGAGGAGAGCTAGGCCCAATTGTGCCTTTTACAAAAAATGAAAGAAACCTTGTGTGAACATGTTGTTTAACTATTGTTTATCGACGCCTTTATTCTGCAGATGTTTTATCAGCTGATTTGTGAGATAGTTATACGATTATATTTAAATTTTAAAATATCTTTTATTTGCCGTTAATTTTAAAAAAAATCTGTCAGTGACTCCGAATACGTCTTGGTAATATTCAGAGCCATGCTGGAGAATTAATTTCGGGACCCTGTCCGGGTGCCAGCACTAAATTTTTGTCCTTTAATAAGACAGAGTCTAGGGCCGTTACTGGCCTTCGTACTGGACATAACACCCTGAGAAAACTTCTTCACTTGGTGGACTGTCAAACAGTCCATTACGCAGGAGGTGTGGTGCAGAAGATGAAATTTCGGCCCACATTCTTTGTGAATATGAGGTTTGGCTTCACTCAGACACGTGTATGTGGGATTCTTCTTCTTCTTCTTGGATCCAGAAGACATGAGGAGAATAAGTCTGGGGACCATGTGGAACCTTAGTAAAGGAACAGGGCTCCCTTGAATTGGTATGGGACACAAAGGGCCCATCAATTATGGCCTAGGTGCATCGGGACTCCAGAGGCTCGAGCCCAAATGCAAATCAATCAATCAATCAATCAATCAGTCGACTTCGACTACAATGGGTCAGATTACTAGATGAGAGTGAATTGGAGGCATAAATGACAGATGAGTATTCGCAGCTTAATGAATGGGAATTTAGAGGCTAATTCACATCTCCAGGAATACGCCCCTGCCATACATAGACCAGTTCGTGTTGTCGGCGTTTCAACTCAGTAAAGCAGCGTCCTTCGTAAAATATGCGTAGTAGCCGGCAAAATCCGAACTCCTAGTTCTCCCCTGCTGCAGTTTTATTTCTGACGGATAAAGGCATCTGGAAACAACCTTCGTGAGATTCCGAGTGGTAACCGAAGACGCCGAAGATGCATGGTCCACAGGACGTTCACGGTTCGCCCACATACCGCCGTATTTCAATTCTATGCTCCGACTGTGCTGCGCTGTCACCTTGAGAAATAAATTTCAAAGCGGTCCGTGACAATATGGTCGGATCCTGGCAGCGGTACAGTCCTGTGTTTGAATCAAATACGGTCGCGCTGTGTAATTCGAAATGGAATGACAAAATCTAAATTCCTAGCGACCCGATACGGTCGAGGCATGGCAAGGAAGAGGAAGGGAATAGTCCTTTATACGCGAATTAGCCCTAAGAATGCGAAAAGAAAGCAGAGTTTGAACACAAGCCTTGAGAGTATAAATTTACAGAATGAGACGTAATTGGCTCACATAGTGTCCATAGCTCCGTTTCTTGTTACTAAGTAGGTCGAAAATACCGCGCGTTCGGGAAGTCGCTGTGCACTTAGGCACAAGCAGATCTGCAAAAAGTGTTTGCGAATAAAATTAAACGGGTTCAGACCTGTATAGACGCTCGTGAACATAACTTCCAACACCTTTTTGCAGAGCAACTTTCCGAACTTCCCCTCCTGTGTGTCACCGTGTGCCATCACATTTCAACTGGACTCTACCGTAGCCTAAGCGCACAGCGACTTTCCGAACGCACTGTATAATACAGCCTATGTCCTGAGACGCTTTGTGCCCTAGGTACACGCCGGTGTCAAAAGGGACAGAGTATCCAATGGGGCCTCACTGTCACACGCATGTGACGTCGACAGATGTGTATACTATTAAAAGTTGTACGGATCCAATCGACTGTCAAGAAGTACTTTTTGGACCCTTCGTTCAGAAACCCTGTTGTCGTGCGATATCGTTCGAGCTTCTCCATCATTCTGTTTTCACACATGCAATTATGACATCATAATCAGCTGACATCCATGCAGTTCGTGGGTGATTTTCGTACACATGTGCCACAGGGTTTACAGTTTCTGTCCCTCAAAGAAGCTGCTCCCGTCTTCAAAATAAATTAGCGTCTTTATGACGTGGACCAGGGTAACTTGGCGCGTATTCCGTGTGTGTTATGCCTTATCGGCCGTGTGTATATTCCAGGGACATTCGAACACTACTGAGTCCCTACTCTGTAGTGTGTGGGTTCAGTGCGTCCTGCAGGGTGTCGTGTCGTCGTCAGAAATAACATTGCTGAAAAATGTTTTACCGCATGTGGGTGTGAAATGTCTCTAGAAAACTAGACAACTTAAGACCATTTTTTATTTTCGTTGTTACACCGTACATGTTGTTGAGTTACTCAATTATTATACCAACTACAACACATATATAAAATTTACACATTGAAACATTAAAACAATAAAACACTCCGACATGTTTCGGTCCTAGGACCATCATCAGGGAGCCATATCGTCCTTGCTAAAGTCACACAATAAAAAGTTACATTAATTTCGCTGTACCAGTTGGGTGTTGTGGCAGCATGCTGTGTTGTGTAATGTTATGTTGCGAAGAGTGCCCTGCTACGGATGTGCATTCTGTGCTTCGTTGCGTTGCATGCAACGGAGCACAAAATGCACAACACAGCATGCTGCCACAATACCCAACTGGTACAGCGAAATTAATGTGACTTTTTATAATGTGACTTTAGCAAGGACGATATGGCTCCCTGATGATGGTCCTAGGACCGAAACATGTCGGAGTGTTTTATTGTTTTAATGTTTCAATGTGTAAATTTTATAAATTTTATATATGAGCAGTAATTGGTAAAATAATTGAGTAAATTAAGACCACTTATGCTGTATAAAATTGTCGACATTCTTTTGAACAAGGATCGACACCCTGAGGGCTTACACTCCTTTCTCTACATCCAACCATGCAGTGATTTGTGGTTTTTAAATTATTAAGCTTTTTGCATTTTAGAACTGACGTACTCGCGTACCTGTATTGGTCTGTGTGCGTGTATATGTTTTTGATTCTGCTTCGGGATGGAATAACATCGAACAGGAATTCGATTCCTGGTAGGAATAAATAATTTCCTCTTCTGCAGTGTCCGAGTTAGCCCTGTGTCACAACCATGTGTATAGGGGTACATCGGCCAGTGTATTATAACTGTTATAGTTAGTTTAAGTTTTGTGAGCTGTTTGATTGGATGGATTTGTTTAAATTAGTAATTGAGTTTTGGGTGGAATGGTGCGTGTAACGGACTTGTATAGCAGCTTAGAGCGATGTGACAGTGACAGAGATAGAGAGAGAAGGCCAGTAAGACGCGGGGAGATTATGCCAGTGCGATACAGGAACACTGTTACGTAAGTGAGCCAATAGAAACGAAGTATTTCAAATTGCGACTGTTGATTCTGTTAGGCAGTAGTGGGATTTGACAGTTAGCCATTTGGGAAGCGTAAGAATATTTAAGGGGGGATGGATTTGAACTGTGCGAGTTTGGAAAGTTAACGTAAGCAAGCAGTCTGTTTTCTACCCAGGATGTGATAAGATCTGTACATGATACCGAGGCCAGCAGTGCATACAATTTTCAAAGACGCATCCATACATGTAAAGATATGTAAACTCTAATAATCGTGAGATAACACAAAAAATAATTTATGGTGTACAGTTATTTATTCCCGTTTTGCTACTTAGAACACTTAGATTCCCTGAGATTAGGGCATGCGAAACGACTGATGAGCTGGGTTGGTTTATAGTACGATTTCCACTAACACCTTCCCTCTTGGGCCGAATTTGAACGTGCGTGGACCTGCACCTTCTCTCCGCCCATATCAGCTGGATACTGTGTTTTATGAAACACGGTGACACTATCACCTTTCACCGTTTGGAGTAAACGATGACATGACTTGATGCAGATAGTAATTTTGGCTCCACTGGTGTGTAAACAGGTGGTCTGGACATGGCCGCTGTCAGTGGAAGCTGCAGGGTTTATTGCCTCAACTCCGAAACGTTTGCCGGCCCTGTCAGTACTAGAACCACATAACACTGTAATAAAAACACACGGTAATTGCAAATATCGCGGAACACGTTGAACCAGCATTACGTTCTCTAGTACGCTAAAATAATAAGTAGAAACGACAAGTATGTCTCTTCTGGAAGTGGTTTATTGCTGATAAACTATATTGCTTTGTTTTCTGAGTTTCAGGCTAGCCTTATGCCACGATACATGGGATGGAAACGGCCATTAACTTTTTGAAGACTGAAAGAATGGAAGAATGAGTGAACGAATGATATTGAAGAGAAATGGGAGCAGGCAGTGATATTCTGTCTGTGTATTACGTGACAAGTGACAGAATAGTTTCGATTGCGAACGTTTCCAGGCTGTGCACGCCCGTTCTAATGATCAAGACTGTGGAACATGGTTAAAGCGAAAGGAAGTGGACCATTTTGTGGTTATGCAGCAAACCAGAGAAGATGGATAGTCTCTTGCAATGTTAGGGGGATATGATTTGAATATTAGGAGGGCTGTAAACAGCATAACACATAATTTGTGTGACAACTCAGTATTTGCTGTCAAGGAAAGGATGCAAAGAGATACCTGAATTTTTTTCTAAACATTACTGAAAGATTTAGCTTGTACTTGTATGGGAACTCTTCTTTAGGGAGGGTGACTAGTTAATGCGGTGTGCAGAAATAACTGAAGTTTCATATGAGATTGCTACGGAACGCATTAATTGACCGCGTGGGTAAATTCAAAAGCTTCAAACAAATTCTGTATTTACTTTCTTTATTTGGTGGCAATGGCTAATGGAACTCTGAAATGAAAAGAACAACATTTTATAAAAATACGTTAATAAAAGATTCATTCAAATTCGATAAACATTTGCACAATTCTTATAATAAAACCACCTAGATGCACTAATTTCTCAAATTAATTTTTGGAATAAAACTCTACATGTTCCGTCCTGATCCTGCTCGCAAACTGTCAGCAAACCTGTATGGCATATACCACTGCTGTGTGCACAGTGAAAACTCCTGATGATGGACTGAGGAACAGTCCGAAACATGTAGAGTTTTATCCAGAAATAAATTTGAGAAATTAGTGCATCTAGTTGGATTTATTATAAGAATTTTTCACGACGCACGGTCACCTGAACGTCAAACCTGCACAATCATGTAAACGTTGGATTCTACTGCAGCCTCCTGTCATTCTAGCGCATTATGTTTAAACACCTTCAGTTTGAAACGCACTGTAGCGGAGGCAATTTATTTACATGCATGGCAACAAGTTGATGTGTGTCGTAATTAAAACCTGTCCTCCAGTTCTGAGGTGTCAAGAGAAAAAGTTATAACGGTACACCAACCTGCACATACTGCACAGTGTAAACACCTCTTCCGGGGAGGTAATGTTGAATATGAGTTTGGGAGAGTTGCTTGTCGGTATAGTGAAACAGCGTGTATTGTTTTCCTACACTCGTATACTGCAGGAAGTTTGAAACTCTAACTATACAAGTGCGTAGTGAAATTCGTAACCTTTTCAGCTCGAATTTAGTTTGTCTAATCTTCTTATTTCTCGCGTCAAAATAATAAGATAAAATTTAGGATTATGACATCCGTTCTGAGGTATATCTATGTTTCTTCAGGTTTTAATTTATCATCAGGAAATAATCATTTATATGTAAGAAAATTAACATTTCTGTGTACATGTTACTACAAATTCCAATAAAAATAAAAAAAACTATACATAAGTACAAAATATTCTACGTAAAAGAGAATGAGGTTTCTTTGAATTAATGGTGTCATGAAATATACAATTTTGATGTATGTGCCGTGAAATTTGTAAAATTTATTTTCCACACCAACAAATCACAAAATATATATGATATATAAAGTATTTTATATATATATATATACAATTTTTTTATTCTGGATAAATGACAAACTTGGTGCACAATTACGTTAGATACAATGTTTATTATTATAATCCTCTACATGTTTCGAGCAACTCTGTGCACATCATCAGGTGGTCGAATTTTATTAATACAGCGTGGTATAGTATTCTCTGTAAGTGACCGTCCGGTGTGCAGGTTGAGAAGGTGTTACTTCTCAACCTGCAGTTTACTGGAAAATTTCATTTTTTGCAAACGTAAAACTGTTATACGTTTGTATCTGTAAATAATTTAAATGTATATGAAACTAAGTGTAAATGATGAAGTCCAGTCAATGCGACACCGAATTTATATGATATATTTGTCTCAGTAATTAACCAACTTGATGCAAAAAATGTTTGTTTTGCAATAAGTTCATCTCATGCCTCCACATGGTATCATCACGCCTATAGGTGTGATGATACCAGAGGCTGTGTAATGCAATTTTGACCTCCTGATGATGAGCACATGTGCTCGAAACATGTAGAGGCATGAAATAAACTTACTGTAAAACAAAAATTTTGGGCATCAAGTTGGTTAATCACTGAGGTAAATATACTGAGATGAACGGTCAGCAAAACGTCAAAATTTGTATGATATAGTAAAAAAATACACGTGAGGGCTAGAATTCTGTGATGATATTGGACTGACTGTGCATTATTATTATTATTATTTTTATTATGTTGTTGTTGTTGTTGTTGTCTCTTGTCACAGGCCTTTTCTCCCTGCAAAGTCTTTTGAACCAACGGTGACCCCCACCGCTCAGGGTTCACGTTTCAGACTGCATTACGTCCCGTATTCTGTGTGCTGTTCCTACAACAGCTGTCTTTTGTGGTGATTCTACGAGTACTGAATGTTTTTTTCTGGTACGGCTTCCGAATTTTCCCAAAACCTCTTGTTGGCTCCACTTATTAGTGGTATGATCGTATATTTCAGGTTCCACATTCGTTGTGTCTCTGTACATAAACTATTGTATTTTAACTTCTCTTCTGCTTCCTTTTGCAACACATTTCTGTCTGCGGGTATTGCCATATATATCAGCAATCATGTTTTCTCTCTTTGTGTTTAATTATTATATCTGGCCTATTTGCTGTAACTTCTCTGTCTGGTGTACCGCTTGTTTCCACATCGGTGTAATATCTTCCTTTCATCATCATCATCATATTATTATTATTATCATTATTATTATTATCATAATCATCATCGTCGAATTTCTCACTTCTCAGCTTTGGCTGGGAAATATTCACCTGTCCTGGGATGTAGTAATCAACAGGATTAGGCTCGGTGGTCTTATTTGTAGTTTAAAAAGTTTCTTACAATCGAACATACGCCAAGAATTGCAGATTTTTGCAGCTGTATACTGTATATGTATTGGGGTGCAAGTTAAGTCTTGTTAGACTTTGTGATAGTGACTTTGGAATTACTCCCGTAGATGATATTACTGTCGGGATCACTTGCGCTGCTTTTTGTTTCCACATAGCACTATTTCAATCGACAGTATATTATTATTATTATTATTATTATTATTATGGATGAATGAGAAGCATGATCAGTGTAAAGGTATGATAACAATATTATCTCCATAAATGCACTGTCTTTTCACGGGTTCACTTTCGTATAAATTCAGTCCGCGCGTCCATAAATTTTAAAGTTATCATATATTCTTATTTATGTGACACCCATTCGGTATCACTCTAAACTTTGGCACCTGAGGTGACATCGTTGGATGAATACCCTACCGCTTCATTATAATACATTGTATCGTAGCGTACTTTGTATAATCATCACATTAGCTTGTAGACTGTATTATTTCTGATTGCTAATAGATATAAAAAAATTCTGCACTTTATCGAGAATTTATTGATTTGTGTTCCGGCCTGGTCTGAGTTTTGTCATGATTTTCTTTAGTCTCTTGAGACAATTGCAAGGATATTACCCCAATTAGGTCACTAGCACTTCCTTACAATTGTTTGACAGTTCCTATAATAAAACCAACTAGATGCACTAGTTTCTCAATTTTATTTTTGGAATAGAACTCTACATGTTTCGGACAGATTCTCTGTCCATAATCAGGAGTCTAACACTGTATACACAGCAACAGGTATATGTCATACAGGTTTTGCTGTCTGCTTGCTAAGGGGATCAGGATGGAACTCTTCCATCCTGCTGAGTTTTATTCCAAAAATTAATTGGGATATTAGTGAATCTAATTGGTTTTATTATAAGAATATATCACGATGCACGGTGCTATGAATGCCACAGTGTTTGACAAGGTTTTTTTTATCATTTGTTAATTATCCTAACATTGGCGAAGCTACGATAGCCCAGTCAATATAGTAACTAAGTTTTGGGTAGGTTAACCTGAAAATCGGTTTTCATTTCTCTTCAGGCGCAAGTTACTGTCCACTGCTTCGAATCTTGCACATCTACTCACAGAAATATCTTTACCTTGTTTGGTGAATATCGATGGGCTGTCTTGCTGGAGTAGAGCGGCCGGGGCTTGTAGCTAAGTTCTCACCTTTATGTAATGTGGAAGTTAATAACACATGGGGCTTAACACTTGCCTTCTCGTAAGCAACAATTGCGTGGTAGAGGCCAGTTGAAATGTGATGACACACATGCAGAAACCGGATTTCGTCTTTCAGCGCAATGGACGAGTCCATTTAAATCGGACCGGGGGGAGGGGGGTCAGTTCAGTCGACTACTGGCAGCCGAGGTGCGCGCATCAGCGGTAGTAATGCTGGATACAACATGTTCCGATGTAGTGTGAAGTGTACTGGCTATCCAATCCATTCGCCAGTTTCCCCTTCACTTCCCCTCCCGGGCGTCATCGTGTGCCATCACATTTCAACCGGAGTCTACGGTAGAGTACAGAGACTTAAAATTACTTCATGCACTTGTGCATCGTTTGGGGAAAAACATGGAAGATTTTATAAAACGAATTTGTGAGGTAATTACTAAATTTTCGTGTACAAAAGATTTATTACGTGAATAAATTATTCTTAATCGCTTCGATTAAAGAAACACAAAGCACTTTAACACTATTGTGCAACACGACAACGCCAAATTTACCGTCATAGTGCTAATCTGGATTGATTGCTGTCATTAAGTGCGACACACCTGTTGCCTGCAGACTTATGCAACACGAGACATGATTTGATGCAAGGAAAGTGTTGGCTAGAATCAACTGATATAGGTTAAAATAAATGTGCTGTTTATCTTACAAGGAAAAATTTTCAGGTAGCCGACTGTGTTTTAGATAGTGACGCCGTGTAGCTTGTTAGATACGTAAACCCTTTCGAAGGAACGTGCGTTCTCTATCGACTATGTAGAAGATTCTTCTTAAATACTAAACACTAGGCAGCAGATTCCTCTCTACCAATCTAAACGGTATCACAACCTAGAAGAGAACAATTTTTATAGTCACCATCCTGGGAATTTAGTTAATGTTCATTTATGTTTAGTTTATATTGTTACAGTTTTACATTTTTTATTTATACTTCACAATTGTGCTTTGTGGACCGGTAGCTCAGTCGCTATAGCGACTGATTCCGGACTGGAAGTTTCGGGATCGATTCCTCGTGGGGACGAAATTTTCCGCCAGTCCAGACCGGCCCTGAGGCCCACCCAGCCTTCCGTAAAATGGGTACCGGGTCTTTCCCGGGGGTAAAGTGCGGCCGGGACGTGCTGCTGACCACTCTCCCCTTCTAGTGCCGCGGTTATGGAAGAGTAGAGCTATACCTCTACCCACCCTCTGGGCCAAACTGGGTCTGTAACGGGATCACTTTACCTTTACCTTTTATTTGTACTTTAACTGCAATACATTAGGGCCTACGTTCGATTTGTATTTTACTGGGTTTTGTCACTACTGTAAATTTATTTCGCTGAGATTTCTCTTTGACTTGCTGCTGACACAGTTTTCAGTTGAATTTAGATTTTGGAAAACCGAATGTGCTTAGTAATTATTACAAGAGATGATATTCCTCTCTCGTGCAGCAACATTCGTGACCAATTCTGTAGCTGCTAGGCTACAAAACAACTTTCTTGTAAAACAAAGGTGTTGGAATAACAATAGTTGTAAGAGCGTGATGATATTAAATACAGAGACTGTGTATTGACAGTGAGAGTCAGGAATTTCTTAGACTCTCTTTGCAACTTGGCTAATTTCTCTGTCTCTTTCACTTCGCGAATCAGCGGTGTGTGTTATCACTTGGAATAGCAATGGAATTCTGTTACCCGTAGAATAAGTGAACACAAGAGTAAATAAAAATTAATTAAACCCACCAAAATATATATTTAATTTTTGGTAGTTGCGATTTTTAATTAGGAAACAACAAACATTAAAACAAAAAATCGCCCAAAAGTAAGGAATGTGTTTGTTTTTTATGGTCGTTAGAATGAAATCTAATGAATTTTTAAATAATTTTTTCCTATTTTTTCACAAAAACCTGTCCGTTTGTTTAGTAGCTGCTACAAGGGAGATTGGACTGGAAGTAAGTGTTGATAAAACTAAGTACATGGTCATGTCTCGAGATCAAAATGCAGGACGAATTCACAGTGTGAGTGTTGATAACAGTACCTTTGAGAGGGTGGAAAGGTTTAAATATTTGGGAACAACTTTAACAAATCAAAATTCTATTGCGGAAGAAATTAAGAGCAGATTGATGTCAGGACATGCTTGCTATCATTCGGTGCAGAATCTTTTGTCTTCCAGGATGCTATCCAAGTATTTAAAGATTAAGATATGTAGAACTACAATTTTGCCTATTGTTTTGTATGGATATGAATCTTGGTCGTTGACATTGCGGGAGGAAAGGAAGCTGAGGGTGTTTTAGAACATGGTGTTGAGGAGAATATTTGGCCCTAGGAGGGACGAGGTAAAGGGGGAATGGAGGAGATTGCATAACGAGGAGATAAATGATTTGTACTCCTCACCCAATATTGTGCGGGTGATAAAATCAAGAAGAATGAGATGGGCTGGGCATGTGGCGCGTAGGGTTGAGGGGAGGGGGTGTATAGGGTCTTGGTGGGGAAACCGGAAAGAAAGAGACCACTGGGGAGACCTAAGCGTAGATGTGTGGATAATATTAGAATGGATCTCCAGGAGGTGGGATGTGGGTATATGGACTGGATTGGGCTGGCCCAGGATAGAGACAGGTGGCGGACTCTTGTGAGTGCGGTAATGAACCTTCAGGTTCCGTGAAATGAGGGGAAATTCTTGACTAGCTGCAAACCAGTTAGCTGCTCAAGAAGGACTCTGCACCATGGAGTAAGTAAGTAAATAAGTTTATTTAGGTTGTGCTACGTTTGGTGAATATAGTTCCCTCAAATTGCATACAGCTATATGCAACGCACAAAGTACGGACAAAGTGACCTACAATATCTAATACATTGACTAAAATACTGAGTAAAAAGTTTAAAGGTAAAGCGATCCTGTTACATGCCCGGTGTGGCCCAGAGGGTGGGTAGAGGTATAGCTCTACTCTTCCATGACCGCGGCACTAGAAGGGGTGAGTGGTCAGCAGCACGCCCCGTCCGCACTTTACCCCCGGGAAAGACATGGTACCCATTTTACAGGAGGCTGGGTGAGCCCCAGGGCCGGTCTGGACGGGGAAAATTCTCGTCCCCACCGGGATTCTATCCGGGACCATCCAACCCATAGCTCAATCGCTATACCGACTGAGCTACCCGGCCCACAAAATACTGAGTAGTTACAGATATTGTGCAGATAGTCACGTGCCAACAGGCGGGTACCTGCCTCAGATTTTTTACCTCTACACTGCTAAATTGCCGTTCCCAATGGCCGCACGGTCTAAGGCGTAGGTCTGCGACCGCTCGTCTGCTGAGATCGTGGTTTCGAATCCCACCGGGGGCATGGATTTCTGTCTGTTGTGGGTGTTGTGTGCTGTCAGGTAGAAGTCTCTGTTTCCGGCTGATCCCTCACCCAGAAGAGTCCTACTGACTGTGGTGCGTCATTGTGTGTGATTTCAGGATATCACATCTCACCCTTCTTCGTATGCTGGGCTATTTTTCCTTTCCGTGATTATACCTTAACAACAGTGTTTCTTTCTCCTCTTCATGCATAGTCATTAAGCAAAGTTGGCTTCATAGACGGTCGGAGCGTGTTTGTGGATATTCTGTGTATTAGAGTAACTTGCTTCGTTCCTATTTGCGCAGCCGTGAACACAAATTTGGTATTAATTTACTCAAACTTATTCTGTTTGTAATTAGGAACACGGAAAACGTTCGTTTATTTTTGTAATGTTGTTTTGTTTTTGGCGAAACAGCCCCCTCCACCCTGGGGGGGGGGGCTATTTGGCCTAAAATAAAACAACATTAGTACTGTGTCGTAATGCACTTTGTGGCTTTATGTGTACTTAACAAATCTCATGAAGAAATTTCTGCCTCCTTCTTCATGGTGGAAATGAAATTTCATCCACTTGATATTAAGCCTCATGATATTTTAGTTTTTGAATCACGTTAAATAGTGAAGTTATTAAAAGAAAACAAAATAAAATAGCCTAATGAAAACAATAGAGAAAATAAAATCAATTTTGTTCTTATATAGGCTCTGAAAAAGTACAGGATGGGTAAAAGTACGAGTAGAGCTGCACTCACTCTTATCTAGGAGCTAAACGGAACGGAATTCCAGTCATTCATCCCGACTCAATGGCCTTCAATTATTCACTCACTCACTCGCTCACTCACTCACTCACTCACTCCCTAATGCACCACTACACCCACCTTTTAACTCATTCCCTGATTCACTCACTAAATTAACCAGACAAATCACTCTATACAATAAACTAATCCTTCAATTACTCACTCGCTCACTCATTCATTTGTTCACTCACTCACTCACTCGCTCACTCACTCGTTCACTAACTCACTCACTCACTCACTCACTCGTTCACTCACTCACTCACTCGTTCACTCACTCACTCACTCACTAATGCACCACTACACTCACCTTTTAACTCACTCCCTGATTCACTCACTAAATTAACCAGACAAATCACTCTAAACAAATAAACCAGTTCTCCAATTACTCACTCGCTCACTCACTCAATCATTCACTCACTCACTCACTCGCTCACTCACTCACTCACTCATTAATGCACCACTACACCCACCTTTTAACTCACTCCCTGATTCACTCACTAAATTAACCAGACAAATCACTCTATACAAATAAACTAATCCTTCAATTACTCACTCATTCATTTTTTCACTCACTCACTCACTCGCTCACTCACTCACTCACTCGTTCACTAACTCACTCACTCACTCGTTCACTCACTCACTCACTCACTCGTTCACTCACTCACTCACTCACTAATGCACCACTACACCCACCTTTTAACTCACTCCCTGATTCACTCACTAAATTAACCAGACAAATCACTCTAAACAAATAAACCAGTTCTCCAATTACTCACTCGCTCACTCACTCACTCACTCATTAATGCACCACTACACCCACCTTTTAACTCAATCCCTGATTCACTCACGTAAGCGCTCACTCAGTAACTCACTCTCCAATTAACTGACTCAATGTTTGATGCCGTAATTCATTCACGCAATAAGATTATCACTGATTTACTAATTTCCTAACTCACTTACACAGTAACCCTTTCAGCAACTCACAAACTCGTTTACTGGCACACTAAATGTAATGCGTCCCATCACAGGGATCTATTAATGGTCTAGATTCTAAAGAATTTATCCTTTTGTGATGAAACTAAATCTTTTATGATTGTGTGAGTAAGATATTTTCACTGGTCTTCATCCGAAGCCAAGAATATATAGTCCAGCTCAGTTAGGCTCAACATCCGGTTCAGATAGAGATGTTTTCTTCAGCCTTTCCAAAGGAATGCAAAGATGTGTCTTAGATCAATTCACACTAACCCTGACGTTCACAGGGCCGTGCATCGTAATAATAATTCTACAGAAAAACCAAAAAGATGCACCAATGTATCAAATTTATTTCATTTTGGAATGACACTCTACATGTTTCGGACGGTCTTTCCGTCCATCATCAGGAGTTCAAGACTGTACATAGAGCAGTATCTGTTTGACAAATGCCTGTTGCTGTATGTACAGTCTGTAACTCTTGATGTTGGATGGAAAGATCGTCCGAAACATGTAGATTGTCATTCCAAAATAAAATAAATTTGATACATTGGTGCAACTAGTTGGTTTTACTATAGAAACCACAGTAACATCTTTCGCCAAGCTTACCGACCTCACATTCCATATTCCTTCAATAATCAGTTTGTCAGTGAATGTTTTGCTGTTTGATCGATAATAAACTTTCTGTGCTCCGGTGTGACAAACTTTGCGGGTGAAAGTGTGGGGTTGTTGGGGGGTTGCAGTGGGGTGGATGCGAACACAGGAAGCAACATCAGTACCGAAGTAATTACACTCACTGTGAGTCTCCTGTTTCTCTTCATGGTATGGAATAATAATCATAATGGATTCAACAGACAGCGACAGTGGCGGCTCGTGTCTTTGCTAAGGATTCCGACAGAGAAGCTTATAAAGTTATTGCTTCAAGTCCTTCCGTCCGAAATCCCTTCGGTAATTAGATAACTTACTCCATTAATGCTGAGTGAGAGAGAGAGAGAATCCTACTACTCATTCTGTACTGACAATTGATCTAATTATCTGACATCGGAATGAACAACGTGTTTAATGTTTTATTTAGAAACTTGTTCTTTTGAAAATGTAAAATGTTCTAAAAAATTATACTTTGAAAGGCAAGTCAAAACGCAACATTGGTTACAAAATTGATTACTTAACTTGTACTATATTGTATAACGCTCTGATGAACTCCGTCTATACAGCGTCGAAAAAGTGCATAATAGTGAACAGTGAACTGAAAGGAGTGTGGAAGGAAGCGGTTGTTGATTAATTATGAAAAAATAAAAAAAAAATTATTGTTACACCGTGCATGTTGTCGAATTACTCAATTATTTTACCCACCACTGCACATACACAAAATTTATAAAATTTACACATTAAAATATTAAAAACGATCCGACATGTTTCGGTCCTAAGACCATCATCAGGGAACGAAGCACAGAATGCACATCCGTAGCAGGGCACTCTTCGCAACATAACATTACACAACACGGCATGCTGCACCAACACCCAACTGGTACAGCGAAATTAATCTGTGAATATTTCTAGTGTGACTTTAACAAGGAAGATATGGCTCCCTGATGATGGTCTTAGGACCGAAACATGTCGGAGCTTTTTTAATGTTTTAATGTGTAAATTTTATAAATTTTATATATGTGCAGTGGTTGGTGTAATAATTGAGT
>Ga0131853_10010036_pt1 | contig 17336 bp, 12 predicted proteins | sample TergutLab28metaG_FD_92764 | JGI IMG/M metagenome (GOLD analysis project Ga0131853, IMG submission 92764) | Labiotermes labralis P1 segment gut microbial communities from Petit-Saut dam, French Guiana - Lab288 P1 (version 2) (version 2) | ecosystem: Host-associated > Arthropoda: Insects >... | reverse complement strand
TCTGTGGGATTCTGTAAACTACCCAGTAAAAGTCTAGCCCTCAGGCAACGTCCATCAGCAGCTGAATGTGTACACCACGCATCATCTGTAGTGGACATGCTTGGTGCCCAGGTAACGACCTGTTAACATCTGTCCTGCCACTGTTAAAAGCCATGCACCATATCTGCCTGTTTTCATGGTATTACACATACTCCATACACCTTCACCAACTGGCAATGGATTTTTACTGGTGCAACATACATCACACACAAAAATAAAAAGAAACTTCATTCTTCACAGTCTTCCATGGTTCTGACAGACCATCCATCTTTAATCTGACATACTTCTGGTATCCACTCACAGCTGTACAATGACACAATTTACATGTGCTGATTACATGCTTAAATCTGCAGTCCCATGATACTATTTCATGTCAGACATGCTGTTACCTTATTTTTTAACATTTCCTTGTGTACTTGTCACAGGTAGAAAACTCAAAATATGGTACAACAAACACATCCACAATAGGGAGTACAAATGGGATGAAACAAGATATGCCACTCATTCTGCACAAAAATCATGATGTTGGTGTAACTAATGAGGTAAGAGAAATAACTTGGTTCTACAAACAAAGATACTTGTAAAAGCAAGCATATTTTGTAACACCTGTAAATCTGTATTATGAAAAATGAAGACCAACTAAACACAGAAGAGGAAGCATAACATAATAGCCTACTTTCTAATCTTGCCTGGTCATTACACAAGAAAGATGGCTTTCTATCCATGTTAAAAGCTGGAAGGTAATCATGTTAACCCTACACACACTTACTTTTCATTTTCAGACTAAAGTACTCGAACAACAAAAGCCTCTACAGAATTCCATACAGATCCACACAACAGAATACTCGAAGGGTACAGTCACCTACATTTACACAGACTGCTACAGCATCCTCACATACCCAGTATTAAGATGTAATTTGGATGTGTTAATGGAAAATATATCTACACTGTTTAATTACATTTTATCACTACTAATGTTGTTAAAATTTACAAATATGCTAACATATACAATGTTAACACTTGACTGTAAATCCTCCTATGTTCACCTTTGGCTGTTGAGTCATGTAGAGTTGCACTGTTCAATCAATGTATTTTAAGTTGTGTATTGATGGCATTAGTGTACATAATAGCATGAATACATACATGAAAATAGTGTGTGGTGTTCTTACAGCAAACAGTGGCTTCAAAATATACACAGTCTCGATGCACATTTACAAATGAGGCTGACAATTATCATAAAAAAACAAAAAATTGTAATGAAATGCCAAACAATTGTTTCACTATGTACATTTTCCATAATGATGTGCTTACCTACCCCCCTATACAGTAGCCACAAAGCATTTGCATATCCGCACACAGCCAAAATCAAAACTTTTAGATCTGTTACACTAACCCATGCAGCAGACTGTCTTAGGAAGCTCCACTAGTCAAGAAATTTCCTGCATTCATTACTCTTTTCACATAACTCCAACACCAACCACTCTTTTGAGCAGAATGAATCCAATCCACCACACCTTTCCACCCTACTTCTTAGATATCCATTTTAATATTATACTCTCAAATATGTCTAGTTCTTCCAAGTAGTCCCTGTTCCTTCAGGTATCCTGAGCAAAACTTTGCCCAGTTCTTCACACACACTCACACATGCATGTCAATCACCATGATACTTAAAATTAAATAACGTGATTGTGTCATACTGCCCCAATTCTGTGACAAGGCACTTGCTGTGCATCCCCATCAAAAGGGCCCAGTACATGTTCTGTCATACTGTGCAATAGGATTAAAATAACTGTCACTGTTGAATTTGATAACCAAGGGCAGTCTTTGCTACACATCAGAATCAAATGCACATGTTCAGTTTGGTGTAATTATGAGAGGAGGCCATGCAAAGAAAAGTGTGTGTTGGTACTGTAGTCAGAAGTTTCACAATTTCTGGCTACATTACCAACATTGCTTTGTGAAAAAACAATGGCTACAAAGAAAAAAAACAAGCTGTCAACTTGAGTCAAGAATGGTTTGTGTAAAGAAATGTATATTTAAAATCAGTATGAACAATAAAAATGGCAGAGGCACTTCACAATGGACAATGAAACTTTAATCCCTACCATTAAAAGTTTCTAAACTGTACATATATCCCACAACCAGTTACACAAAATCCATCTCAGATGTTCCATTGTATAAAATGACAACATATTTTTGATGGTAATATTGTTCCTGCTTCAGATGATGGCACAATGAAACACAACTTTTCATGGTGTTCCACAGGAGGCAGAACATTCACATGCTGTGTGAAATGGAGAAGTTTATGAATATCTGACTGAGACGACCACAGCAAGACTGCATAATGCCACCCAATGTTAGGTTCCACAGACACCCACATTGGCCCACTGTACCCTGAGGTACAGACGAGGGTTTGGATTTGTGGGAGGCATTAGAACAAATATTCCGTGCCACTGAAACCTTTGTATTCTATATCCATTTCCTCCAAAACCCAACACAATACACCACAAATAATTTTCCTAACACAACATGAGTGGAGTTCAATTCCTAGCACAGGCTGACTGTTTCATCCAAACTTTGTTGCAGCCCACCTCTGAAATTCACCCAGTCTCCTATCCAAAAAGTACTCTTGGCTCTTATCCCAACAACAAATTTTGTGGAACAGTCGCAGTATTGAGGCTCAGAATATGTGAAGTCTTAATGTCATGCCTGTCAGAGACAATGTATATTTTATCCATGAAACCAGTATGACTGAATCAATATTAGAGGTCATACATATAACAACACCATATTATAATATTATAATATTATAATATTATAATACATTACCTTGAGTGCATCTTCCTCAACTGCGCTGCTGTTATGTCACTGACTCTTCCTCTTACCTTTCGATGTCTCAGTAAGTTTCAGTTCCCATTTACGTGGTGGTGAAAAATTGACCTCTTAATGTCACCCTGTATTTTACACTTATCCTTCTATTTACTTAAAAAAAATAAAAAAAAAACTGTTGGAATTTTAATTAACTACAGTCTTGGCCGTAACAATAGCCATATGTTTCTACATGTATATAACCATCAGACTTGGACTCAAATTGTCACTCTTCCAACAATTCCTCATAAAAGTTAAAAGTCAGCAAATAAAATGGTACCAGAGACTTTGCATTCAATACTACAAAATTAAAAACATGTTAGGAAATGTAACAGACTGTAACAATTCTATCATGTTCACTGTATCAAAAACCACGTGGCTTACATTAAAACATACTGCACATAAAAACGCATGCTTCATTCTACTCTATAGCTTTTGTGTAAGGCAATTTCTTGTCCAAATAGTGCTAGATGTGAACTCAGATTTTCATACAGGTCTTCAGAGATGTGACAATTATTGTTCCAATGAACAAAAACTAGGACATTAATAAATTTTGGTAAATTCCCCAAATAAGAAACTCCATGAAAATCTGTACAGGGGCTTGAGTTCTTATATGCAGATACATACAGACAAACAAGTATAGTGAAGCTAAGAGACATACTGATACAAAATTTCATTATAAATATGCCAAAAAAAAATTACTGGATCTCTCTATGCCAAACCTTCCTAATAAATACAGCAGAAAAAACTATTCACAGTTAGCAAACCTATGCAATATTAAAGTGAAACACGAATTTGAACCAATCATGTTGGATATAAAAGTTATATATGTCAATATCTTTATAAATGAACCAATAAAAATTATGGCATAACTAATAAAAAATTAACACATCAATAGTAATAAATAAATGGCAAATCTAGTAAATGCTAATTCAAATCAAAATTATTTTCAGTTTCATGGATCACATTATAAATATGAGAAAGGGGTACGTTTGGGATTGCCTATTTCTAGGTCAATATTCCAGAACTCTCTACAGAATTTGGAAGGTAAATTTATAAAAGCAGTAGCCAAAGTAGAACATTAATTCATTATCCTATGGGATGTCTGAGAAGACAAAGGACACCTGATTTATTTATTTCATCCTACTCGCAATGCACGGATCTGGCAGATATCTGTGGGAACCCCTCATGGTCCTCACAGAGCTTTATGTGTCATCACATCCTTTGTGACCCCTTCCATGGAATTCATGGTGTTCAAGAGATCCACGTAACAGCAATGATGACTCACAATGCAGAGTTGATGCACAGGCTGTTATCAGGTATGTTCAAGTTGCGACTATATGGCAACCATGGCAGTAGCTAGGGGGATGTTGTGCAACCCCAACCAATACTCTGACCTGTTAATGATTCATTCAGGAATCATACACAGTCAGGGTGAAATGCAGTGGACCACTATCTTGCTGAAATGACACCTATTACACAATCCCATTGTTGCTGGTAGTTACATCTGAACTATCATCATTTGTGATGTGTGGTCTTACATCTGAAGCATGTAACAAGGATTCTGTTTAGCCCCAAAAAACATTTCACAATATGGAGCTGTAGTAAACTGAACATTCATCTGAGAAGAGAACTTTCCCATGAGACAAGGCTACCAGCAATCATTCCAACAACAAAGCACATGCTTTGTGACATAGTCTCATGTCAGTATCGCTAAGTTCAATTATAAACACTGGCCAAAATGACTTTATCACCAGGTCCCTTTTGTGGTTATACATTAGTGTCATCACCTGATTCATTGTCTAACCTGTGCTGTCTTTATGCATCCAAACACTTGCTACCAAACTCTCCTCAATGGACTAACTGCTCATAATTGTTATTCCCATCTTTACACAACACCCTACTAATGAGAAAATGCGACCCTGGGTGTTGGCTCATCGCACTTTCATCAAACGCCAATCTGCTGCTTCGTTTGGAATTTTTGTGTTCAAACTGCCATACATTTGCAACAGTATATACCAACACCAATCTCCTTCTTCTTCTTTCTTCTTCAATTGGTGCTACAACCCTTTGTGGGTTTTGGCCTGCTTTACAATTTCGTTCCACAATCCTCTATCTTTACACTTCTCTCTCCAATTTCTCACTTTCATCTTCTTCTACTTGTTCAAGCCATCTCAGTCTTGGTCTTCCTACTGGTCTTGATGAGCATGGTTCCCATTCAATTAGTTTCTTAACAGTTCTTATTGTGTCCATTCTGATTACAACACCATTCTTCAAGCCTCAATATTTGGAGGGACAGAGTAACCAGCCTCAAAAAAGGGATGGTAAGTCAGATACAACAGAAGCACATACCATTTAACATAAAAAATGCACACATGCTCTGCATCTAATGTCTGTTTAAAAAAAAAAAAGACTAACAAATGATACAGCATCCAAAGTGATATTTACTTATAACTTTTAAAAACAAATATTTTAAAATACCCACTCAATGAAACACAGCCCTCATTGTGACAGCTTGTGCTACTACTGTTCCCCACTGCTGTTGCAGCTTCACTAGTGTGGGTTATCTAGATGACAATACATGTCATGCAGAATGTACTGTCCAATTCTGGTGAACTGAGACTTCGAAGGTATTTAAAGAATGCAGGTAGGATGGGGTGGGTACTTGTCTGATGAAGATACATGACTCAGCAACTATTATCTGTACAAAAGCATCTATCATTTACATTACAGTGACTGTGCTGGCTATGAGTCCACATCTTCACTTGATGAACAATCACTCCTGTCCTCGGTGTCACTGCTTTCACGTTCACCTTCACCACCACTATCGCCATCAGGATTCATGTGTATAATAATGTTGTCTATGACATATGAAACAATCCTGTCTCTTTCCAAATACTCTTTCTGGATATTTTCAACATGTTTCCAGTATCCTTGTTAGTCGTCCTTTGTTACAAGTCACACCAAATCATTTGTAACTTGTAGTAATTTCTGGAGGTGCATACTTGCTGTGATGTTTTCATGCATGAGTCTCTTTAATTTAGGCTCATGTGAGCTCTATAGGTTTAGGCCACATGTATGGATGCAGTTGAACTGCATGACCATGATTAGCCAGTATGCAATCAAATCTGTTGATATCTCTTTGGGCTTCTGTGGAAGAATTAACTGGTAAGTCATTTTTGCTCAAGGTCTCATCAGACACTATACCCTTCCTGCTGAGCCACATCATGCCTGTTTTTACTATGCAAGTTGAAAGTGGTCTGTCAACCTGCAGAGAGTGATAGGGAGAATTATCTAGAACAATTACTGGCTGAGGTGGAAAGTTAGAAGTAAGTTTCTTGGCTCCCCACTTCTCGAAATTTGTTGCATTCATCTGTCCATGGTAGTCTCTTGCTTTGCATCTATCCTTGTAAATGAGATGTGAACGGAGGAAGAAATCCACCAATTCCCCCTGCATGCAGCATTGTAAGCCTCTTTCCCAAGTTCACATGAGTATGGATGCCTATGACTTCACCTTCTTGCCAACATTTGCGATATGTTAAGTTGCTGTCTGTCCATGTCTTGTGCATGTAAAATATTAAGTGTCTATTATCCTGATACTCCTGTACTTCCTTCAGGTATCTTGACCTCCAGATAACAATGTCTGCTCTCCCTACCAGAATTTTTCTTTTCAACTGGCATTTCCTCCAGATAATTCCTAAACTTTTCGTGTTCCTGATAACACAATTATCAAAGTCATCCACAAACACAACATTAGGAAGGCACTTCTGCCTCTTGTGGTCTGGGGTTTTCTGAAGTTATTCTGGACTTTTAGCATTTCTCTCCCTGCATTTTCTCCATATCCTTCAAATGGGTCATCTAGATATCCATGTGTACGTGACTGCCCTTCAACAGTAGTTTTTGTCCTGCTTCCTCGTCTCATCTCTCAATAACATTTCCTACAACTTTCATGCCCTTAGGATGAATAGTTTTACACTGTGGGGTAGACAACATTCTTTACACTCTACACAAACACATACAAACACACCAAAATATACATTAACACACTAAATATAGTGACATATAGTGCCATAAAATAGGTACCAGCCTCATACCCTGATCCTCCCTGTTGCTTGTTCCTTTCACCATGTCCTCACCCATCATGTTCCAATTTACTGGAAATAGACAGTACATAAATGTGCTGGCAGAGACCAAACAGTGAGTTGCTCATACTTCCTACAAAATGGTTGTTTCTGTTTCAAATGTTAGTAACTACCAAATTATGTTTCTATAATGTTTTGTCAAATAATATTCAACAACACTCAAGTTCCCACAACTAGCAGCAACATTACTAGGACATGTATATTCCTAATATAGCTAAAGAAAGAAGTTACAGCTGTTTACTCCAACCTCATGCCACTAAGAATAGTTACATCTGCACCTTACGTTCAGTATCCCTTTTCTGAAACATGTTCCTATGTGTCAAAATGTCCAACAGGAATATCATACCTCCAAACACTGGTGTATTAAACCATGCACTAAACATCAGCAGCCCTACCAAACCTACAGTGTCAAGTGTTACAAACTTTCCACCTCACAGATATTGCTATACCTGGCAGCTTGTGACATCGGCATGGCATACTTTTTCCTACATTTGATGGCCGTAAAAGTACACAAATATAAAGTATCCAGGTAAGAAGCACAGCTGACTAGAAAAGGACAGTACTGAATGATTCATGGTCGTGAATTCTTATCCAACAGCATAATGTAACATTCAAATACATGCATTCCAAGGCATAACACTTCACCACCGTGCACTGCAAACACAACAAAAATTTGCAGAGTTAATTAAATACACAATAAAATGGTTCGGATAACGCTCTACAGATGCATTACATAACATTCACAATAAAACTGATCTTACCGTCACACACAAATGTACTTAACACAGCACGTGGCCTAGCTCAACACTTCAGTAAAAAACTTAACGCTCATAATAAATTCCAAAGGTCCAAAAATGAAACTAGGACAACCTGCACTTGCAACTTGCCTTCCACCCTGGACAGGCAAGAAATGTCTGTTTAACGCACATGTGACCATGGATCAAAGTACTTCTGCTCTTACTGACACCTGTTGGTCACTCAATGGAAGTACGTGGCGCTAGTTCGAAATCCCTGGCTGTGAGATGTCGCTGATACATGTTGTGTTCTTGCCAAATAAATATACGGGAGTGTGTTCGCCATTCTCAGCTAGCCACCAACTTCGTCTGTAATTACACTCACACACTTTTTCTGGAACTAACATTCGTAATGGGTTTTGACACACAACGAAGCGCACAATGACACCATGGATTAATATAGTACTTGATGCGAGGAAAACTCGTTTTGCCGATAGCTCTTATCCGCACTTGGAAAGACAGTATCCAATTTTGTGGCCCGTAACCGCGATGAAATACAGCACCACGCAAAATATTAAGGTTCGCAGTTAATTGCAATTATGGAGCTATGTGTGCGATTCGTCGCGTATGTAGTTCTCGCAACAAAAGTATAAAAAGACATGTGTTCCACTGTTACAACACCAGTTACGTGTGTATACCCTGAATGCCAACCATAGCAGGAGAGACGGATGGAGGCTTTGTGTAAACACCTACATTTTGTAAAATTACTATTACAAAGTTCCGAAATAGCCGCGCAACAATAATGGCGCTTTTTTTTTTTTTTTAAAGATATCAGTAAACTAACGCTTGTAACATTACGTTCGATAATCTTTTCACTAAATGCTTTTATATACGCCTAAGATTCAAATGAATAGACGCGTCTTTTGATTACTGTCCTAATTAAACTCAAAAGCTAACTAAATAAATAATTACACAGGACAGACTCTTCCGCGGGAAGTTAAGTCATCTAGTTGACAATTTCTTCATATTTTATGGAATCCAGAAGCCCGATACCATATTCACATTTCCCTCATCTCTCTCCGCCCCAAGTCAGGTCAGTCCACGCCCTCCCAACCGAATGTTTAAAGAGCCATCATACTATTTTCCTCCCAGCTATGCATAGGTCTTCAATAATGTTTTTGTGTTAGGTCTTCCCACTAAAACCCTGAAGGCACATCTCTTCTCCCCCACTTGTGCCACATGACTTGCCCACCAATTTCTTTTTGATTTTATCACCAATATTTGGTAAGGAGCATAAATCATGAAGCTCCTCACAGTGCAATTTCCTCTAGCCCTGCCACCTCCACCTTCTTCAGCTAAAATATGTACCTTTACACACTATCCTTGAACATCCTCAGCCGATGCTGTTCTGTGTAGGCAGAAGACCAAGTTTCAGACACAAAACAAAAGGCTGCCTGCTTGTAGTGTTATTGTGGAATATATTTTATTAATATGAGGCCAAGTGAATTATAGTTTCATATAAACAGATACTACAAGATTTGTCCCAACATTTTTACAATATCAATTCTTCCAGTTTTATTCAAAACACTAATGACTGAATGTAGTTTGTTACTTTAACACATTTACCTATGGCTTTAGCATTAAAAGTTTCAATTAAAGCATTCTTCCGTTTCATAAATGCATAAAATGATACAAAGAATAAAACAAATAATTTCATTAAGGTACAAGATGCAGAGATGACATTGGATATGGAAGGACATTTATTCTCCTTTGTTTGCACTTATGGGTTATATTAATGACTGAGGATATCCAACGGGCTTATTTTCATCATACAGTTGTATTTTTATGACAGTATTAGTGAATACATGTTTTTCACATTAGCCAAAAAGAAAAGAAAGAGGTACATTTAGAAGATGTGGTGTATCAAAAATGTACACATGTTTGTTATATGTTGCACCTTTCCTATCACACCACAGGCCAAAGTGGTCCAGTCTTCCTTTTCCCAAATTTTTCTGTCTTGCTTGTTGACACAGATGGATCAACCTATCACAGGGCTTTTCTACACTGGATGTTAAAAATACAGGAAAACCATGCCCAAGTGGGCTTCAAACCCAGTCTTGGAGCAGCAGAAAACAGTACTGGCCTTACAGTACAGTGCAACTACTGGGGTAGGCTAGAACATTCAATGTAGAAAATAGAGATGAACTGCCTGTAGCAAAAATGAAACCTCTCTATGAACCGACCGTAATTAAAGCTGCAGGATAATGAAATGTTTGCTAGACATATCAGAGGGTAAACTTATGACAGTCAATTTTACTTCACATGCCTTGAGTCCACATATCAGGTAAAGCACTAGCACATTTATTCATGTCTCCACTGAAGTACAAGTAAATTCCAGGATTTCCTCTTGGGCAGCATCAGCAGTTTGTTACTCTGTAGTTACTGGCTGCTGGTGGTAATTTCCAACAAATGTGTAGAGCAGAGGAGCACAAATTCTCAAATCCTAGGCACCTGTCTCCTGGATGACCAAATTTTGTAGTGGCACCTAATAATCTCAGCATAATTGGTGTAATTTTTTCCTTACAAAATGTGCAGCATTGCAAGTGTACTGAGCACAGTGCAACAGATAACAGTGACATGCACAAGTCACTCCAGACTTCTGGGTCCTCGATTGTTGGAAAACGTATGGACCCCTACAGTAAGGTAGTGACAGTTTTCAGACATACACTAGATACTGGTGCTACATTGTTTCATGGCATGACAGTTAACAGATTGGATATCAACACTGTATGCCTCCTTTCATATTGGTAAAATACAGGATAAAATGAGTTGAAAAGAATGCAACAACATATGTTCTCTAGGACGCAAATGCACCTAAAATGGAAGCTTCAATGCATTATGATAGAGAAACAACTGTCAACTCTTAATGGACAAACAGTACAACACTGTCAAATTTAAGTGTACAAACCTTTCACCTGAAAGGCGAAAATATAGTCCTGCAGTGGGCATTTAAACTGAATACTGCTCTGGCCACAGCAGAAACCTGGCACTGAAAAGGCCATACACTAGAGGTTAAGAATGAACCAACTTCACTTGACTGAAGTCTTGTTCTTGGTAAGTCGGCATACTGTCACACCAAATACACACACTTCCATAAACTTACACCTCACACATCACTGAACAACAGCAAACCATACACAGTGAAATTAAACTTCACAATTTTATTTCAAAGTTGTCCATTCTGTGCACTTTTTATCAGCGTACACCATTTACTGACCAACTAAATGCACATTCTTAAATTGTACAAACATTAAATCAGCTTCTCCAACATGTTTCTGTACATGTGTACCACCTTCAGGGAGAACACAATGCTAATTCTTAAAAACCACATGGCCTAAATAATAATAATAATAATAATAATAATAATAATAATAATAATAATAATAATAACAACCACCACCACCACCACCGGCAGTAGTAGTAGTAGCAGGAGCAGCAAAATAACATACTTCCATTCTTCACTTTTATCATACTGGGGTGGGTATTTAAATTTTAGTGCTTGTTTTATGAAAAATGTATTATTTGAATGGAAAAACATAAAATTATTACATGATTTTGTGTGTGGGGGAGGGGGGGGGGGCAAAAATGGAAATTATGCAGTAGATCTTTATGCTGTAACCTTCCTTGTTGCCTAAATGTATGAAATAAAATTTTTAGTTATGTTTTCCTACATGCATTTGTGTGTGCGAATGCAGGTCTTTAAGTTAATATACTATACACTGACAATAAACTTTGAAACTAGTGCAATATGATTGTACTTGAATGTAACAAGTATGCATTACATAAATGCTATTCAAAACTATACTAAGCTTAGACAACTTGCAGGAAATTAACAAACATGCTTGACTTCCGTGAAATAAAGCCATATTTGAACAACAATGAATCATTACGTTCAAAATTTATAACTGAATCAATATGAATATTGTATAAAAGCTGATTAAAACTGTGAATGCCTTCAAATCTTTTATGAAACAAACACATTGCTTACGCAGGTCCCTCACTACCAAGATGTCTGTCAACACACAATACACGCACTACTTGGCTTCAGTTACCAACTGATGTTCATATGTCCAAGCAGATGATTTATGTCACAAGCACTTCTCCAAGAAAAAATATACAACATTGGCTGCCATTTTTCAAGTAAGATTAGTGTCAAATACTTTATTCCTCAATCAGTCAAACATTCTATGGCACAGAATCTTCATTTTTCATCCTTTTCACAGGAGACATTGGCTTGCTATCAGAACCTGGGCGTTTCATACCCACTGGCATCTTTACTTGACTAGAGGGATCTGTGAAATGCACAATAAAATTCTCAGTTCCAAATCCAAGGGAACTATACACTGGTTAAAAAAAATACAACTCACATTAAATTAGAAGAAGAAGAAGAAGAAGGAGGAGGAGGAGGAGGAGGAGGAGGAGGAGGAGAAGGAAGAAGAAAAAGAAGAGGAAGAGGAGGAAGTAGTAGCAGTAGTAGTAGTAGTAGTAGTAGTAGTAGGTGTGTCCAGAAAGTAAGAGTCAATCATGCATAATAGCCAGATGACATGAGTCCTTCCTGTGAAGGCCAGTTTCTTCTGTATGTCAAGCAGAACACACATATTGCCATGGTTTGGTGTCTTTCTTTTTACATTTGGCGCAGTCATATCTCTCAACGCCATACCTGTACCAGTGCTAGTTTACAGCTTCAGAATAGTCATCTGGTTAAGAAAAGAAAATTCAGCAGACAGATTGAAAAATGAGAAAGCTTCTAACTATTGTGGGTATCTGCCACCTGAAGGCAGATGTTAGTTAACAGACCCTACATCAAAAGACGGAACGGAGGATGTGGATTAGTCGAAATGAAGTCCGCATATAATGCGGCTATTGTTTGTCTCATTGAGTACATTATGCAAGGCAAAACTAGGTTTACCATATTAGTGCAAGAATATTACACCAGGAAAGTCAAACACTCTCTGCAAAAAGAAGCTAATCTTATAAAACAAAAATAGATGAAACAAGAAGCAGCTATCCAAAATATCAAAAAACAACTTACGCACTGCAAATGAGAAGAAAGAAGAAATCAAGAATAAACCAATGCATGGATAATTTTACCAGGACCTTGAAAGCCCATCAGTAGATGAACAAAAATCCCTGATGTGGTTATGTACCTCAGTAGTCCAAGACAAAAGCACTCAATACATGTTACCATCAGAGGAATATCATGAAGCAATCAACTGACAGTAAATGCAAAATTTGGTATAAGGCAGAAGAACACATAAAGCATATTGTCACAGGATGCACAACACTAATATGCAGAATTAGGAGGCTGGTTATGTCCACTGGATGATATGACAACATATGGGATCACGTATTACTGACAAATACTATGAACGTAAACCTGAAAAGGTCATAAATGTGAACAGTATGACTATTATGTGGAACCCTGTTATAACAGATCAAACAATACTAGCAAACTGACCTGATGTATTACTGCAGGATGAAAAAGAGAAGAATTGTCTACTAATCGGTATAGTCATACAGGATGATTTAAATGTAAACACAAAAGAAACTAAAAAAACTAAGCAAGCACAAAGACCTGGAGATTGAAGTCAGCAGGATGTAGAAAGTGAGGAAAAAAGAAATGTGCCCCTTATAACTGGAGCATTAGGAACAATTAGGAAGGGATAAGATCAGAACCTTCAGCTGTTCTCAGGCCACCTTTTGGCCATGGAACTACAGAAGATCACTCTTATCAGCACTGAACACATCATTCGTAAAGTGCTGGGGTCAATCACTTTGATATCTTGTTGAGATCTGGACATACCAGACGACCATCACCTAATAACTAATAGGTGAGACTAAATAAATTTAAAAAATATATATAACTATGAAAATGATGATGGTATCTCTAAGTATGTAACCTCCGGTATACTTACCCTGTAGCCACCTCACTTGGGTTGCAGGACCATATCCTTTTTCATTTCGAGCAGCAATTCTGAAGATGATGGCTGGTTTTGTTGTTACATCGATATGAGCTGCTGAGAGGGATGAGTTTGGCACAGTGCACTGGTTGGTGGGACCACAGTATACACGGACGAAAGCCAGCTGTGTTGGTGTGGTAGACACTGTTTTTGTATCACCCTAAAAATACATATACAAGAACTGTATATAACATTTAAAATTTCTTCATGATCTTTCCAACCAGCCACTTCCATGATACTACATTATGACAGTTCTTGAAAAGTTAAAATGTTAAAAACTGAGACATTACTCATAAAAAAGTGGCAAAACTCTACTCCCATAAATTAAAATTAAAATTTAAAAAGTGGACAAATGAAATTAAGAGTGTATTATTTTGGCATATATATCCTCAGAAGACATTATTCGAGGACCTGCTACAAAACACCTATGAACTATTTAGCCTTTAAACTACCAAGGTGGGTAAATTTTAGTGCATGGTTTATGAAAAATATCCTCTGAACAGGAAAAGATAAAATTATGGAATAAAACAAACCTTATGCAGCATGTCTTAAAAATTTCCTTGGTGGCCAAATATATAAAATCAATCTCTAGGAGTGAGATCTGTACTCTTTTGGGATTCTACGCTGCATAAAATCCCAAAATGGCGCAGACCTAATTTAAATCGTGGCAGATGGCAGAAATCATGTAATTTCTAGGGATATTTTCCCACATGCATTCAAATATGTGAAGGGTTAAAGTACAGTGTTTACTGCATGTGCCACCTGCTTTAACATTCATAAACTCTGCAATCTGTTCACACAGTGTAGTTATGTGTTTCATAAGATCCTCCTAGTAAATGACTGTTTTACTACACAGAATTAAACTGATGGTCATTCTATTAGAGACAAAGAGCATTAAGAATGAAGGTGGAAATTAATCCCTGTATATTATATTACTGAACTATATGCATCAAGTGATTAATGGACATGGCTTTTCAGAAAAGATCATAAATACCTAAAACACGCATACATATGCAATCCATGACAATGAAACTTCTTTGGTGGGATTTACTGAAACACTACAGAAACATTTTTTTTTTCCACAGAACTATGCTACAATGATTTTAGCCTAGAATTTAATTTTTATAATCCCAAATTACTGACATTCAGTGCATTTTTATATTAAATTTCATAGAAGAGTTCTGTAATTTTCAATACTTAATTAAATGAGTTCTGTCATACAAAACTGAATGGCTGTCTATGCAGTCACAACAGAGTACACATATACAGTAAATTAAGTCTGTAGAAAGAGAAAAGCCTGTTTACTGTCAAGAACAGAAGCATATTAATTGTATGTCCATACATAACCAGGAGATATGGCTTTAAACTATACATGGTGATCTATGTGAAAAATTTCTTTACTTGTAATACATTCTCCCAGCAAAGTTGTCTGTGGTTGTAAGTAAGGAATCAGTACTATATGACACTGGTCATACATCACATACAAACCTGAGCCTGGGAAGTGGCACTACGTACTGCAAGATAAACTGAATACTCAATTATCTCTCCTGTTGTGCTTGGTGGTGGTTCCCATGATAAATGTGCCCCTTCAATTGACTTTGATATCTTGATAGCTGAAGGGGCTCCTGGGTAACCAGGCAGACATGTCTTGAATGCAGAGACCTAAAAAATATATTTTATATAAAACAAGCAGTTCAAAGTAATTCTGTACCTGAAGCAGCCAGTATACTGAAACATACAATTTGTCCACTTTATTTTCTTAGAAATAAAATTGCTGGATGAGTCCAGCCTGAAATGTATGTTTCTAATGTATGCAACCTTGAAGGCCAATACAGTATATTTAACTACTTCAGTAGTGGCAGGGACAATTTCAATTATCATTACTTTTTCTTTACATTTTAAAACTATCAAACAGATTTTTCATAAATATTGGGCACAGTGTGGCAGAAAACATAAGACAGTTTACATCATCATCATCATCATCACTTTTGTCATCAGGCCACCAACTCAACCAGTCATACAACAGCAGCAACAACAAGGACAATGACAAGTACAAGGAAAAGGACAAGGACAAGAAGAAGAAAAAGGAAACAACAACAGGATAGTAAAAGAATGCTGTACAGTTGTAGTTATGACCATGATTGCAGTCAAATTACATAATATAAATCTAGGCTTAATTAAGCACCATATCATGTTGACATGAGGAAGTGGTAGGTGTATCTCTATACATTTTTAACTACAGAGGTAGAAGCATATAAGTTGTCAGATTCATGCCTCAGCTGCTTTATTCTGGGTACAGCCAAAAGTACCTCTTGAAGTAGGATGGGTGGACCCTAGAGCTAGTGTGGACATTATGGAAATAAAACAAAACACTGCACTAACCAGGTAATGAACCTGTATTTCCACATCATCCTGACTGAGCTATCCCAGTCCCCAGTAGACTTAGATGATTCAGAAATATGCAAATATTATGAAATTACAAAAATCTGAAGGTTCACAATTTTTAAAGCACATATATTACTGAAACTTCCAGTTCTTGTGGGAGGGCCGTAAACATTCAGATTATAGTGTTTCATATCACCATAATTCACAGGCGCTCCAAGGGACGTAGTTACTAGTTTCAGACATGAAGTGAAAATACATTTACATTTTCTAGACCTCCCTATAGCTCCTAATGTGAATCTCAGATCTTACAGTAGTGAATAAAAACACTTCTGTCTTCTGGGATTCAACAATGTATAGTCTAGTAGAAACATATGAAGACTCTGCAGGAACCTGCTGTTTCAAGAAGGAGGTAGCCAGTTCCTCTGAAACAATGGTACCCTTCTATGAGATTGTATGGCTTCACATCCCTGAAGTCAGTTACCTTCACTGTACACTCAAAAGAGACCACAAACTGCTAATTTTGAACAACTGTGAAGTTTGCCTTACCTCACTCCAGGGACCCTGACCACAGGAATTGAGACCAGCAACTCGGAATTTATACGCTGTTCCGGGTTCCAGCTGGATCTTTGTCATCACAGAGTAGTCAGGAAGATTATCACTGGTGACTGCATCTTGATTATGTTCTAGATTGATGTCATCCGTACTATCTGACTGTACATAGAACATGGTAACTGTGCAAGATGTGCCTTTGATCACACCAACATCATGCCACACAGGCACCTCCTTCTTCTTTACAAGATCGGTTATGGGAGGATTTCCAGATTCTTGCTTTAATTTCAAGTCCTGCACAAAATTAGATTTCAGTTACTAACACATATTAACGCAAAGAGAAGCTCTACTATGAACTGTCAATACTGTAATTCCTTGCCTTTTCTAAACACCTCATACTAAAAGTACCTTACAGAATATACTGAGGCTACAAAAAGAAATCACATGCACCTATTCCTTCTATGTCCCTCAAGCCATTATGCTTCCCCCCCCCCCCCCCCCCCCCCCCCCCCCAAAACAAAAAAATCCCCTTATAAAAATAAAAAACAAAAAACCACACCACCCCACAAAGGACCCCCGGCCGCGGCGGCAGGAGGGGG
>Ga0131853_10010035_pt1 | contig 17336 bp, 6 predicted proteins | sample TergutLab28metaG_FD_92764 | JGI IMG/M metagenome (GOLD analysis project Ga0131853, IMG submission 92764) | Labiotermes labralis P1 segment gut microbial communities from Petit-Saut dam, French Guiana - Lab288 P1 (version 2) (version 2) | ecosystem: Host-associated > Arthropoda: Insects >... | reverse complement strand
CCACCCCCTCCACCACCACCCCCACCACCACCACCACCACCACCACCACCACCACCACCACCACCACCACCACCACCACTACTACAACCACCACCAGCAGCAACAATAACAAGAAAGAAAAATTTGGATTGCTTATTACTTGCAATACGTGTATCGTGAAGCTAGCTGTACATCTCTCTGTAGTTATGGCTCAACAAATAAATATTGTACCATCGTTTTTGGATTCTAACGCTAGGAACTCTATTAATGTATTTTAATGTATACACAAAATACTGGTTTCAGTACAGATGTGAAATATGCAACACGTTTTGGTGTCGTTAGGTAACAAACGTGTTGCACCGACACGTTGTTCACGCAACATTAAGCGCGAGGTACTGCAGTTTCAGAGACAATATTGCGTGCAGAATTTCTACGTATGTTTGACGTGATCCATCGCCTTAGGCAGGTACCTTACGGTTTTACATCCTACAAAATAATTACCCCGACAACCGTCGTTTTATCTGCCGATCGCACAGTACCACAAATCACTTCAGAGCCTGTATTGGGCGTCGATGATATCACTGGGGTGACGTTCAGTGACATAATGTTTATATCAGTTCTGGTGACACACATTCGGTTCGTTCAGAAGCTAAAAGAGGCGACACGCAAGAGCATAACGATTTAGTAATTCACTTTCCTCCATTCAAGGCAGAAAAGTAAAGTAACAATAGTAATAATGATATTTTGATTAAGGATGTTTACATTTAAGTAACAATTAAAAGATGAGCTCACTAGCGAATTAATTTTAAAATCGTGCATAGCGTTGATGATGTTTGGATTAAGAGCGAAACAAATTAGGCGATTCTTATAATAAAAAAACCAACCAGATACACTAATTTCTCAAATTTATTTTTGGAATTAAACTCTACATGTTTCGGACAGTTCCTCTGTCCATCATCAGGAGTTTTGCACTGTACGACATATACCATGGCTGTGTGTGCAGTAAAGAACTCCTGATGATGGCCAGAGGAACTTTCCGAAACATGTAGATTATTGTTCCAAAAATAAATTTGAGAAATTAGTGCATCTAGTTGGGTTTTTTTATTATAAGAATTTATCACTATGCACGGTCAACTGAACGTCAAATTAGGCGATGTAGCACAGGTTTTATTGCAGCGTATGTTCGAGATTTGCAATGTAACCTGCCTGAAAATCTAGACTGTGAAGTTTCTTTATTGTGTTCCGATGTCAACGAGTTTAAAAAATCAATATGACTATTGAAATCATAATTAAATACGGATTCTGAGGCGGGGGAATTACCCAGAAGAAAGCATACAGCATTCAGAACACGGCGAAAGTCTGAAATAAAAAATATGGATTGAATAGGGTACTGGACCTTCGAAGGTTACGCATGCAGCGCAGATGTTCGTTTGGGGTTTTCAGCCATCGTTAGTTACTTTTAATTTTTTGGGTGCAAATATCACTGTCGCCCATAATTTGATCAAATCTTGTACGCAAGATATATTGCTATACTTGACACATTTTCGAAGACAAGACTGACAGTTTTGTGGTAATATTGCGGTAGATATTTTCGTTTGTAAACATTTCCCCATTCACACACAAATATTATAAGCTTCAACGTACAACGAGACAAATTATTCAAAAGACTGTATTAATGTTATCCTGTGGATTTCGTTTATTGCGGTCAGGATAGGCAACACGTAAAAGAAAATCGGGTTTGCGAAAAGTAAGTTGACAAAGCAGAAAGAAGAGTTAGATTGACTGGAATATGGGCTATATTCGTTATGTATACGAGTTAGCTAACTTTTACCTAAGGGTTTTTTGAAATACTTTATATGGAAATTGAAGTCGAGTTTGGGGATGTGTTTTAATGTGTCCTTGACGGAAACTATAACTAAAGCTACATATTTGGTGAGCATAAAACAATGGCTGAAAGGGGGCATAAGAAACCATTGGAATTCTTATAATAAGACCAAATAGATGCACTAATTTCTCAAATTTATTTTTGGAATAAAATTCTACATGTTTCGGACAGTTCCTCTGTACATCATCAGGAGTTTAGCACTGTACAGGCAGCAATGGTATATGTCATACAGGTTATGCTGACAGCTTGCTAGCTCGCAAGCTGTCAGCAAACCTGTATGACATAAACCATTGCTGTATGTACAGTAAAAAAAAACTCCTGATGATGGACAGAGAAACTGTCCGAAACATGTAGAGTTTTATTCTAAAAATAAGTTTGAGAAATTAGTGCATCTGGTTGGTTTTATTATAAGAATTTATCCCGATGCACGGTCACCTGAACGTCAAATCCAATCAATTATGTTACATTCATAACGTGAGGTTTCGTGAAACAAGTTTCATAGTTTCCTCTCTGCAGCAAACTTCACTTCACACACGCCAGAGAGGATTCATCTACTCCCCAGTGCTAATTATCATAAACTGGCGTAACGTGGTATTTCCTCTTCTGCGGTTGTAACAGGTGTTTATTGAATTAACGTCCCTACATTACCAATTCACCCCACAGGCTGCATACCAAAACTAACTGAATTAACAAAACATCCTAAATGTTAAGTTAAAGAGTTACGGCTATACCGTAGGATCGCAGAAGGAAGAATTTTAAATTTCGCAACTAATTATGGCTCGCTCCGGAGTCTCTTGAATTTCATTACTGTTGCGAGATGCAGTAGTGGCGTTATTATCACACCACGCAGATGATGATACTGCAGTGTCCCTTTGGCGAACGTTGTTGTTAGTATAATTTGCAAGTGGTCTACATTTAAACTACGCTTGGATTTCTGGTAAGCCTCCGTTTCTTTACTGTTGGCCTACAATTTGTTTCCTCTGCCTACAAAATTTAACATGGATCACGTTGGTTATATTAATTTCCTAACTAACCAACAAAGTAACTGACTGACTGGCTGACTACCTAACTACCTAAAGGCCTACCTACCTAACTAACTCCAGGGAGCAGATTCCTTCCTAAGAACGTATTCGTTCCTCAGCTAGACAAGAAATTCCCCGCGTTTTATGAAACCCGCGGTTCATAACCGTGTTCACAAGAGCCCGCCACTTGTCCCTATCCAGAACCAGATCAATCCAGTACACGTCCACCTCCACCCACATGCTGTTTCTTGATGACTTATTTTAATATTATCCTTCCAATTACGCTTAAGCCTTCCAAGTGGTCTCTTGCCTTCAGGTTTACCCACAAAAGCCTTTCTGTGTGCATCCATTCTGTCTCCCATGTTGGCCACATCCACTATTCGTCTCTTATTTCTTGACTGAAAAACGCGAATAATATTTGATGAGGAAAACAGACCATACAGCTGCTAATTATGCAGTGTCCTCCACTCGCGTTTAACTTCGTCGATGTTAGGCCCAAATATCTTCCCTAGTGCCGTATTCTGCAACACCCTCCGCCTATTTTCGTTCCTGTATGTGAGAGATCTCTGTTACATTACACATTAAAATACAGGGAACTATAACGTTTGATGTTTATTGGACCGTGCATCATTGTGATACTTGAAGAATATAAAGCCAACTAGATGTCACTTGTTACATTTACTTTACTTCTTAGATACTCAACATGTTTCGGGCATTAATATGTCCATCTTCAGGAGTTTGAGACTATGTTGTTGAACTACCACATTGGTTGTATTGTTCTTGGATTGCTGTGTGTTGGAGTTAGGGTGCGGTTCTGAAGCCTAGGAGGAATAGGGTAGCTGGTTCGAATGGAAAAGTGGATTGAAGTTTGTGACTTCTTGTGCGTTATGCAGGTTGCATTCCTGACGATGGGCCAATCTCGCCCGCAAAGAGTACTATCGAAAACGAGGGTGGACGTTTATTTTTGACTCATTTTTCCTTTTCTTCTGAGATCTTCCCTTCGTGTTCTGTATCCAGCCATCCTGTAGATGCGCGCATCCCACTTCACTCTTCTACAGTTTAGTCTGTGATACCGCATCTACAACCTTGTATAAATCACAGATTTAAATATAGTACTGGCGGATTCTCCACTGCATATTTTCGTATATTCGACCTACCTTCTTCTAAGTATTTTCCGCTCGGAAACTCCGAAGGGCCATTTCCACCTTCTAGAACACTGTCCACGTCTGTCTGGCATAGTACAGGGTGGTTCTGTCTGAAAGACACGTATTAAACCGAAACTAGAACTGAAAAAATAGACTTTCTAATGCAAGGCTGTGTGTTAAATGTCAATAGAAAATTGTGTGTGATGCAAATTTACAAATGTACTTATATTGCTATTTTGAACACTTTTTTTCTAGTAAAATGTAGGTCTACTTTTCTATAATATGTACGAAAGTAAGTTATATTGTAATATTAATAAAACAGTCGCAGGTTTGTGACTCCCAAACGATTTGCTTTTTGCGAATTAATTTTGAATTGGAGCAGCAAATGGAAATGGCGACGAGGAATATGAAAATTAGCAGTCAATTGTTGCTGAGAAAAAGCAGCATACGTTATTGTGACACGTTGTAATAATTTAAGTTGACACATAATGAGTAGGTAAGGTCTGTCTGTCTGTCTCTACGCCTTTTATGGGTTATTTAACGACACTGTGAATATCGACGACTATATAGTGTATAATGATGGGACAATTAATTGAAAAGGATTAGGAAGGAAATGGTAGTGACATAATCGATAATTGGTCTGGAGGGACTGAAGAAAACTACGAAAATTCAGTCCGTATTTTTCTTCACTCACACTAGACAAACTCCGAAACTGATAATCTAATCCACCTGAAGATGTTAATTTAAAATGGGTACAGTGTGTTCCAAGTGGAATTTTATTTGAAGGAGGTAATTTTGGGCACGTTAAGATGATACTTTGTCACATTGCAGCATCCTGAAATATGCCATAAATTCAGCCGGAAGATTAGCTCAAACTGTGAAATGTTTGACATGACATTAGCGGGGTACGCAGTTCGAGTCGCGGCCAGTGCATCTTCTAAACTAACCCCAGGTTTATTCTGGAAAAACACCTCTAAAACTGTCAAGACTGCAATCTTAGAGAACTACAATTCCGTAGGCACATTTGACTCCGCAAATTTTAAGCAAAATAAAGTGATAATCTAGAAATCACTTAATAATTTTCGTTTCCATGTGATATTAAAATCTCATTATATCAAATAGGAATTCCTGCGATGTTTAAAATTTAACCGAAACGATGTCGAAAGATTAAATATTCAGTACGAAACATGCACAGCTGTTCTTGAAAGAAGGCATCACGAAGTGTTAGAATGAATGTATAATAATATTAATTATATACGTCATTGATGCTGTGTGCACAATGTGCACACAGCACTAATGACTTAGTCTGCTATGTAGGCCTGAAGATGACCGACTGATAGATCGAAACATGTAGCCTTAAGTATAAAAATAAATAGATAGTGCTGACGTATATAATTAATTTTATTATACATACAGCTGCTCGTTCACAAAATACAGGTTTATTCAAATTGATTGTCGGTGTGTTAACAACTTGTCATATAAAATGCACCTCGTTCTCCAGATGCAACCCCATGTGATTTCTTTCTATGGGGTTACGTCAAGGATCAGGTTTATGTCCCTTCTCTTCCCCGCAAGTATCCCGGAACTGAAGGTTATTACATGCTACAAACAGTTTGAAACGAACTCGATTATCGTGTTGATGTTTGTAGAATCACAAAGGGTGCACATATAGAGCACCTGTAAGGTATGTAACAAAAACTTGGAGTGTTGTTCCATTAAATAAAAACAACACATATACTCCTATCTCAAGTGTATTTCGTATGACAAGTTGTTAAAACCCCGACAGTCATTTTGAATACCCCTGTACTTTTGGGGAACAAACCAGTGAATTCTTGTTTCTACCGTGATTACGTCACTGAGATAGGTTACAGGCTTTTGTTGCCCCACGATTGTGATTAATAGTACAGTTCCTTCATTCTGATTTAAAGTTGGTCGACAAATACGACCAGTAAACACGGCAACACAAAAGTATTGTTTCTGCCACAGCATGCAGCAGCAGAGAGGAGCTGGCCTTGATTCCTGAGTCTGAAAACACGATTTTCTTCTTTACTTCGTATTTCCAACTCAGTAATATTGAAATGAGAGGGACGAACCTACCTTCTGAATCTCTATTACACAAATACAAAAGCCTTAAACCTTATTTTGCGGCGTAATCCAGGATAGAGGCTTATCCCCTTAGTTTCATTGTCAGAATTGTGAGTCCCTTCATGTGACAGTGGATCTTCAGATCAAAGCCGTTACAGTGAGGTCTTTGTAAGCGGTTGGACTTTAAACTACTCATATTTCATTAAATAACCTGCATGTACATACCTTGAAGATATTCTGCGAGTACGGAGCTTTATCGTGTTTCCCGTGGAAACTCACGTACCAGCACATGCGAGTCTGCCGCTTTGACACTTAAAAAAAAAAAACTGGTCTAGTCGCCATGACCACACTAATTCAGTCTGCTAGAATTTCTATTTTTCAGCATTATAAGGTTCGTCATCCCCGTTGCTTTCATAAACTACAGTGGAGTGTATGTACTTGTCTAACACAACTTTATTTGATGGTAGAGGTGTATATATAGTATTTACTACATGTTTCGGCTTGACAATGGCCATCTTCAGGTTGTACATGAAATACTTAGTAAGCAGTTATACGAGACTTATTATGGGCTGTATACAGTGGGGAGGTAGGAGGTGAGGTGGGCACGAGATCTCGTATATGTCATAGAGGATGGGAGGTGTGGGTGCTTGGGGGGACTGCTATTATATGTTACGTCTAAGTTAATATAGTTAGGTCTACGGTATCACATTATGTGTGTTGTAGAATTATATGTACATATGTACTTATGTATATACATATACAATGTGCAATACTATATAAAAATGTGTTTTGAATAGTCATAATTATAGGTTCATTAAACTATTCTAGTTGTTATTATATTTTACTGTTATAATAAATCAGGTTAGACTCTCCATAATTTATCTGTTCACTTTCACGAAGTTAAACTAATGTAGGTCGGAATAAAAGTAAGAAGTGAATTAAAGAATAATAATAGGGATAAATCAAAACAAAACGATGTAACAAAATAATACTGAAGTGCTAGGCTTAATGTTTCTCTTCTAGTTTCGCTGAATTATGTTATCTTTCAGCAGAACTTCGGTCACTATTAGCTGTCACTGTATATAAGGTACTTCATCTCAGGTTTGTTTATAAGATAATGAATTACTGAAGCTGTAATGTCGTTCTACCGTATGACAAACTCAGTCACTCAGTCCACAGCTTTGCTGCCGATTCTGCCCTTACAATGTGTCTGGATGCGCGTAAAGTTTATACTCGCCAAACTGTATATAAAGATAACCAAAGAAGTGCGCAGTGTTAGAGAAATAATTACGCCACGGAACACAACATTAGTATAGGCGCACATTTAATAAAACCATGAAGATATGGCCGACATTCGAAAGAGGCTCTTCCGTTTGACACAACTTAAATGCGAGGTGCCGCTGTACAAGTTACATAAACAACACCTTGCGGCCCATTTCTTCAAGACTCAGCTGGTGTGGCTATAAGAACACATACCATAATTATTTTAACCTTTGTACCTTGCAACTTTTACTATATGTAGAATGAAAAAACAAATGCACACGTGATTGACAAATTCTTAAATTAAAACCAACTAGATGCACTAATTTCTCAAATGTATTTTTGGAATAAAACTCTACATGTTTCGAACTGTTCCTCTGTCCATCATCAGGAGTTTAGCACTGTACACACAGCAATAGTATATGTCATACAGGTTTGCTGACAGCTTGCGAACGGGAATAAAACTCTACATGTTTCGGACGGTTCCTCTGCCCATCATCAGGAGTTTTGCATTGTACACACAGCAATGGTGTATGTCATACAGGTTCCGTCCTGATCCTGCTCGCAAGCTGTCAGCAAACCTGTGTGACATATACCTATTGCTGTGTGTACAGTGAAAAACTCCTGATGATGGACATAGGAACTGCCCAAAACATGTAGAGTTTTATTCCAAAAATAAATTTGAGAAATTAGTGCATCTAGTTGGTTTTATTATAAGCATTTTTCAATCAACTGTGCATTTGTTTGTTCATTATACATACTTATATATCATAATTGTTAGCTTACATTAACCATCCTTGAATATGGAACTTTCAGTCTTTTACGGGTGATTGTGATGGATCCACGAAACCATAAAAATTATTCTTTTAATAGTAAGAATATAACATAAAAGGCATAATTTTTAAAACTTATTTCCAGTCCTCTGTTGTTGTTGTTGTTGTTATTATTGTTATTAAAATGCGTCGTACAGAATCCCCTTAAGGTGTTGTTTCCAAAATATGAACACATTTTATGAAAGTCCATCGAGTGGAAGCTGAGTTATTACTTTCGGACAGACAGACGATGGCATGGCTAGTAGACTTTCTTTATAGATTTATTTGAAAACGCTTCAGAAATAGCGACAATCCCTTTTCCTGAATAACTGCTCTGTGCTATGTCATACTTCGTGTAAATTCGATCTATAGGATGGGAGAATTTTATCTGTTATTCTGTGAAAATTTCAGGATAATTATATTTATAATTAGAATATTATGTTAGTTTAACCTTTAGACGCCTAATGTCAACTATAGTTGACGTAACGCACCGCTAACCTCCAAAGTTGCATTTTATATATTTATTCAACAAATATAGGTACCGACTATTTTAAACATGGTGTATACTCTTCGTTTTTTTTCTCTTCAAAATGCAGTTTGTTTCATAATTCTGACGTATTTGGTTCTTGTATTATTCACATTTTATATACAGGATGTGCTAAAATTAAAAAAATAATTACGGCGCCAAAAGGTTAATATGTAAACGTTGGTTGATTGTCAAAATGTGCAATAATATGGCTTGTTCAGATGTACGGATGTCACCTACTTTTGTTACACCACTGGAAGAGCACCGCCTACATTAATCTCGGTGTTGTTTCGATCACAAAAAACGCATGTAACTGAGAGGTTAGTACTTAAGAGATGGGTAGTGTGGTACCACTGCAGTTAGTTGCACTGCTATTTTAATGAGAAGCCCTAAGGTATCTGCACGTAGTCAAACGTGATGGCGCCACTTGGTCACTGCAGTGTTTATACCTGTGTACACCTGTTACAGAATACAGAATGTGGGTATATACCACACAAAGGAAGAAACTTTCAGTTTTAACCACAACTGCTGTAACGAAAAACATTAAATACAAACAATGTGATTTCAAACGACGAAGCAAAAAAGGAAATTCAATAAAAAGAAAAAAAATATTACGCTTTGTGTACCTCTGTACCGAGCAACCAGTAAGTTGCGTAGTCACATTTTTTACCACCCCGGAGACGTTTAAATATTATATAATCCTTGACTTATGTTCCAGTGTGTGTGAAATGCTACCGTATTTTTAAGATAAACACATGCTGTCTGGAATAATCTTGTGTTGTGGTTGCTGTGGAGCCCAGAACGCTTCGGGAGTTGTTTGTATTTTCATGTACAGAAAACAGAGAACGAATGAAAACAAAATTTTAATTCTCTCCCATGTTACTTGCAGTAGAGTTCAGATGGCAGCACTCTAGTTTTCCATATACTAGCTGAATGACCTATATGTTCTTAGTGATGAGAATACATTTAATATTGAGTAAACGCAATTATGACCCTCGCAGGCATGTTTTATCTCCCAAACTTCTTGTAACTTTCGATTGTTTACATTTACTTGACGACGATATTTCAACTACGATTTCATAACAGTTATTTTTGTATTCATCGAATATTTTACGGTTTTCGGTAGACGCAACAACTATTTTAAAATAGTGTCCAAGATATTACTGCGCTTGTACAGATAACCTGATACAGGGAAATAATTTGATATTCAGAGGACCGTGCATCGTGATATATTCTTATAGTAAAAGCCAACGAGATGCACTATTTCTCAAATTTATTTTGGTAAAGAACTCTACATGTTTCGGACAGATCTACTGTCCATCATCAGGAGGCTCAACACTGTATACACAGCAATAGGTATTTGTCATGCTAGTTATGTTGACTGCTAGCTGTCGCTAGCAGACAGTCAACAGAGTGTTGAGACTCCTGATGATGGTCAGTAGATCTGTCCGAAACATGTAGAGTTCTTTACCAAAACAAATTTGAAAAATAGTGCATCTCGTTGTCTTTCGTTATATGAACAGGGAAGTAAAGGTGGCTGGAAGCGATGGAGATGGGGGAAATAAGAAATGCAAACAGAAATTTTGTTGGAAACTTTGTTAGAAATGGCTACGTATAGGTGCAAAACGTTTCGGGAGTACAGTATTAGAATGTATCTGAAGGAGTTAGGTTGTGGAGTTGTGAGATGGACCTCGGGCTGGAACCTGTAATGGTGGCAAGGCTGCGGAAATTGCGGTTTTCGCTCCAGCTTTGCTAGTTACATAGCTAAATGAAACTTGATTGGCCTGCAACGGATGGAGGAATAATTTCAGCTTCCAGTGGCATGTACTTCACACGGATTTTGGCAAAATCAAGCAATTAGTGTCGACCACGTGTTTCTTTGGAGACAACACGCAACTATGAAGCTTGAAAACGGGACGAAAAAGGGAAAACCGTGAAGCAGAAAAGATTCATTGTTTTCATTAACAACGTTTCTTCAACTGGATGAGTCAGACACTTAATACGTACAATATATCACTTACAGATGGAACTGATAATGTATTTAAGGTTTTACATAGACATTGCGACTGGCAAAACCTAAGAAAACGAAAAGGCTTCATACAAGGTAGACTGTCTAATATGTTTTCTTTTGGGTAATTCCCCGGCGTCTGACTTCGAATAGCCGACGTTTCGGAACCCTCTGTCAGTTCCATCTTCATAGGCAGGTGGATGAAATACATACTTCATCCACCTGCCATCCATCTTCATAGGCAGTTGGATGAAGTACATAATTCATCCACCTGCCTATGAAGGTGGAACTGATAGAGGGTTCCGAAACGTCGGCTATTAGAACTCAGACGCCGGGGAATTACCCAAAAGAAAACATATTACATATAGAACACGGCGAAAGCTTAAAATCAAGGAAGGTAGACAGTCTTAAAACGAGATTCGAACTGTAAATCTTTAAAATAGACGAAGAAGTGTTAATCGCTTCACTGCAACGTTTGTATGCTCAAAATGCATTCCGAGGCTCGAAAACACCTTAAATTGACAGACATTAGAAGATCAAGATAGGAGTACTGGCAGGCATCCTCAGAATGAAATTGAAGCACAGAGCAGACAGATAGGAGGCGCCTCCTGTTGAAGTGTCTGAAACATAGTAATAGGTGCAAGCAACCTTAGATGTTAACCAGCCTGTAGTTCCATAACAACAGTGAATCTCAGAAAATTCACGGATAAATTGTGCTCCAACATCATTGTCGTGAAAGGAAGCTCACGTCATTGCTTCCAATTTTGAAGAGAACAGAAATTATATATCAGTAACTTAAAAACGAGTGGACGTTGTATGTAAAGTGGATTACTTTTCCCGCTTCAAATAAATTGGCACTTTGGAGCTCCATGTTCTGTTTGGGGAACACTTCCTCTTCCAACCCAATCAAGACCTAAATTGGCAACCCAGAAATCGTAAAAATGAAGCAGTCAAGCTACTACAACTGTGGAGGAACCCTAAAAAATAAGTGATATATCTGTGTGTCCGTATGCTCTATGGATGTAGATTTCAGGAATAAAGGCCTAACTACAGGACAGCGTACCTAAGATAGTGCCACCTTACACGATCAGTCAGTAGTTTGCGGTTTACAGTTAATGTAGCAAAGAATGGGGCATGGGGGTACCTTATGTCACCAAGTGTCTAAAACAGAACAGACTTTCATACTTTTGTGATATGAAAAAACCAAGAAGATGGGAATGTAGAAATCACTACACAAGCTGATTGATTTATTGGTGTTCGTGTAGAATACGCCTGCAATTATACAGTGATTTTGCATTGTATTTCAGAAGAATCTCTTAAACAATTCGAAAAGGACAGATAGCGAAAAAAATCAGATGAAGAGAAGCTTATCATAGTCAAAACGAGTTACAGTAATGTTTGAAAATTTTTACCAACTTCTAAAATTGTTATTTCTGTAAAAGCTGGAAAGTTGGGATGAACTTATAAATTCCTTGTCCAATTTCTGCCATTCGCGATGTAAGCAGGCTGCAGCCTGCATCCGGATACCACACCACCCCAGCCAAACCACACCGTAACACCAACACACATCGAACCATAACAATACAACCCATGAAATAACTCAACAAATAAGTCGCAAACTCCTGAGGATGGATGAATTAACATCCGAAACATGTTGAGCAGTAAATAATGAAATAATAAAGCAAGTGACATCAATTCTTGATTTTAAGCTTTCGCCGTGTTCTATATGTAATATGTTTCCTTTTGGGTTATTCCCCGGCGTCTGAGTTCTAATAGCCGACGTTTCGGAACCCTCTATCAGTTACATCTTCATAGGCAGGTGGATGAAGTACTTACTCCACCTGCCTATGAAGATGGAACGGATAGAGGGTTCCGAAACGTCGGCTATTAGAACTCAGACGCCGGGGAATTACCCAAAAGAAAACGTATTACAAGTGACATCAAGTTGGTCTCTCTTTATTCAACTATCCCATTTAATACTCCTGCTGAGCTGAAATCACTCTTTCCTAAACTACTGCACACGCTTACGTAAATTTCATTTGTCTTTAGCTAGAAACAAATTCGGCCATTGTTTCAAGTGACGAAGTGTTAATGCAGACATTACGGTGTGATGTAATTGCACTAGTCATAGTGCAGTGCGGAGGGGGGGGGGTGGGTGTGGAGACACGTCATAACCTTCGGCGTGGTTGCTTGTGCAATAAACCATTGCTGGTGTTGGTCCATCTCAAGCTGGTGTTTGTGCACTCAGAAAGGGTTTCGAATGTAAGTGCTGTGTTAATACTAATAGCACTAATACTAACACTTACAATAATAATAATAGCAGTAGTAAGAGAAGGAATAGATGTGGTGTAAATTTATATTTGTTACTATGCAAACGTGGGCCCGGTAGCTCAGTCGGTATAGCGACTGAGCTACGGACGGTCCGGGATCGAATCCCGGTGGGGAAGAGATTTTCCGCCCGTCCAGAGCGGTCCTGGGGCCCACCCAGCCTCCTGTAAGATGGGTGTCGGGTCTTTCCCGGGGGTAAAGTCCGGCCGGGGCGTGCTGCTGACCACTCACCCCATTCTAGTGTCGCTACATGGAAAAGAAGAGCTATACCTCTACCCACCCTCTGGGCCACACCGGGCCTGTAACGGGATCACTCTGCCTTTCTTTTTTACTGTGCACAACATGAGGTCATGTGGGAGGGTGGAGGTGAATTTCCACTCATTATATCCTCGACATTTGTTGGAGGGGTCTTGTTAGCTGTATGTCCCGGCGAAAGACCCGAACCGCCGGTACCCTTTAAATAGAACGGCTGTGACCCAGTAACAGTCTGGACAGTTCGGAGGAAAGAAAAACCCCTAAACTTGCTGGGAATTGAACCACAAACACAACCACACTGTCCAGCCTGTAGACTAGTCACTACTCTGAATACGCTGTCCTGCCTTCAAATTAGTGTTAGTAGCAATATTTAAAGGTAATGATTGAAGCAAGGCTCGCTGAAGTTACATGCTGTATTATAAATGTAAATGCTAATAACACCGTACAGTTCTGACGCGACTGGCCACGACTGGCCATTACATTATTATTTCACATTGATCTACCCTTTGGCAGCGCGCTCTAATTTCAGATTCTCAGTAAATATACAATAATGCTTTCTAAAAATCCCTTTAACAGTCGATTGCCTGACCACAATCACCACAATCGCTTCCCATACGTGGATGTGATTTATATGCTAATGCATGCTTTTACTTGCAACGCGTACTGGTCTCGTAAATAAGGTCCTTTATTGTGTTTCGTATCTTGTTTTTGTTGTGTATATTCCTATTTTCTACTCCGTTACACACTAATACCTATATATTACAAACTCCACAAAGCCAAATGATCAGTTTTCAACACTATACGCATTTTGTTTCTTGTTCATCAGTTAATTTAAACACAGTGTCTCTGCTGCTACACTGGATATACTGGATAGTCAGATATTCCTCTCTTTACCCTACCCAGTTCATCAAAAACCTGAAGTTTACATTTGAAAATGTTTACGAATTCAAATTATGATTTAACACACAACACAACAGGCACCACTGTGGGTGGTGCAGCACAAAAAAACAGCGAATTTTTATTCTGGAGGCGCTCGGTTGCAATCTCTGTTGGACACCAGCTGTACTGACTGACTTTTTCGTGGTTTCTATCAGTAACTCCAAGCAAATGTGGGAACAGGATAGTACCTCGACTAGGGTATGGCCGATTCCTTTCAAATCCTCACAATTTTTCGTTCATACGTTATTCTTCTATTTGACGCTGTGGTACAGTTTAGTGGGAGTGTCGTGGAATAAACACCACCTCCTAAAACACACACACACACACACACACACGTCTTGTGTGATTTACACAGTTATTACGTCAAAATGCTGTATCACAAATAACTATTATGTCATTTAAAGATAACTGCGCTATACAGAGTCGTTTTCTCCAAAATAATACGCATGCCTACAAATACACGAGATTTGGCAAAACCTGTGTAGTTCGAATACTGTCTAAAAACAAAACAAGAGAGACACTCTTTGTATAACGTTCGTGCAACCACTGTTGCAGTGGAAAAACAATATGTATTGCATAGCTGAGTGGGTGTTTGTAGCCTTAGGTAGCCAGCATGCAATGCGCATGCGCCATAATGCCATATGTGGCCTGTCCGGGTCTGCAATATTTCTCCACATTATCTAATAAACGACAGGGTTAAAAAAAAAAGTTACTGCACATAAAATGCGCGTTTTGATTTTATCTACAAATTATGTCGGAAACATCTCATTCTAAGAAGAAACTAGCGATATATTATTAAAAAAAATCGATGTCGGTCCGTTGTAAATTACCCGTTTTTTATGTAAGATTTTAATGAAATTGGAATATTCTTGACAGCTTTCCAAAATTATCTACATATTAAATTTAATGAGATCCGTTCATTGGGGGCCGATTTGTTCCATACGGACGGACAGACAGACGGACAGAAATAACGAAGTTAATAGACGCTTTTCGCGATTTCGTTAACGTGCCTAAAAAGGAATTAGTTGGAAAGTGCAGGCAATTAAAGCATTAAATTGAACAGCACAGTCTGATTATCTGCTGTTGCAATTTAAGTTTATTCCTTGGCTGTGTGAATGGGGGAAACGCTGCAACATTGTGTTCTTTCAATCAATTGAATGCAATCCTGACACACGGATTGGCTAAACGTCGCGAGTTTTAGGAGCACAGGTACCCTATCCGTGCAGCCTTGTCCAATACCAATAAATTCCTACGAGTGTGATTTATAAGACTGCCGCCCCCTTGGATGTCAAGCCGTCTGGTCTGGTAAAATATTCCGACAGGGTTCCACAGTAAGCTATTATCTCCAGCATCTTGGTGATGATGGAGACATTTACCATCGCAACAGCTCACCAAATTTCTATGGCAGTTGTTAGTGGCTTATATGCACGAAATGTTGTGTGATGACCTTTGAACTTTGGCCCGTTTCTGGCGCTACGATGTATGAAGATTAGATAATAATTGATAAATTGTCTTCAGAATGGTATATCGTGTCCACCGTACAGAAAATGTTTTACGTCAAAATTTAAAATTCCTTCATATCTACAACTCTGTTTAAATTTGTTGTCATATTCAATACTTGTATGTAATAACGAAAACATATTCATGTTCCTAGGCATTTAATGTCTTAGTACCTGTTCATGCCTTAGATTTGTACCTGAAATAGTACACAACACACCAAATTTAATACAAATTCGTATGCTTTATAAACTCGAAACACTTTTCCAATTTTGCGATGGTCGGTCTGCTCGTGTCTTCGTCTTCAGCCAGGGGATTCGAGAAAACAGTCAAGCTGCGTCATCTTTTTCCGTACATACCCGTCTGTCGTCCTCAGCCTTCTGAAGAAACTCTTTCCTTCTCTTCTCTGATCCCAGGATTATTTCTACCTCATGATCTTTCCACTACAAATATCGAGATTGTTGATTCTACAAGATGACAGCTGTTGAACGTGGTTTTGTAATTCCTGTCTTCTTCAACAAACACATCCTCATGAATCTGATGTTTATTGGACCGTGCATTATTGTGATAACTGACGAATAAAAATCCAACTAGATGTCACTTGTTACTCTATTTTACTTCTTATATACTCAACATGTTTCGGACATTAATATGCCCATCTTCAGGAGTTTGCGACCATGTTGTTGAACTACCACGAAACGGTCAATGTGGTAGTTCAACAACACAGTCGTAAACTCCTGATGATGGACATATTAATGCCTGAAACATGTTGAGTCTCTAAGAAGTAAAATAAAGTAACAAGTGACATCTAGTTGGTTTTTTATTCGTCAGACATCCTCATGACTTACTTCAAATGATCTGTAGGCAGGCAAACAGAAGAATAATAAGAAAAACAACCAAGTATTCATATATATGTATGTATACATAAAGGTGTCACAGCGAGCCAAGCTAGCCTGTCACGCAAAGTGAACGTTGCATGCAATTGCTCTTCACTGGACTAGTCACTGACGTATTCCATCGCTCTTAAGCGTGCTCACCGTCCATAGAATGGGTATTAGGAATTTGTACCTGTGGGTAAGGTGGTCGTAGTGTGAACCTTACCACCCCCACTATCTAGTAATGAGGTCTAGAATGAGAGGGAAGTTACATTCATGCCCCCCAATGTACTAGGGCGCAGATACAACCGTGCATATTCTTGTAACGTAACATTTTATTGCTGACGGTATGCCAAGTAACAGCAAGTGAAAGCTGGACGTAATAAATAAACAACACGGACAAATGGAAAGAAATACGAGCAGATGAAGATGATGAATGCTGATTGGTTTTATGGGTTGTTATTAGTTGGAAAGATGGCTGATCAGTCGGGTTGGTCGGTCATGTCGTCACAAGTCTTTCCGCACCACTTTGTTATGTATATATATATATATATATAAACTAAACTCCGTGGCCTTAATCCGCACGCGAACTATACAGACAGAGCGGCCGCCGCTTGTCGGCGAAGTTAGTGCCAACTTTTGCGGATAGAGGGGTGTCACGTGGTCAGCGCAACGGGTCCCCACAGCCGTTAATCTCTGTTTTCTAGACCTGGAGCCGCT
>Ga0131853_10010034_pt1 | contig 17336 bp, 12 predicted proteins | sample TergutLab28metaG_FD_92764 | JGI IMG/M metagenome (GOLD analysis project Ga0131853, IMG submission 92764) | Labiotermes labralis P1 segment gut microbial communities from Petit-Saut dam, French Guiana - Lab288 P1 (version 2) (version 2) | ecosystem: Host-associated > Arthropoda: Insects >... | reverse complement strand
TACCACTATTACTACTACTACTACTACCACCACTACTACTACTACTACTACCACCACCACCATTACCACCACTACTATTATTACCACTACTACTACTATTACTACCACCACCACTACCACTACCACTACTACTACTATTACTACCACTACCACCACCACTACCACTACCACTACTACTACTATTACTACCACCACCACTACCACTACCACTACTACTACTACTACTACCACCACCACCACCACTACTACTATTATTACCACTACTACTATTAATATTATTACTACTATTACTACTAATATTTCTACTACTACTACTAATATTTCTACTACTACTACTACTACTACTGCTGCTCGCAGTCAGGAATACACAAATCCCGGGTGCCAGGCCGCCGTGGCGACTAAATAATTTATGGAAAGGCTTCATATTTTGGGGTCCTCAGTAAGGGACTTGACTGGACTGGATTGGACTGGACTAGACTAGACTTTACTTGACTGGACTTGTCTTGACTTGTCTTGACTTGACTTGACGTGACTTGACTCAACTTTCTCGAGGTGCCCACTTGACTTTTAAAAAGTGTTCGCAAGCCTGGTGGTGTGGTGATGGAAAATCGATGACACAAGCGGATGACAACATATAGAATATTTTGAATTAATAATTTGATTTTAATAATCTATTGGTTTACAAAACATAACATGCAGTAGCTGCTGTGATACTATCAAAAAGAATGATAACTATAATGAACGTTTTGTAACTGTGAGATCTCACAAAAAAAGTGTATATTTTGTGTATGATTTTACGCTGATTTTTAAAAGTCTTACACAACAGCCTGATGATGGTCCAAATAGGGACCGAAACATGTAGCTAAACCATAATAAATATGCAGTTGTTTTAGACTGATAATTCAAAAGCTTACTTATTGATATCGAACACTCAATGAGATGACGACCATCAAATTGCTATTACTATTAATCGGAAGCAACACCATAGCAAAACAAGAGTGCAGTCACAGGGACCGAACTAAGTTCCCTAAAGAGTTCATGTTACAGAGTCCGCAAAATTCAATGGGATTTTCTACTTTCTTGTGTCTCTCCTTAATCTGTTCGCGCCTAGCGACACACTTCAACACAGTGGCGTAAATACAAACTTACAGAATTGTATGAGTAATCTCGACCTCAGCTTGGCACCTTAAATCGCTGAAACTTTCGTATCGTTTTTCAAAATCCACCCCCTCCCCCCTCTAGAAGAGCGTCAGTCAGAATTAGTCACTCCATGACGTCCTATATAGCTGATAGCCATAAACTGGTCGGCGAATTTTATGCCTTATACGAAATTCTAATATCTGTTTCCTTGTTTGCGGGGTTATCCACTAAGACACAGAGTGGCATTACGTACTATACAAGATTTGTTAGATGATGTTAAAGTATAGGTAAAGCAGTCCCGTTACAGGCCTGGAGTGGCCCAGAGGATTCCAGGAAGTTACGGTTCCTAGATTACATGACAACGGCACAGGATGGTGGTAAGGTTGTCAGCCTTAAGCATCGGCAGCCTTTACCCCCAGGAAATACTCCTGGTAATCATTTCTGTTAGAGGCTGAGTCGACCCCAGGGCCATAGCGCGATGGGAAGGATTATGTCAATGAAAACCCAACGACACCGACTGGGATCGAACCAGCGACCTTCCGATTTGTAGCACAGCACCTTAACCACTCCGCTACCGGGGTCCCTGTTAGATGATGTTAGCAACATTAAACCTGCAACACAGAAGATCGCCCTTGTCATGTGTCCGCGATGTATATTCAGCATATCACACTCCTAGACCAACAGTACGGTGGAGCAAAATAGAGTGTTACAAGACGGAAGTTGTTTGTACAAAAACGGGTACAAGAACTTCAGAACTAATCTTTGGAGCAAACACCACTTTGTGTTACGTAACTATATAGTAACAAACAAGACAGGCAATGTACACATAACGTATATTGAGCGCCTACGTCCAGTCATTGTTCCCGTGGAAGAGCAGTAAAAGGTAAAGCAGTCCCATTACAGGCCCGAGGTGCCCAGAGGTTTCCAGGATGTTAAGGTTCCCAGATTTCGTGACAACGGCACAGGATGGTGGTAAGGTTGTCAGCCTTACGCACCGGCAGCCTTAAACTCCAGGTAATACTACTTGTACTCATTTCTGCTAGAGGCTGTGTTGACCTCAGGGGCCATAGTGCGATGGGAAGTATTTTATATCAATGAAAAATTCCAATGACATCGGGAATCGAACCAGCGACCTTCCGATTTGTAGCACAGCACCTTAACCACTGTGCTACCGCGGTCCACGGAAGAGCAGTAAGTATTGCATATTATGAAAGAGTGTTTGTAAACTTAGGTATCCAGCATGCAATGCGCATGCGCCATATTTTCATTTGTGACCTGCCGGCCTCTACCATATTTTACCACATTACCTTACAAACGGTAAGATTTTGGAAAAAAAAATAGTTATTGAACATAAAAAGTGTGTTTTGATTTTCTCTACAGTGTTTGTCTCAAACATTTCTCATTATAAGAAGAAATGAGCGAGATATGATCATAAATGTACATAGATCTCCAGGCAGAGTAGCCGCGATTCTTGTCAGATTTTAATGACATTTGAACTTTCCCAACAGATTTTCGAAAAGTGTTCAAATACCAAATTTCATGAAAATCCGTTCCATGGAGGCCAAGTTGTTCCATGCGGACAGACAGACATGACGAAGCTAATAGTCGTGTTTCGCAAGTTTGCCAACAATTCTAATGAACCTACTAAAGGAAATACTGCAATTCACCCTGTCTACTAAAAGTGAATTCTATTTACTTATGTAGGATAGAGGCCTCCTTCATCTTAATATTACCTTCCTCCATATATTTTTATTAGTCTCTCCTGAACATGACCTTATTACTGGCTGAAATATGTAACGATGTCATGAAAGTAGTTTCATTTTGCTTATAATGTTGTGTTGTGTTTTGCTGACCTTGTTTGTTACTACGTAACTGGCAACGTAACTGCTGTCTAGAGGAATGAAGAGAAATCTATAGTTGTGACCTTATTACACAATGTTAGAGGCCGTTTATTCTTTCAAGTAGTGACATCAACTATGTTCTACCAATTTTTTGACGTTTTGCTGACCGTGCATCTCAGTATATTTATCTCAGTATTTAACCAACTTGATATACAAAATTTGTTTCACAATAAGTTTTATCTCATGCCTCTACATGTTTCGAACACATGTGCTCATCATCAGGAGGTCAAAATTGCATTACACAGTCTCTGGCATCATCAAACCTATAGGTGTGATGATGCCATGCAATTTTGACCTCCTGATGATAAGCACATGTGCTCGAAACATGTAGAGGCATGAAACAAAACTTATTGTGAAACAAATTTTGTGCATCAAGTTGGTTGAATACGGAGATAAATATGTTCTAACAGTTTGGACACTTACATTCTAAAAAAATTAATGTACAATGTACCCTTGTACAGGCACTGAGGCACTGTACAGGCCGTACGGCCCATAGGGAGAGTAGAGATATAGGTCTGCTCTTTCTTGACCACGGTACTAGAAGGGGTAAGGGGTCAGCATCACGCCCCGGCCGCTCTTTACTCCCAGGAAAGATCTGGTACCCATTATACAGGAGACTGCATGGGCCAAAGGGCCGGTCTGGACAGGTGCGGAAAATCTCGCCCCAGCCGGGATTCGATCCCCGGACCGTCCAGGCCGTAACCAGTCGCTATACCGACTGAGCTACCCAGCCCACCACTTACATTCTAAGCGTGCACTATATTCGTTGTTATGCAATAGTGACAAGAAATAAATTCGCTTAAAACAGAGGCAAAATAACAACCTATATAATTACATTTAGTTTTCTGGATAATTTCTATCTACATAAATGTTCCCAATTTTCAGTTCACAGCATCTGGCTCATCTCCAATTCCAACTCCTCCTCTTTGTTGAAAGAAAACAAAATTAAATACACGCTTACTTAAACAGTTCGAACAGACTAAAATATAGCACACATGTGATCATTTCTTTATTTAAAATTCCAACCAATTGTCTCTCTCGTGGAATTTGCCTTGAAATATTATTAGCCCTGTCATAAGTAATTAAAGTTCTCCCGAACAATACGACAAGATATTCACATATTTTGTTTACTTCCAAGATAAAATTCTCTAAATTTCGTTCGGAGCTGAGTTATGTGTCTCTGTTCCCCGTTCAATTTCCACAGCTTTTGGGGTTGCAAAGCTGAGCCCCAAGCTGCAAGTACGTTTGGATTTTTCTAAAGATTAGCAGAGTACTGCTGTCGAGCTGGCACGGCAACTTCTCCGCCTTTAGCGTGTAGCGTGTAGTCTAAGCGATTGTTGAAGACGATTGAAACTGACAGTCCACACGAAAATGTACACAGAAAACATCACGACTGTGAGCAAGCGAAACTGCAAATTCTGGTGACCACGATGCTAAAGGATCCTAACTTCTTGGCCGCAAAAACACTGAGATAGCAGGTTCGAAACTTGTAGTGTAAAGGTTGTGTTTTGGAAGATGTATTCGAGAATGTAGATTTTTGTCAAGGAGAGGCCAGTCACCCAAGGGTTTTATGTTCCTGAACCGCCAACTAACTCGTAACTAATCTGACAAGAAATGGAAGATCCTGATAAGACAAACAGATAGACAATACTTTACTGAGACAATAAAATATAATTTGAAGTGACGTCGTTCACGTCAAGCTTATTCCAACCAAGAGAAGTTGTCATGTGACAAGGAACGGAAATATTTGTTCAACAGATCGTGTTGTTTTGTGACCTTTATTAGGAATGACTGCGGCGCTCTGACTGGCCTTGCTGTGGATGTAATTCCGTCGCTTGGGCTCTGAGGTGTAATTCGCGCAAGAGTGTTTCACAACGCCTCGGGGTAGCATTGACAAACATCTTCTTTCGCAGTCTTCCTAATGCGTAGCGGAAAGCAGGCGTTCTGTAAGATTGCTAAGACTTGAAATGGGATTCCAAGAAAGTGAGCTGTAAGACGCTTACTGGGTAAGAACCGCTTTCTGTGAAAAGATTTATAAAAAGAAGCCTCACTTAGCGAGCAAGAAATGACACGTTGCGTGCATGTGAATGTGTGGGGTGGAGGGGGGGGTGCGTGCGTGTTGGTGTTTTGAAGTGTGGGCGATGGATGGATGGATGGATGGATGGATTGACGGACGGACGGACAGACAGAAAGACGGACAGATGGACAGAAGGAAAGACGGAGAGACGGACAGATGGACAGACGGACAGACGGACAGACGGACAAATGGACAGACGGAGAGACGGACAGACGGAGAGACGGATAGACGGAGAGGTGGACAGATGTAAAGACGGACGGAGAGACGGACGGACGGCCGGACGGACGGAATAGACGGGCGCCCCATATCGGATCATGGGAGCCGTGGCCCCAGACATAAAATCTTAATAACCTCTAGGTCCAAGAAAGGAACCAAGATACACAACTACTTTATCTCAAAAGTCTCCGCAAACGAACCCCCTCCAGGTTCGCCAGCGGGGCCCCTATGGAGAGAAATACTCGTCTGTAGGGTATTTACGTATCTTTAAAAGACCTAATAAAAGTCCTCTAATAAGAAGACCCTAAGAAACAAACGCCCATCTATGTTCCCCAAAAGTGTGGCCCCTACGGAAATAGACGCCCATTTCCAAGCCTTGCTTAACATATCTTAGAGTTCGCCAGTAAGGAGCCCTCCTTGATCCATCTTTCAAAGTCCCCGGTATACGAGCCTCCCCACCAAACACCAGGTTCCCCTCGGCGCGATAGGTAACTTTCCTTATTGCAACTTACGAAAAGGAAAAGATGCAATGAATTAACAGTCCCTACCCTCCATATCTAAAAAGGTAAAGCAGTCCCATTACAGGCCTGGTCAGGCCCAGAGGGTTCCAGGAATTTAAGGTTCCCAGATTTTGTAACAACGACACAGGATGGTGGTAGGTTGTCAGCCTTACGCACCTGCCGCCTTTACCCCCAGGAAATACTCCTGGTACTCATTTATGTTAGAGGCTGAGTCGACCCCAGGACCATAGTGCGATCCGAAGGATTTTATGTGAATGAAAAATCCACTGACACCAGCTGGGATCGAACCAGAGACTTTCCGATTTGTAGCACAGCACCCTAACCACTGTGCTACCGCGGTCCCCCTCTCGATATTTAATCTGTATTATTCATTCTACTGTGAAGTTTCAACGAATGTTATGGCTCAAATGACAGCATGACCCCTTTATACTCCGAACTGCCCAGTCCAAAACCCAGAACACAAGTAATCCTGAGTGAGGCTATTGCTTGGAATCACTGAGACTTTCGACACGAGAGTAACAATTTACTGCAAGGCCAATGCCATCCACATACTGTCCACTTCATCATTGACAGTCTAATATTAAGAGCTACATGATCTGGGTAATTGAAGTCAAGTTGAGTCAATTTCCTGCTTTTCCAATTCGGTGCACACGGCCCCCATGAAACAGGCCAGCGCACTGTTTCCATCATTGCATTGATTTCTCTTCACGTCTTCCTAATACTCCAGATGTCTTCTCTACCATTCTCCCCCAATTTCTTCTCGGCCCTCCTCTTCTACATCTTCCTTGGGGGCTCCAACTGAAAACTCATTCCTCTACAGCAAAGGAATCTTTCCTCAGTGAATGTCCGATCCACTTCCATTTCCCTGCTTTCATTTGCATTGCCACTGGTTCCTCTCGTACACTCTCGTACTGTTCTTCAATGGGCATAATGTGAGAGCAAAAGATGTTAATTTTTGTAAAGCGCCTCTTTGTAAACCAGGCAGTTGAAAATTATTGTGAAGTGAACCAAGAAACAGTCCAGGACCTCAGAATGGGAAATATAAACGTGTTCATAGCGGGCTAATGAAAAACAAATTTGTCTTACACCTAGTGGTAAGTAATTCTGTACCACACAGGTCCTCTTGAGAAGCTGATAGTCGCTTAAGCAAACAAGACATTCCTCGTCAAGTATCTATACTCTTCATTGTCCTGAACTAAAAGTATTCCTGACTGGCCAAACGGCAATATTTTCTCAAGGGTGACATTGTTCCAATAATCCTCATATTTGCACCTTGCATCATCAACAATATAAATATTTTATTCTCCAACTTATGTACAATTATATAAAACATAGATACAATAAAAATTATAAAATATTTAAAAGTGCTCCAACATGTTTCAGATCACAGAGGATCCATCATCAGGGAGCCTTGTACAGTGCTTGGCTAAAATTATAAAAATGGTTCTATCGTGTCCGTTGACATGGACAAGGTCGGTGTTATAACAACGACCACTTCCATATCAACGGAAACGATAGAGCCATTCTTGTAATTTTAGCCAAGCACTGTACAAGGCTTCCTGATGATGGATCCTCTGTGATCCGAAACATGTTGAAGCACTTTTAAATATTTTATAACTTTAATTGTATCTACGTATTATATATTGTGCATAAGTTTGACAACAAAATATTTATTGTTTCATTAAGTTTGTTAGCCAACCACACAGTTGCAGTGACGAGGACTATAAGGTTCCCCCAGAAACTTGGTTTACATATCAGAATATGGTAATTTTTAATATAAGATTTTGTGTGCCGGGTAGCTCAGTCGGTATAGCGACTGACTACGGACTGGACGGTCCGGGATCTAATCCCGGTGGGGACGAGATTTTCCTCCCGTCCAGACCGGCCCTGAGGCCGACCTAGCCTCCTGTACAATGGGTACCGGGTCTTTGCCGGGTTTAGGGGAGGCCGGGGCGTGGGGCTGACCCCCCACCCCCATCTAGAGTGCCGAGGCCCTAGAAAGAATAGGGCTATGCCTCTACTCACCCTAAGGACCTTCGTGGCGTATAAAAAGGGTGAAAAACTACCTAATATAAGATTTTTCTATTTGTTGGCCTGGAGGCTATTAGACTGCGAAAACCATTCAGTCCCAGGCCTACATATGAACTTGGAACACCCCACACGGGCTAATTGTTGTGGCAGGAAGTGGGACGTGAGTCATAGAGAAAACGCATCAATCATGCAATATCGCCAGACACTTCCTAGATTTTCTTTATATCTGTTTTCTTGATACGCTACATAGAATTTTAGATCTATCGGTAAAAATGCAGTAGGAGTTTCCTGTCCGGATATTGAAGTCGCGTAACTACAGCCCCCCCCCCCCCACCCGAACCGTTGGCCTATCTCAAAACAGTATTTACAGAAGAAAAATATACTACTTTCGTCAATTCTAGTCGTCCTCCTCAATCTGTTCGTGATCCAACTCCGTCCCTATCACAGACAGAAGAGGACATGAGAGGAGTGGAGATTGTCGACTCGTAAACCAAGTGCAAGGAACAAAATACGCAATAGTGAGGCAACAGTCGTCGTACTCCGCAATAGGTTTAAAATAAAACAGAAAAGTTCTCTCTCTTTATACTCCCTTATGGGCAATGACGTTCAAATCTCAAGACTGATCCAGCGTAATCAAATTCTTGGCATAAAAAAAGAAACACGTGAAGTAGCTGCAGAAACATATCAAATCTGAAGCATCACTGATAGGTATCAAGACTTCTTACATAATCACTGAACACGCTGTCTGTGTTCAGTGACAATGTGAAACGTTCTAGTACATATTAGTGATGTTTCATATATTAAACCATTGCCAAAAGATTGTATGGCATGTACATCAATTGTACACAGTACATGTGTATACGAGCATCGCGTGATTCAAAACGGAAGTTCGAAAAGATTATTCCTTATTCTAGTTTACACACGAATCATTAAGACCCGCCGCCGGCTGGCGGAATCATGAAGACGGATAATGCAGTAAGTATACACAAATTCTTAACCTCGGTATGGACCGTTAAGGTGAGTCGCCAACTTCATGCTCCAATCGCATTGCCCCCAGGGACACAACATACTTTTGATATGGGTGCGCCCAGACTAGTCCAAACGTGGAGACGAACAGAAACGTCCCTGCCTCTGCCTGAGAGCGAGGTCAGATCTGACAGCCCACCGTCAGTTTATGATTAATTTATTTATTTACTTATTCGCTTATTCTTGGCTTATTTAACGACACTTTCAATAGCTTAGGTTGAAGACAGCCCTTGTTAACTCGGTCCCCATTACATTTTAGCTTTCATTTTAACAGATTTAGTGACCAAAAATTCGATAAATTTTGCCTGGATTCGAATTAAATCTTTTTAACTGGCAGCTGGCGGGATCTTCAACAGGCAGACTCTCGGGTATTTTAATTAATAATTATGGTAACAAATGTTAAACTTAACATATGCAGCAGAAAACTGGATACTATACTAACAAACAGAGGTAGAAAACAAATAAACACTTTTGAAAGGAAAGTGTATAGAAGAATTTTAGGCCCAGTATATAATAATGAAAAAGAAAATTTGAGAATATTAACCAATAAAGAAATTTATGCAATGGTTAAAAACCCACTCTAACAGAGACAATAAAGTCAAATATATTACGTTTTTTTCGGCATGTACAGAGAATGGAAGATAAGAGAATCCCCCTCCCTCCACAAAAAAGTATTATATATGAATTTTGAAACAGCGAGGCCGAGAGGTAGAAAAAGAAATAGATGGCAAGATGAAGTGAGGGAGGATGAAAGACTAGTTGGTGGAAAAGAGTGGAAGGAAAAGTTATATAACAGAGAGGAATGGAAGAAGCTCCTGAGAATGGAAAGCAATCGTCGCGTTTTGCTTATGCCAATGGAATGAATGAGTGAATGAATGAATGGTAACAAACGTTCTATTCTACATCCCTTCATTCTACTTCATGCTCTTCAGGGCTGGAACTCGAACGTTGAAGAAAACTTAATTGTACACAGCGTTAAGCATTAAGAAGATTGGTCAACAATGAATGGAAAGGATGAGTAAAGAAACGATGTCTGCTGTATGATAGTACCCTGTCATTACCCTGGAGTAACTGAGTATAAAAACAAAATCATTTTAGTTATTAATTTCCATTCTCCAGATCGAAATATGAACATCAGACCATCCACACTCAGAATGGCAACCACTGGACTGGCCTGTGACATTTGCTACCAATCAGTTCTCTGGTGTTCAAATTCGTGTCACCGACTGCCAACTACATGCTGCTGCTCTTCCTTTTGTTATTAGTGTTCGTCTTATTTCCACCTTGTCAACTGCGCTGTTGTTATTGTTTATTGGTGGTGTCGTTGTTGTTGTTGTTGTTTCACACTAAGTAGACTGCTGTCACCACAGCACGGTACAACTTTGGATATCGGATGGAGGATATGACCTCCACCTATGTGGAACACCATCGAATACATAAAATAAGTAGTCTAGGACAGCTGAAAATGGGTGACCTTAGAGTTTTGGTGTTGGGCAGGAAGCTAACAGACCTAAAGCCTATTGTACTGCGAGATTTTACGTAGAGTTACGGATTTGTCGGCCCTTTTGGAAGAATTAATAAAACTTCCGGAGTGGTTTCCCAAAAACGATCTTCCACATAAAGTTCCATATTACAACTATGATATATATCGGAGAAATTGTTGTAGCTGTAATGGATTCGGAAGCTGGCAGCTTCGAATTTTTGTCGACAATCCAAAACGTTATTGACTAAAGTTTCGCCAGTTCCTCCACACATCGAATAGGGCAGTACATTGATCGATTTCTTTCGCATTCTGGTCTCAACACATCACTCTATCTCACTGGAAGCTCTACATAGAATTAGTAGTAGTAGTAGCATTCCTACCATCACAAACGTCATCAACGCGTTTCAGCTGCGACAGTCATTATTGCTTCTTACTACTTAATAATTTTCCAACATGGCTCCTTTATCCGATACTGAAGTCAACACGAACACAAAATCAACACGTAGCCTTACGACAGGTCCATAACCTCTTACAAAACGCGATCTCCACAAAGTAACATCCAATGCTTCCAGTATCCTCCTTTTCGTTAAGTTCATCCAGTAGCTGCATACATCTTCTTCCTTGTCATTCCGTCCCTTCCTTCCTTCCTTCCTGCCTTCCTTCTTTCTTTCTTTCTTTCTTTCTTTCTTTCACTAACGTATTAAAGAAGGCAGTTTATTAAGCATCCTAAAAACCATATAGTTGTATTGCATTGATGATTTTCATGTTTCGTAATTAAGATAATGCTCTGGCATCTTATTTCTCCATTAACTTTCAAATTTAAGCTCGGTTTGATACGTGAATATGTGGCACCCACGTGCTTCTGAAGTAAGCAACCTTCCTCTTGGCACCCACACCCAAACCGGCCCTAGTTATCAATAAACATTTCCTTGGAGTTAAAACAAGCAAAGTCTGAAGCCACCACACACCTCCATCTGGTGGAAAGGTTAAGAATTCGCGGAGATTCACCTTACCCCCTTACTTCTTTATGAAGTAATGCCTGGACACAGCAACAGCTTTGTATTGTAGGTGGGGATATGAAACTACTCGATAACTGAATCCCTTCGAAGCATCGACCCATATCCAGGTGTTCCTGTATTCCGTTGTATTGTACGAGTGGGTGCTGATAAGTCATTAGCCCAACCTACTTCCCGATGTCGTAGGACGGAATCGAGAGTGTCGTTGGAAAGAGGGGTCTGTTCATGTGCCGAACTGTAAGTCGTTTCTTGTTGCAGAGCCTGAAAGAAAGCATGTCAGGCAACGCGTGCGTTTTCAACAACATGGAGGCGCGAGCTGTCATCACGTTTTTTCCCCTGCAAGGCAAGGCGCCGAAGGAAATTCAGGCCATTCTGACAGAAACATTAGGGGAACATGCACCATGGTATGCCACCGTCAAAAACTGGGTGGCCCAGTTTAAACGTAGTGATTTTTCCACCTGTGATGCGCCTCGTCCTGGACGACCCAAAAGAGTGACCAACCCGGAGATTATTGATCAAATTCACGAGCTAATCTTGGAAGACCGCCGGATTTCGGCTAAATCAATAGCTGAGCAACTGGGCATCTCATGTGAGCGGGTTGGGTCCATCGTTCATGAAGATTTGGACATGCGGAAGCTCTCCGCGAAGTGGGTCCCGAAATGCCTGAACGCGGATCAAAAACGTCGATGCCAGACATCTGAGCAACTTTCGGAATTTTTTCGGCGCGATCCAAATGATTTCCTGTCGCGATTGGTGACCATGAACGAAACCTGGTTATATCACTATGACCCGGAGACAAAGCAACAATCAATGGAGTGAAGGCACAGCGACTCACCCCGCCCCAAAAAATTCCGAGTGCAAAAATCCGCTGGAAAAGTTCTAGTCTCGATTTTTTGGGATCAAGACGGCATGCTCCTCATTGATTATCTTCCAAAGGTCCAAACTATCAACGCCGAGTATTACTCGTCTCTGCTGGTGCAAATGAAGGACATTTTGAAGGAAAAACGCCGCGGGAATTTCACCAAGGGAGCCTTGTTCTTGCACGACAATGCCCCGGCTCACCGGGCACTTGCAACTCAGAAGAAACTGACCTACCTGGTCTTCCAATGTCTTGATCACCCACCCTATTCTCCCTATCTGGCCCCGTCGGACTACCACCTGTTCCCTGGACTGAAAAAAACAATTGAAAGTTCGCCATTTTTCGTCCGAGGCTGAGGTCATTGCTGCCGCGGAGACCTGGTTGGACGGATAACTTTCTGAATTTTATTCGAGTGGCTTGCAAAAGTTACAGCAACGGTCTAAGAAGTTTATTGAGCTTCGTGGGGAGTATGTGGAATAAATCCCGAGTTTGGTCGCTGTAGCCTGTTTCCTTCCTGGTCGGGCTAAGGACTTATCAGCACCCCCTCGTAGTTGCGAGATGCTCTGAAAGATTAAAGTTCCCTAGCCAAGAAGAAGTTAAAACTATAGGTTCAGAAGTTAAGTTTAAAAGCAGAATTGGCCTAATGGCCAAAAACCATGATAGCTTAAGTCCACACTGTAACGTCAGCTGTTGACTGACGTGAGTAATCAGTATCACATATACTACAAATTAGTTTTACCTTCGTTTCGTTAAAATTTATGTACAGACGAAAAGTTGTCCAAACAAAAATTTACATCACATATACAGACGCAGGCCATATGTTGAGCCGTGGATTGCTTTGGTTCTTCGACCGACTTTTTAGCTTCAAGGCGGTCAAACTACACATTAGACAGAAATTAAATTCGCCGCACGTTTCTCATTTGTCGTCGACTTCTATCAAGCTCTAAAGAAAGAAAACACCCACTTAGATTGTAGGTGAAAGACATGGCGATTTAGACGGACTGCTGTTACACCTTCAAAACCAGTCACCTGATTGCATTTACTTTATTTCTGGAATTGTTCCAGTAGCCAATGTATAAGAACACCTTTTAATAGAGCAAAAATAATTTATACGAAGTCATAACATTGCAAGATATTACATAAATTATTCACACAATTTTGCAGTGCTGCCCGATTAACCATTTTAACTGGAGCATGCGGAAGTCTTGAATATGAAAGCAAGAAAATTGTGGTGGGTAATCTATATACTTGGGAACCGCGGTAGCACAGTGGTTAAGGTGCTGCGCTACAAATCGGAAGGTCGCTGGCTCGATCCCAGCTGGTGTCAGTGGATTTTTCACTCACATAAAATCCTTCCGATCGCACTATGGCCTTGGGGTCGACTCAGTCTCTAACAGAAATGAGTACCAGGAGCATTTCCTTAGGGTAGAGGCGGCCGGTGCGTAAGGCTGACAACTTTACCACCATCCTCTGCCGTTGTCATGTAATCTGGGAACCTTATCTTCCTGGAACCCTCTGGGCCATTCCAGGCCTGTAATGGTACTGCTTTACCTTTAATCTATATAAACAAAAGGTAAAGTGATCCCGTTACAGGCCCGGTGTGGCCCACAGGGTGGTTAGAGGTATAGCTCTACCCTTCCATGACCGCTGCACTAGAAGGGGGTGAGTGGTCAGCAGCACGCCCCGGCCGCACTTTAACCCCGGGAAAGACGCGGTGCCCATTTTACAGGAGCCTGGGTGGGCCCCAGGGCCGGTCTGGACTGGCGAAAAATCTCGTCCCCACCGGCATTCGATCCCGGACCGTCCAACCCATAGCTCAGTCGCTATACCGACTGAGCTACCCGGCCCACACCTTTAATCTATATACTTACGTTAATTCGTCAGAGCAGTTCGGCTACGATCTGATTTGTGTTAAGTCCTGCTATGCGAAACAAGAATATTTACTCATTGCAGTTCATTTAACAATCCATGAACTCTGAACAACGTTACTTAAAACACATGGAATGGATTTATATCGCTGCAGAACTTTAGAAAAGCTGAAATTAAAACGTCCGAGGTTTCAGGCTTCTGCCGTGGTGTGGTTGTCTTCGCTCTGCTGCGACGTTACGCGGCGTAAATTGGTAGTTGGTTGCCGACGTTTCGGACAAACATATCGGTCCTATCTGCAGAGGTCAATCAGTCTGCAACTGCTTTATCGGCTACTAATTTATGCTGCGTAACATCCCAGGAAAGCGATGACATCAAAATGAAACTACATTTCATTTAGACTTTGCAGTCGCCTGGTGATTCGCGGAAGGGCGATGTCAGGTCACCGACTCCTTCGGTTTTTGTCCTCGAATCTCACATGGAGCTATATCTGACTTCTTTAGTTCGAAAGGTTTTTAGCTACAAAAAATCCACAGAGACACACGTATGGCGCATATAGAAACACGTTTCGTTCTTCAAGGAAGTGTCCACTTTTGTCAGAAAGGAACCGTATTGTCGACAAAGTTATAAAAAGTCACATATTTCAAATTTCGTACGAATCTTTCCAACTGCTTGTGGTTTCTTACTCTCGGACAGATGGTTGAACAGAGAAGCACGACAAAGCTAACAGTTAAGTTCAGCAGCTTTTCGTCTAGAAAAAGCATCGCTAAAAGACATATGCGCTAATTTTTTCTATTTCATGCAGGCAAAAGTTGTTTTTCCCTTTCACTTCTGTTTATGCCTCGTGGCACTGATCCAAGATAGTTGTGTAAGAACACACAGACACACAACTCTTACCTCTTCGTAAGACTGAGCGCTCTCTGCTGAGCCTAAACACTGAGCCCACTTGGTTTCTCTGAGGTGTCACAATAAAGATAACTTGAAGATTTTCTGTCACAAGATATTACAATAAAGATGGCTTGACGATTTTCTGTCATAGTCTGAACTAAGGGATTAAAATTCTATAAGAAGATCCAATCTCATGGTTGTTGGAAAAGATACAGCAAACACCCTGGTTCTAGATTCTTCTTCTCTTAGAGCAAGGTGCTCTGAGCGGGAAGTAAACTGCAGATCTACACGTGTGATTGCGTTAATTTAGAGTGCGTGTTTATGTCGTGTTTCCAATCAATACATTGTCAGCATAACCTTACGCACGCTAAAGATAACTAAGTATTTATAACCGTATTAGAGAAGAGAAAGGCCTCAACTGAGCACTGTACTTCCGGAATCGACATTTATCTAACGTAAACACGGTGTGTTGGACATATATTACCCATTGCCCGGCATATACAGAACACAAACAATAGGCAAATGTGTAAACTAACTTCACCGCTGTTATTCTTTTCTATCAGCAACAAGCAGACAGATCAAAGAATAGACGAAGGGGCATCTGTATAGACAGATGGACGACAGGATTAATGAAGGAATGGATGGATAGATGGTAAATGGCAGTAACGTCTATATCAGGTACAGTAAATATTATTTCAATGGCAGTTAATATAAAATATATAACTAACAATCAAAGGAAACACCCAGAGGCGGTGGATTTTAATGGTAAAAAGTTAAAATAATTTGTATAACGCACCTGAATGTGGAGATACGAATGTTACAGAAAAATAATCTATGGAAGTCGCTGAAAATATCAAGCAGCACAAATACAACAACAGTCGAGTGCACGAAAAGCATTTTATAAAAGGTCAGATTCAAGCTCAAGGGCAACAAATGTTCTGGCCTTATCGCTAGACTGGGTATCAATTAATTTCTCTTAATGACGATCTGAAAGAAATTCGGTTGCCTTTACCAAGAAAGAGAAATAACAAACAACAAGACTGCCGAAGACAATAGAGACACCACTCAAGTGTTTGGTCACGTAGGGGAAAAGAAGGAACATCTATGGGGTATCTGCTACAGAACAGTTGGCAGCTATATTGCTTGTAATCGCCACATTTAAAAATGTGCAAAACCATCTTCAAACTATAATTAATCAGTTAAGGGTTTAACAAAGTAATTTTTCATGTTAATTAGCATAGTTCATTGCAATCCGTTCACACCCTGTGCATTAATTTATACTTGTCAGTAACACTTTAAATTTTCTACTTGCCGATTGTAAGGTTTCGTGTTAACCGAATATGTTGGAGCATTCAGGAATCTGGCTAGGATGTTTGAGATAAATGGTTTAAGCTCCGACCAGCGAACACATACTTTAACAGGTTTCTTATTTACTTATTTGTTTACTACTTTATTTCCTTATTCACTTATTTACCTAATTATTTATTTATTTACTTATGTATTTATTATTTACCTATTTAATTATTTATTTATTTAACGACGCTGTCAGTAGTTCACAAAATATAATCGAACTGTAGGGTGATTAATAAATAATGAACATAACATGATGCGTAAGAAATAGTGACTTAAGACACTACACCGCATTTCGTGAAATAATTTCAGCCGAATATGATACATATCATTCACATCACTGGTTCCCATATGTTCCTCCAAGAGGCTACCGGAAATTTCTCTTCATCTATTAACTGACAATCTGCCAACTAACACCACGGAACACAGCGCCACTTCAGCATCCAGTATACTTCAGCCAGTTAGGAAATTCCCGACCTTTCATAGAAACAGTAAGTTTATTGCAGTTGGCAAGAGTGCTTATAAATAAATATTCCATTCTCCTGCGATATAACGCCACGACACGACGTCATAAAATTCCGACGTTTCCGAGAATATCCCACGCTCATGTTGGAAAAATCATTGGATATTTAAATTTTAGCGCATGTTTATTTAAAATGTATTTTTTAAATAAAAAGATAAAACTACGAAATAAACGATATCTTGTAAAAAAGTGAAGAGGAGATCATGCAGCGTGTCTTATATATGCATAAATTTCCTTACTGCCTAAACATATAACTCTGAATGTATATTATTGTGTTGTATTCTTTATTTCTGTGTAGTGTGTTTTATTGTATCTGTTGCCTCTTGCTAGTGTGTGTGTGTGTGTGTGTGTGGTGTGTGTATGTGTGTGTGGTGTGTGTGTGTGTGTGTGTATGTGTATGTGTGTGTGTGTGTGTGGTGTGTGTATGTGTGTGTGTGTG
>Ga0131853_10010032_pt1 | contig 17337 bp, 9 predicted proteins | sample TergutLab28metaG_FD_92764 | JGI IMG/M metagenome (GOLD analysis project Ga0131853, IMG submission 92764) | Labiotermes labralis P1 segment gut microbial communities from Petit-Saut dam, French Guiana - Lab288 P1 (version 2) (version 2) | ecosystem: Host-associated > Arthropoda: Insects >... | reverse complement strand
CACAACCGAGCGGCAGCCTGTGTTGCGGCCGGCGGTGGCATTTTCGAAAATCAGCTTTAAGCACCGATAAATTCAAATTAAAGGTAATTTCACAAAGTTAACTTTACATTCGTACTTTAAATGCATCATGTATTATGCTGGTTTATTATTTTGTTCCACTTATTGTCAGTAATCGTTACTTATATTCTGAGTTTCAAACGGTCATAACTCCGTGACCGTCAAAAATCGGACACATGTTTATATGAAAGTTTTTGATCACAAAGACCTAGGAAATCACCTCCTGCAGTTATGCCCTAAAGTCGTGAAACACCCTGTATAATTATGTATATTTTAAGTATAAAAAATATATTGCGTCTTATAAAATATATTGTTTATTGTAAAATATATTATTGAATAATGCATGATATGAAACATACTATAATTAAGAGATAAGTGTTTACTCTAACCATTCCTCTAAGTTTCGGTTTCAAATCTCGAGTGTGTACGAAATTTATGTCTTTATGAGGTAATGGGGAAAAGTATGGCAGAAGAAGACTGGTCACAGATGAAAAAATTTAGCAGCGCATGCTTATTGCACGCAGGAAAATGTACGTTACAAACACAGGCTCATAATATTTCAAGCACGTTGCTTTTCCTTTACAAAATTGGTTACGTGAACGAGACACAATTTCACGTACGCTTAAAAATGGCTCTCCGTGTTTACGTTTAGTTTTGTAGATTGTGCTGCTTGATGCACATTAACAATCACATTTCAAATCGTAATGCGAAAACCGCGTATTTTACAGAACACCGCTCCATCACCAACAATACTCCACAGCACACAAACCAGTAATGTTAACACCAAACATTCTGCTCTCTGTTGTATTCCCCTCCACACCTCTTCTCCTAATCAAACAGTTCCTAACGCCTGTATTGGTGAGGTTACACCTGCAGGGAAATGCGGAACATGACAATCCTTCTTAGTCAAAGTTAATTCAATTGCTAATTTGTGGTTTTTAAATAATACAACAGCCGATAATTTGTTTGAAGTGTTTATTTATGTGACTTTCGGAACAATTGCTCTGAAGAAGTGATAAGATAACCGGTGTTAGACGATTTGCAATAATAGAACATAGATGTCAATTTATGGTTTTCAGGCTATATCACTCTCAACAGTTAGGGTAGTCAATAAAAAGAGGAAGTTGTGAGAGAGTTAAAATTGAGAGTAAAGGCAAAGCAATTCCATTACAGACTTAGACAGGCCCTGAGGTTTCCAGGAAGATAAGGCTCCTAGATTTCAAGACAATCGGAATATGAATGTGGTAATGTTGTTAACCCTACGCACCGGCCGCCTTTACCGCCAAGGAAATAATCCTGTTAGAGTCTGAGTGAACCCCATGGACATAATGCGGTCGGAAGGATTATGTCAATGAAAAATTCCAAAGACAACATCGGGAGTCCAACCCGCGCCCTTCCGGCTTGTAGCGCAGTGCTTTAATCATCTGTGCATCCGCGTGACTCCCGTGAGTGACAGTGAAATGTTGTTCATATTTGTTATACAAAATGGTGAAAGTACTGCAAGAAGTAATTCGGAATGGCTATTCATGCTAATGGAAATTTTTGTATAAAAATATGTGGCATATATCACGTCATGTAGTGTTATTCCGATCCAGTTCCCTACGTGACACCACAAGGCACGCTATGATTCAGGGTCACGAGGTGTGCTGTGATTTCATATCGAGTATGTACTAGAAACAGGATATGAAGCAGTTAGTGTCAGTTCTTTGTGATGAGGGCGGGTGAAATAGCATCCTGTTGGTTATACTAGATGATCTGTGCACTTGGTTACGTAAGCAGTATAGCATCGGTCACAAAGTTAATCATACGTACTTAAGAAGTTTTTTGTGTTCAGAAGGATTTCGTGTCGCGGGAGGATGCTTGTTTCAGTTAGGTCTACACAAGAAATCAAAACAACATTTAAAAACATGTGTTCATTGTGTCTAAGCAATTTACATACAGTGAGACGTAACGGTGCACAACCAGTGGTAATCTTGATAACTTTCATATAGTCTTATGTTTATTGGACCGTGCATCATTGTAATAGATGAAGAAAAAGAGACCAGCTTGATGTCACTTGTAATTTTATTTCACTTCTAATGTACTCAACATGTTTCGGACATTAATATAACCATCATCAGGACCTTGCGACTGTGCTGTTAAATTGCCACATCCGTCGTTTTTTTGTCGGTTCGTTGTGTGTTGGAGATTTGGTGCGGCTGGGTTTGAGTAGTGTCCTTAGCATTCTGAATAATACGAACTACCGTAATCAACAGTGACAGTCACTACCGAAATACCGTCCTGTCTGAACTATCAGCAATCATCACAGCGATTACCAAAACATTTTGACTTCTACGAGATGTATTGCGACAAAATCATCCCCTCTGAATCTCCTTGATTTTAAAGATAATTTTCACACAAAACTGGCTATTCTGGACCAGATGGGGAGTACAGGAATAGTAATACTATTTCTTTAACCTCTGTGCTAATTGGGGCTCAATGGAAAAAGCCAATCACCCTAAATTATCCCTCACCCAAGTGAGTCGATACCAATTCCAGAGTAGTTTTGCTGCGCCGCATGACCAGTCAATTGTTGCTGATAGACTGCCGTATTTTCCATTAATGATTGAAAGATTTGACATATGCACCGCGTAACAAATGAATTGAAGTTGGCTTTTATACTCAGAATTGGTGAAACCGTGCCTATCTATCGGTCTGCCTGTCTTCCCTCAAAATTTGAAAACCTTAAATGAGTTTCCTTTGACCTTCAGCTTTGCCGACGTGGTGGTTTGTTGTTACTCAGGTATTAAGATAATCCTACGTCACTTTCTCGACACAGAATTTATCGGTTTCGCACACGGAATACCAGTATTCTAAACAGCTTTAACACTACTTTTTCAAAAATTTGAAAAGCTTATTATATTCTGAATCGTCTGCATATAAAATAATAGTTTCACAATGAAACATCCTTAATATATGATTATTTACCTCCGTCAACCACATGTGCCTTAGCTATATTATTGGACGTTGAAATAAAAATGAGGTTTCACAAATCGATCCTTTATTATTACTCACCCTGTGAGAGGTAACATGAGGTTAAACAATTGGCTATAGAAAAAGCAACGTGAACAGAATCGTTTCCTGTAATATTTTCAGTCAGGATGTTAACATAAGCAGAGAACGCCAAGGAAACCCAGACCCAAATTTTGAGCTTGAATTTCTGTAACAATATTCAGATATTACTTCGATGTATACTCGAGTATAATTAAAATCAGACAACATTAGTGGGTACCTTACACGAACACCTATGGTTTACAAAAATGCCAGAAGTGACAAAACAACATAATCCGTCCCAGTCGAGTCGAATTAGGTCTTTAAGAAACTACAAATTCAGGACATTATCTTCACTCCAGTGAATTCATCCAGTGCGAAGGTAGAAAGTTTTATCTCCCTGTGAATGTCTACAATTACTGGAAATCCGTATTACTGCATTGGACTGGATTGTGTTACTGCGTAATGTGGTTAAAGAAAGAATTTTGACGGAATTTGAAGGTAACTCACTTGAGTGACATGCCCACGTAGCGTTTGGTAGACTCAACTTCATTGCACCAGGTTGATACCTGTCTGACAAAATTACAGGACGTTACAGTTTAGAAGAAAAAATTTCATTACTTTAGACACCGCTAAATGTGTCTGAATTGAGTTTCAAAATGAACAGTTCTCAAAATCAGTTGTGGGAACCACAAACATAATTAAAATCTGAATTTCAACTGCAGAATCCTGGATATTACAAACTTCTACTAACTTGCAGACGTATGATGTGTGTGAGTGCAGTTGCTGGGATTGGATCTGTACAGGTTCTGTCTGTTGTTCCTGTAAGCCACTCCCACACGGTGCGAAACAAATTAACAGCTTATGCTGTGTAAGTACAACGTAAAATGTAGGCTAGTGTGCGTAGCCAATGATGCAGTGGAAAAACAACAAATCATTCTATGTTGTTTCTTGAACTAGATGATATTTTAACTGACAGAATTAATGAATGTTGCACTAAAGTTCTCTTAAGGAAATTTTACCTACTTTGTCAGTAAAAGAAGTCGAATGTATTCATATGCACTGCTAGATGGATCACTGAATCAAAAGAATGTTCGTTTCTTCACGGCCAAATTTAAATTAACAATTAGGCTAAGCAGAACCTAAACAAACATGAGGCGTTTCGCAATTTCACATTTCCTACAAGTTTTGCCGAAATAACTGTACAAGATCAGACGGAATTGAACAGTTCAGAAAACTAGAAAACTACGAATTCAGTAATGTTAATGTGTGTGTGTGTGTGTATCCTTGCCTAAAATATTCCACAATTTACACCGCAAATTTTCTAAAGCTATTTCATATTACCTAACGTTAATAAACCCAAAATATTTCTTGATTTCTCTAGTAAGTTACCCCGGAATTTTCTTATTATATAACGTTTTAGTGAGACCTAATCATAAATATGCACACAGTTTCGAATAAAATGCCGGGTATTCCTGTTTAATTATAATAAAAAATAATTCATATATTTTTTTTCGAATTCCTAGATCAAATTTCACGAACTTCCACCCACCTGGAAGAATGTTGTTTAATGCAGACAGACAGACTTAGATATGGACAGGCAAGTTGAGGATAAAATTCTTTGATCACAGTTTTGTTCACAATCTGAAAAATGGTTCGAATATCAGAAGAAAGATTGCGAAAATATTTACTTTCATTCAGGCAGAAGTAGTGTCAATTCAAACTCCCTTTACACGCGGTCCATTGACTGATAACTTTAGTTGAAATGGGGAAGTTCAAATTTCGACAATACGTTGAAGGTCATCCATTCTGAATTTCAATCGGTCATATTCTGTTAACATGTACTGTTTGTCACTAAAATTTCCTTACTGACGCTGCCCATTTAATTCGAAATTTCAGAACGCACAGTGATCTGATGAGGACAGTGTGTATAAAGTAAATACAGATATCCACTTGATGTGTGAACTGCATGTAACAACAGAGCAGGATGTAGGTTTTCTGATGCTGACTCACATTTCTTCACAAATAATTCTACGTGAATTTTGTTTAATGTCTCTATTATACCATAGGACAAAGAGCAACGAAACTTTGGATATCAAATGAAGAACAAAGCAGAAAATTTAAGCAGAAATGATCTTAGCCTAATATGAAATATTATCTTTCAAGTGATTTCAAATTTGGAATAGGAAAAATCGAAGAATTGCATGAAAACGATATTCAGGTCTGTGTTTGATTTTTTCGAATAAGACGCGTCGGAGAATTTGGCTGTGCATCCACTGTGTTTATTGTGAAAAGGGAAATATGGGAGAAAGACAATTTATGTATTATTTTTTTTCATTAAATACTGGAGTTAAAACCAACATGTTGCTGATTATCTGGTTCCATTTAAAAAAATAAGATAATTCTTAAAAATCGTGTTCCGTTAAAACTGAGTGTTGTTTCTAAGGAAGGGTGTAATGTTATGACGAAGTGTGAAGAATTACTTGGAATTACCGAAATCCTTACACTTTATTTCAGCTGTCGTATAAACAGATGAATTTGGAGTTTAGTTAAAATATAATGTATTGCTAAACAATACGGTTGTTTATTACGATCAAAAGGATGGAAGAGGAAAAGATGACTGAAAGCAGGAATGAATTATATATTTATGCAGTCAACATTGCGAATTAATTAATATATGTGCATTATATTTGTCTGAAATTTTATATTTTTAAACAATGCCACCGGGCGAGATTTGATTTGCAGTTTATAATAATAATAATAATAATAATATTTTATTTCGGCCGTGTAACAATGAAAATTATCGGAATAAATAAATACGTTCAAAACAAAAGACTGTTGACAAGCTTGTGTCCTAATGACATGTATCGGAACGTATATTTTCATAAGCGTTATAGAACTACATATGTGAAATCACGGAATTCAGCCGCTGCTATTAGCCATAAGAACAAACTCCAAATCTTAACTTGTCATGAATTAGGGAACAATCTATATAAATTATATTCTAAATTTACGGCACATTTAAATATTCAGCCAGACATTGTTAGAAGACGAAATAAATAAATAAATAACAATTTCTAAGTTAAAATTACGGTATTCACACTGTTATTTTACACAAGTGGTGTATAAGGCCTCTGAAAGACGTTCGTGTATCTTAAGACTCAACTTCATTAACATTACAACGAAATAAACAAAGTACTATCGCACTTGTCAGGTGGTACTGTGAAAATATGTTTACCTTCGACACGGAAAGCTTATTTTGAAACGTGCTATATAAGTGGGTCCACACGTGTCACACAAACGCACCGTCGAAGAGTTGCGAGGGGCGCCGATTGCACATCTAGCGACTGTAAGTAAATATTATGTTATTTTATTTCTGTTTTGCTGCAACCAACCCGAGGGCTTGGGTTACTTTTTTTGACGTACCTAAATCACACACAGACAGAGATATGTGGCTTTGTATTTAAAATAATAAATTTTGAGATTTTTATGACAGAGTAAATATTAACCTGATTTCAAATACAAAGTACAATACATGTCGTGGGTCGAATAATTGTTTGAATTAGAATTAGAATACTGTTAACAGTATATCATACAACTAAATAAGTTTACTTGTGCATTTCACAATATTCTACGACGCACCACATAATTACAAATGTTATAAGACTCTTAAAATAACGAAATATTCATCACACGGTTTCACCACTCACAAAGAGGACGTTAAATGTCAAAAGACAGCTAATGTACATATAATATTGAGTAGTGTTCGAGTGATTATTCTTTCGTACATAGTGGATCAAACACTGCGTCGCATCAGACTGAGTCTGTAGTTTTTCTTACACGTTATGGAATAACCATGAGACGTGTAAATTTGAAGACTCTGTCTTCTATGGAGCTGCAAATTTTTACAATATTTTTTTTCACAGGTACTTCTTCCTGAAATCGTCATGGAACACAAAATATGTTTTATGCACTTTTCTCTAAATCGTTCAAAAGAAGTTCAAATTTGAAATATAATTTGCTCATGTATTGCTACAAATGTGGGCAAGCCTCAAGTAAAATAACCGTTTTTATTGTTGGAATTTATTAATTGAAGAAATTTCTGGGTAAATCTTCCAAAAATTATGTTCCATGAACACACTCGTTTGCAAACGAGTTGTCTCTGTCGGAAACAATAGTGGAGGGACGCACGGCCAGACAGACAGACAGAGATAGAGACAGACAGAGAGACAAATTGACAGACACATATACGTTTGCTAATATTCCACTTTTGAAATTTGTTTTCAGATATTAATTAAACATGAAATTTCTAGAAAGATTTTCTAAATAATCCCAGACATATCCGAGTGAGTATTTCTTTGCGGAGATACAGTTGGATAGGGAGCCGGACTTCATGAATATAACATCAAAACTTCACAATCTTGGAAAGCCCCTACAATTACTTTTCAAAATTAGACGTAATCTGAGAAATGGCCGTCTATTTGGACCACATTACTTTTTTTAAATTCAAAATATTGACTGACACAAAGTTTTCCCTTTTGGAAGGCCCCTATTTCAATTGCCAGCAAGAGAGTCAGGTATTCAGAATTTATTACTGTATTTCTTGAAAATATTCACACACGTCACAAACACTAACTTCGTGACACTTCCGATTTATTAGAAGCTAAAGAATGCAAAGTGACTTTAAGAGATACAGTGTGCACAAAACATTCTAGTTTTCTTCTTAATGTGTGAACTCAATATAAGAATGAAATTATACAGAGCAGCGTGTAGGTTGATGCTGACTCACATTTCTTCACAAATCAAAACATTTCGTTTTCGTGGATTTTTCTCAATGCCTGCACCACTGCACAACAATATACATGTTCCGAAGTTACTGTATTAAAGGCAAAATAGTGTATGAAATTTAAGGAAATTTTGTCTGAATATAATATAAAATATTGTCTGTGAACTTGCTTCAAACTTTCTGTCCACACAGACTTTTGAAATTGAAATGTTGCACAGGAAGTACAGAAGAAATCTTTACTGACTGGAAAAGGGCGTAAAGGCTTCTGTCTCTCTATAAAATCAAAGCTGTGGAGGAACAGCCGATGTAACATAACTATGATTCACTGTGTTCAATGTGCGAAGCGAAAGAAGATCCAAAAGCAATTTACATATCACTTGTTTTCCTTCATTACAGGAATTAGAACCAAAATGTTGTTGATTGTGTTCTTTGGTCTAATCGCCAACGTAGCATTGCTCTCTGGGGAATGCGACTTTGGAATTCTGAAACTGAAGGATTTTGATTGGAATAAGGTGGGTGTTAGTGTATTCACAAGATTTCTGTAAAATATGCAGCTGATAAAGCCGCTACCTGGATTGTATTTCATTTGTGGTTTCATTAACCGACGGTCAAGAGAATATATCAGACTTACGTTCCAGTATTAAAATGATTTATGAATAATAATTTTTAGTGATTTAAAGAAACTTCTATATTCTAATTAAAAGTGTAGGTCAGTAGATTCATGCAACGTCTGTAATAAGACTTTATGAAACCAAATCAAACACATAGGTGATTTATCGTAATTGCCAATCGCGAGTGTTTGCTTCGACATTTCTGCCCTTCAGCATCGAACTAATTGGTTGGTACTTTACGAATTGTATTGGGATTTAATATTAGATCAATTCTTTAAAATATGTGGAGAAAATTAAAAATCATTTGAAAACTGACAAGCGTAAAATTTGTTAAACCGAATTTCTTTTACTTTTTTCAAAATATCTGGTCCATTCTTCTTAAAATGAGAACTGTTTGAAGCAAAGTATGTACAGGGAACACAGTGGCACATTATGTAACAATAATAATAAGAATGATAATTTTATAATTATTTACTGCTATTGGGTTGTTACAATGTGGCAGTTGTTTTTTTTTTGTAAACAAATTATGAAATTGGTTAATACTAAATTTAAGGCGGGAGGGTTACATGAGAAGCATGAAACGGTAACTGGAATGTTGGGAACCATCTCAGCATTTGCTGTTAGGCATAGGGAAACCAAGAAAAACCTGTGTCGTGATGGTCGGTTGCAGAAACTTCCGAATATTGATTTCTAGCCTGCAGTCCGGCATCTAAAGTAAAAAAACAGCAAAACCAACACAGTTCAACAAATACCCATAGATAACAACACAAGCAAGACAACTACAACAATACACACATTCAACCAATATCAATTACACAAAAGACAACTTAAAACTAGCAAAAAGTACACGCAACAAAATAGAATACAACATGTACAAAAGGTTAAACACCCAAGTAAGACAGTACAGTGTACAGATTCTTGTAATTGTTTTTTTAAACCATTAATTCACTCAAATTTTCACCCCAGTCCTTCACTTCTCATCACTTACCACTCATATAAAGCTTTGCCATAAGGACTCCTTCCCCTCCCCCCATCTCCCTAATCTGCCTATCACTTCAAATCATTCCGTTTCACTTTGCTTCGTTCAATTCACTTCAGTTTATTTCAATTCGTTACTCTACACATTAGATCATTTTCACGTCACTGTAGACTCATCACTTCACTTTGGAATTTCACTTCACTTGACTTCGCTTCTCTACACAATTGGATGATTTCCAGCATAATTTACTTCCTTTTAATTCAACTCAATTATTGATTTCCTTACCCTCTATTTAAAAGTGATTGGTTTGCAGGGGAAAATTCCCAGCACTTCTGCCGGTAGCAGGTTCCAGTAGGGGACGGCCCTATGTACAAAAGAATTATTCCCTTATCTGTCTTTTGCCTTATACTCCTAATTTTCCTTTCGTGATCTACCCTGCTCAGATAGAGTGGCCTTTGTAATCTGTCAACAATAGGATTCCACGCGCATTACCCAGAGTATTCTCTGAAGAGTGTACATATGCGTGATAACTTTCAGCGTGACGCAAAATTTTCCCAGTACGCACTCTTCGTATGGGGTGCAAATGTGTTCAATCATTTTCGATAATATTGCTGTTTATGAAGTAATGAAAAATTATACCACATCGCGAGACAAGCAGCACATAAAAATATAATAATTCGTATCCACTATGTGTGTTGGAATGCAAAGTCTATAAAACACACTCTAAGAATATAAAATTTTAACGAATTTATATGACACCAAGGTTTACTTGAACGCACATAAATATCAAGTTATAACTACACAGTGTCTCTTCTTGTAGTCCCAAACGAGACTTGAACCAAACTCCATTTCCAGTTGCTCACGTTGAAAGCAGATTCAGGTCTCTCCGCACAAATATATATTCAGGAGAACTGGATTCAATTCTCTGGACATCTAAACTGAAATAATTGAACAGTTAACTAAGTACATTCCCTTAAAATTAAGAAGTTCCACTCATAAGAATTGTGTCACAAATTTTGTTTTCTCACAGTTTGCAGGTTGCCAACCTTGGTACGTGCCTTTTCACTTCTCCAGCGATATTGCAAAGAGCATTGACCGCTTTAAAATCACAATTTCACGGCCTGCGGGAAACGTTAGCTTCTTAACTTTTGAAGGGTATGTCATCAGATGGGTTCTCAATTTCCACTCTTTCTTCAATGCATTTTGTGACATAATATATATACAATATGTTAGATGGAATTTCTATTCAAAACGATGTATGGGCGAAAAATAATTTGGCTTTATAGCGGGTTTTACTCTAATTATTTTTAATAATTTTTCAAGTGTTAGTATGTTAATATATCTAGCCCAGCAGTCTCTCGATAGGCAGAAGTCACAGATGTTGCGGCTATAAATCTGCCGAATATAATGTAACTTGAGGGAGTGGGAAAATTTTGACCTCAAAATTTTATTAGAAAAAATGCCCTTTTTTTAATACATATCTACATTGGAAACGAAATGTAGAGTACAATTTCAATACAGAAATGATTTAAGTAACAGTTGAAATATGGCATCAATTTGGATTTCTAATAAACTAACATCTAATAGAACACTTAATTAAGCGGTATAATAATATGTTACCAGTTATTACCAAAGGGAATCTTTATGTTTCCTAATTTTACAAACACTTGAATTCAAATGTGTGGTGTATGAAATTCAACAGATCGCTGGACAGTTTCAAGAGATTTTGAGCACATTTTTTAATGTGCTATTAATTAAATTTTATAAATTTTGTTAAATGAAACCCTAGGAGAATGCCTGTTGCCTGTAGCAATTTGTGGGTAAAATACATAACAAATTCTATACTGCAGTGTACAGTGCTCATTTTGAAGTAATCTATTAAACATTTTAATGTTTCTTAAAGCATTTCATATAATTCAATATTTTATTTATAACCTACTACAAAACTTCACTGTTGCCAACAACTTAAATGTTAGTATGTTATACTTTATTCTACTGATGTTCCGTTTTCCAAATTTTACATTAAAAGGTGAAACCTATCCCTATGAACGTCGATATATATTTCTATCCCTAAGCAAGTAATATTTCAGCAATGGTTGAATTTGTTATGATTAAGACGGAGAAATGGAACTTTTTTAATTTTTCTGAAAATTTTATATATTAAATACAGAACAACAGCGAACATTCTACACGTAAATGTCCGTGTCACATATATTGCTTGAGAATAATGTAAGTTTATACTTTAATTTTAACACACTTTGCATTTCTGTGCTATTCAGGACGCACAAAATAATTGAATTAATCTTCAAAAGAAGTGGGTTGTCTACATGTTTATATATTACATGTTGTTTATAATTTTTACCTTATTTTGTTTACAGCGAAAAACGAGAAGATAAATCATATGGCTATGCAACAAACTGGAAGAATAATGGATATGTCGAATCATATAACCCTTCGCGTACGTATAGAGTAAAAGATTTGTCAAAAAACACAGTTGTATATCCTGGAAGATATAATGGCTAAGGATCACAAATCATTTTATGTAAACTTCAGATATTGAGTAAATTATGAGATATATTGAGAAATTCACTGGTCAATGAAAATCAGATGGAAAATAAATGTTTCACAAAAACATTCAATATTTCACACACTCTTCGTTTTATGAAAATTTTAACTCAATCCACATAAGAGGACGCTGCGTGCTCGAATTCTGAACTGGAGTTGGCTTTTGTGATGGGGGTGTAGACTTTCCTTAGCTTCACAGCGCTCATTGTTCTACATTATGGGGTTAAACTATTTACGAAATGGGATACGCATACCAGGCAGACAGATATTGATGGAAAGTTAAAAACTGTATGCATGTAACCTACATCTGTAGGCTGATTTGTGGGACAAGAAAAGTGAAGACAGCATAAATGCATGCAAACAAACAAGATAGAAGAAATTGGTAAATGCGTTTAATATGGCACAGAATATTAAACAACTTCAGACCTCAGATTTTATTTATCCTTTGTTAACATCAACGTATCCTTAAAAGCCAAGAATTTGAACTGCATTTAATAATGTTTTACTTTGTGCTAAATTTGTGTTGCTTTCAATCAGCACTGATGTAATCTACCAAGTAAATTTATATTCTTGTTCTGCGTGGTGCAGGTTCAAATCGTGACCTAGACACTAATAAAAATCATAATTTTCGAAGTTCATCCAAAGCAGGGAACCAACTTGTAACAAATATTAAATTATAAGTGAAATAAAATATTTTATATTATTTAAACATTGTCAACAATTATTTAATTCTGAATTTTTTTAATGTGTTGTAAATATTTAGGAATATCTACCCGCCTGACATAAGTTATTCGCAAAACTTAAGTTTAAAAAAAAGCCCTTACACAATAACATTCAATTATGTCACTTTTGCAGCAATGTGGAATGGCCATGGTTACGTCATAGCAGTCGACTACAAACGTTACCTCATTGCGAAGTTCTGCACCTTAAATTTAAGCAAACGTAAGCACTTACTTCGTGAATGTTTTAAATGCACATATGACAAAATGAACTATATAATACGCATCGCCCATTTCTCAAAATTTACCACTAGGTTTTTCAATGGCTGTTCGTATATCCATCCGTGCGACCGTCCTTCTACCCGCATCGAACAACTGGTATAAGAATAGGACTAACAAAATTATATTACACACCTCTTCCATAAAGTGTGGAAAAATTAAAGCTTTTCTCTAATCTGAGAAGAATAACGGTTACTTTAAATGAAAAAAATACATTCTTTATGAAGAAATCACTGAATTCTTCTTAGAAAGAGAATTGTTTTCAAAGCAAGTCCTAGAAAAATTAAAATAACACATTTTATGTTGAATTACATTTCAGAAAATATGCCTTTCCTCACATAATATTGATGTATATGGTATTGCCTGATACGGAAATATGATAACATAATACAAATCAAGCGATTTGCATGCTGTTTGTAAAATTCAAGAGGCGCATACTTAGAAGATATAAATCAATTTGCTTTTACACATAAAAAATATTTAGGCAACCGTGTCACAATATGACGATTACACGTTTATTGCCTGTTGTGTTTTGTGTTTGTATTGGCAAATTTTGATGTTGATCTACATTAAACATTAAACTTCCACATACAATGTATAAACGAAATATTTTAACAAATGAGGTTTAAATAAATTCGAATCAACAACAGAAACATTCTACAGTTCAAAGTCAGTTAGATCAACATCAGAATGTTTGCTTTCCGTTTTAAAACAGTGCGTTTTCCTAAAGCCTATGTCAACCACTTCTTAGCGCTATCAAGCGCTATGTATAGCCACAGTGTGTATGTATGTACTGAAAGTCTAAAAGGGAGGAAGAGAATATAGGGACATGTACTGGAGGGGGAAAAGCCGGTATGTGATGCAGAGACTGGAGAAATATGAAAACGTTTTATTAGTTAGAATTTAGTCAATTACACACAAACAAAATATAATTCTAACAAACGCCGATAATCTGCTTGCAGTGCATGTTTATGTGGGCTTTCGAAGCGAACACCCTGACGAAGCGACAATGAAGGACGTGCTGAAGGAGTTGGAAGACAACAAAATAGATGCTAGCAAGCTGGGGATGTTGAGGACAGATTACTCTCAGAAAGAAGAATTGCCAACAGCAGGAGGAATTCTGGATAGGGCTAGTGGCATAAGAAATGTAACGCAACCTTTAGCTATTTCAAACATTCTGCGATAATGAATAATTGCTTTGTTAGCAGTTTGTTTTATGAGAACCAAACATTATATCTAATGCACTTAAAAACACTAATACTCTTAGCTTCTCCCCACTTTGGTATTATCAGTGGAGAATAGATATAAAACTGTATTTAGTTTGAAGACGATGAAGCTCATAATGTATGCACAATTCATTTTGTACGTTTATTTAGCTACAGCAAGTACGATCGTTTTCCTTTTCACTTTAATTGTCCAAGTAATTTCCCTTGTCCATTTCCTCCCTTCCCACCCTCACAGAAAGCCTCATATTCAGTACGTAACGGTGTTTCATTTTACGAGCAGCTATCTGACGGACGATGAAGATAACGGTATATATCTCTCTAGTGCTGTCTACCACAATGCGTGGATGTGTACGTCTAAAGTACAACACGTTCGATGCTATTATGTTTATTGTACCGCAGATACACCTTGGCTTCACATGTTTGAGATCGTAATTAAAGAAGAATGTCCACCAGTTGCCGAAATTTATCAGCCCTAAAAGCCCAGCGGTTACTTCATGTACTGCCAGGTTTAAAAATCGAAATATTTAAAAAATTGCATCAAAGTCTATTTAGGTGCTTATTACGGATATCAGAAAAACAACTAAAATTACCCTAACAGCATGAACTGGTTCGATTTTATAACGTACACGGAATGTTTACAGAGCAGTAAATATTTTATATCAATAGAAGTCAGTTTAATCTCAATTCTAAGAGGTCTTGCAAAGTCTCAGGCGCATTGTTCCCAACCTCTGATTTTGGAGAGCCGGTTTCGATTCCAGGTCAGAACACCTGGTATTTGTGGTGTACAAAGAGGCACAAGTACCCATATTTAACCAGGTAAATCTATTATATCCTGTCAGTATTATTCTCTCAATGGATCGCGAACTTTTTCTCCGAATACTCTCCTCGAAGTCCCGGATTTATCTACATCTCAGTACGTCTGGTTTTGTGGTGGTCAAATTGGCATTAATACAGGTTTCTTTCGAAGAACTTGTGTTCTAACTTGTCAAAATTGTTTTACTGATCGTCTATAATTGTCTCAGTGTATTGTGTGTCGAGACCAGATGATCAAACAATGAAAACTTCTACACATAACAGAAAAAGTATTCTTTTGGAAATTGGGGCTTGGGGGGTGGTTTGGACAATACTGTGAAATTATTTATTGTTAATATTTTAATAAAACTGGTCACCACTCTAATCGTTCAATGTAGTCTGACTGTAATTGATTAGACTGTTATATCATGTGAAACAAAGAAAAAATTAAAGTGCATAATCTTGCTTTGTTTACAATAGCTTTATGAGAATATGTAACATAGGAGAGGGAATGAGTATTGTGACTAACTTTGAAATATTTATTATATTTGTTACACCCGATATTGAAGATACTGCAGAAAATATTTCTGAATGGAATAAAATAAAGATTTGGCGCAGGAATGGGAAGAAAGTAAAGAAAGAAACAGAAAAATTACGACCGTTATATATTTAACAGAATTTTTCATGGAAACAACTGCATTGTTTTTTTTTGTATTCTGGATAAATTAAACAACGTGCGTTTTCGTGAAACAGTGCAGATTAAGCAGATTTCGAATAAGGGTAAATGCAAAATAATCCCTTTACTGGATTGGAGAGAACCTTAGGTTTCCAGTAGGCTGAGGTTACCAGATTTCAAGAAAATCGGCAAATGATGATGGTATGCCGTACGCGCCGGCCGGTTTTAACCCCATGAAATATTCCTGATACCTATTTCTGTTAGAGGTTGGGTCAACCCCATGGACATAGTGCGGCCGGAAGGATTTTGAGAACTAAAAATTTCAATGATATCATCGGGAATCGAATCCGCGCCCTTCCGACATATAGTGCAATGTCTCAACCAACTGCGCCATTGTCTACCCTGGTTTCGATTAGAAAGTGTAACACAAATCTGGCGTCGAATGTTTAATGAACCAAGTAGTAAGAATGTTGTTCACAGTATAGTCATACAACTAAAGAATTTTACCGATGCCTGTCAAATATTCTTCAACACACTACATAATTAAAAACTTAAGGTCCTTGTAAAATAAAGTAATGTTAAGCACACATTTCACCACCACAAATAAAAATTCTGGATTGAAATAAAATATCCATTTTTAATAATGTAATGCTGTGGATTATTCGAATATTTAATGTTGAATTACAAATTTATTAAATAATACCTATTCTGATTGTGTGCCTGTAGCTTTATTTATCCAACACGCAATCCTCATGCGTCCTATTATATTGTTATGTCTGGCCTCTCTGGCTGTACCAGTTTCTTCTAATGCATTTCTTAAACGGCATGATATTCTTATAAACGATATATTTTTTGTTTTCACTCTCGTTTTTAACCTGTGAAAGAAGTGTTGATAACACGCTGTCATAAACGTCGAAATTAGTCATTCTCTGTACGCACAATACTCTTTAGCAAAGGCTAAAATTTCTGTAATTAGGTCAAACACACAGGTGTTTATTTACATTTTTCAAAATATTGAACAATAGTATATATATGGAACATTAACGGACATTTTACATGTAAACATACATTTGACACGTAGTATGAAATCCCTCCTCCCAAAATTATTTGTTACAAAAGGGTCGGGAATTAATATCACCAATTCTTATTTCTGTTGCACGGAACAGTTAATTAGCTGTTTTACGACGATAAAACAAAAGGGGCAAATACTTTAACACTGTTCTAATTATAGGTAAAGTCTTTGATAGACAGCGTCACATTATCACGTGAACAGCTTGAAGATTGGTAAGGTCACATTTCATTTTGCACAGACGTAATATATTTGTGCGTAACGAAATATATTTAGAATTTCATTGGTCAATAAAATTCATATTAAATATTTTTTCCCCAATAATCATTCAATATTTTATACATTTTTCATTTCCTTGTACGTTTTACACGAACCGTGTAATGATAATATTTTTCTCCGCCCGACAGCAATATCGGAGTTCGCTCTTTTGACCGGAGTAGAAACAATTCTTATATCTTCAGCCATCGTTTCTATATAATACGTAGTGGAAGAAATGCAAAAATCATTCATGATAGAGATTCAAGTTGCTTTGAAAATGGTTTGGACAT
>Ga0131853_10010030_pt1 | contig 17340 bp, 12 predicted proteins | sample TergutLab28metaG_FD_92764 | JGI IMG/M metagenome (GOLD analysis project Ga0131853, IMG submission 92764) | Labiotermes labralis P1 segment gut microbial communities from Petit-Saut dam, French Guiana - Lab288 P1 (version 2) (version 2) | ecosystem: Host-associated > Arthropoda: Insects >... | reverse complement strand
TCCCAAGATTCCAAGTTGCCACTACATGCTTCTCATGTAGCCCTCCCGACTTAAATTTAGTAGTAACCAATTTCATGTTTTGTATACATGTAAAATAACCACTGCCACCGGGTAACAACCCAATTGCAGTAAATAATAATAATAATAATTATTATTATTATTATTATGGTGATAAAATGAGAATTACGTGCGAAGGTTTGGTCGATAAGGTGAGAGGATGTGAGAATATTTAAAATAGCTAACAAAGCTGAGTGTTGTGCAGATTTGTGGGTATAATGGATTAAAACATCTCATGGCAGAACGCAGTAACGGACTGTGTAGGAAATGGCAGTGACCTTACGGGCATTGCCGCTGTGACGTAGGCTGAGTTCCCAAACGCATAGGAAGAAATATGTGTGAGTCGTCTCAGCACATCAACCGTGTTCATATTTGCATCCTGTGTCGCCCGCCGGCTGTACGCACATTTGTGAGTCCCTGTAAGTCGTCTAATTAAGTAAACAGACTGACCATGCCTAGGTGATGACGTCTGAAACCGTGGCGGGGGGGGGGGGGGGTCATCTAAACTCAAGATATGGATGTAGTATTCCGGCTGGTCCTAATGAGATTAAGTGGGGTCAGGCTTTGTAGGCTTTCAACTTATGCAGAGCAACGGGACATCAACTGTTCAGGAGCTCTGAACGTAACGGTGGCAAACGGACTAGACAAGAAAGGACAAACATTCTGGAACACGAACTGTGGGAAGTAGGGGCGCGGCATGTCAGCTTGAAGAAGGTAACAGGAAATGCAGAAATGAGAAGGATAAAAATAGGGAAGGAAAGAAACTAAAGTAGAGGAGATAAATAAATGCAACCGGAGGACAAAAAAGAAATATAAGGAACAATATGTAGAAGCAGTCAGGAAGATTATTATATATATAATAGATATAAAAAAGAAGGTAAAGTGATCCCATTACAGGCCCGGTGTGGCCCAGAGGGTGGGTAGAGGTATAGCTCTACTCTTCCATGACCGCGGCACTAGAAGTCGGTGAGTGGTCAGCAGCACGCCCCGGCCGCAATTTACCGCCGTGAAAGGCACGGTACCCATTTTACAGGAGGCTGGGTGGGCCCCTGGGCCGGTCTGGACGGGCCGAAAATCTTGTCCCCACCGGGATTGGATCCCGGACCGTCCAGCCCGTAGAAAGAAAATGAAAGGTTAAGAAGGAATGGATGAACGAAAAGAACGTAGAAAGACTAATGGAAGAAGCCTATGTGTGTACGTATTTTTACTTTAACTATCTATACTCCTTCTAACTTCTGCTCAATATTAACTAACGTTCAGATGACACATTAACTAGAGTAAGGGTTCTCGCAGTCACTTTTTAATTTCTATTTTATTACACTTTCGAAAGGTCAACTACTGATCATATTTTCTGAATTCGTCAAATGCTTGAAAAAAAATTTGAATAAAATGAGACAGTGCATCATTTATTTATAGACTTCATGAAAGCCTACGATTCAGTTAGGATGGAGGTCTTCTATAATATTCGCATTGAGTTTGGTATCCCATGAAACTGTTAAGGCCAATAAAAATGTGCCTGAATGAAACATATAGCAGAGTCCGGATAGGCAAATATTTGTCTGACTTTTTCCTATTAAGAATGGTTTGCAACAAGGGGATTCTTTATCGCTGTTGCTTTTCAACTTTGCCATTAGGTGTGTTGGGGTAAACCTGGATGGCTTGAAATTAAATAGTACGCATCAGCGTTTGGTTTATGCAGATGATGTTAATATGTTGGGCTAAAGCGTACATATTGTATAGATAAACGCAGAAGCTTTAGTAGTTGCTAGTAAGGAGACTGGTCGAGACTTAAGACTAAGTACATGGCCATATCTCGAGATCATAATACAGGACGAAGTCGCAGTATAAAGACAGATAATAAATCATTTGCAAGGATGTGCGTAATACTAGCTTCCTTTATTGGAGATGCAGTTATCCCTTTTTCATCGCAGAATTATTAATATTATAGAGTTTAGGACGGGTAAGTTTTAGTCTCTTGTTTGGATCGATTCTTCTAAACTTGTATCGAAATATAGACCTACGTTTTTGACATTACAGTAGCAATTTGAAGCCCACAGGCAATAGGGTAACTTACCTACATTTCAGTTTGCCTAATGTCATTAACCCCACATGCATTCGTTAGGTGTCAGAAGTGATTCTTCTTGCTATTCAAAACAACCTTCAATGAAACTTGAATTTTCTCAACGGATTTTCGAAAAATACTCAAATGTAATAGCTCTGAAAACCGTCCAGTGGGAGCCGAGTTGTTCCATGCGGATGGACGGACACACTGGCATAACGAAGTTGGTAATAGCTTTTCACAATTTTGAGAACGCTCCTAGAAACCATTGTTTATTCTGCTTCAATTCGTGATACCTGGAATTCTGAGTGAAGTTATTGCATTTTCGTAATACTTTCCCAAGCCAAGTTGATGTCTCTATTATCACCCAAGTTTTTAGAAACTTCCATATTGTTTAGTTTCTTGAGCTGAGATTTCTGTGTATGAGACTTCGACAATGTTCATTTACTTACTGAAGGTCTCTCCCGAACTTTGGCCTACTCCATTTACTGTAAATCTGGTGGCGGTGGGAGCAGAGCTGACTCCAGATGCGTAATGTAGGCCTGTTGTGCCTCTCATACAATATACTACGTACAGCATACTTATGGTGGCTTGGTTGGATCATTATTAACCCTTTGACGCATAACGACCCCTGGTCGTACCGCATCGCTAATCTCTAAACGTTGCATTTTATACATTTATTCAACAAATATAGGTACTGAATATTTTAAACATGGTATATGCTCTCCGTTCTTTTCTCTTCAAAATGCAGTTTGTTTCATAATTATAAAGTATTTGGTTCCTGTATTATTCACATTTTATATACAGGGTGTGCTAAAATTTAAAAAAATAATTCTGGCGCCAAAAGGGTAACAAACTTTAAATAGTCTGTGCATCAGATACTGCAAGCCATACAACATAAAGCTTCGGTTGTTCAACAGGAGCTGTATCCACACCTCCCTTATGTACGTGCTTGAAAGCAGTCGATTTATACGTATGTAGAAATACGAACACAAACAATAGGGATAGGTCCAATGGTGACACGGTTCAGGGGCAACAAGCAAATTGATGTTAACAATTAATGCAGTACTTATTCGTGTGCAGCTAATAACAGTGAAAGTTTAGTCCAAGTGAAGGTTTCTTTAACGTTGTGTATAGACGACTGCCATGATTTTCGGTCCGGAAAAGAAACGCTGCATTGGAGGACCGCGTATTTATCGAACTTTTTTGTTTGAAGAAATAAGCTCTTTTTTTAATATTCACCATCAAGGTGCAGCTGTTTTCAGCAGTTTTTTAAGTTTACGCACGCAATATCCTCTTGATCGCGTCATTCAGAGCAGAGATTGCTAAACGTTGGTCTCTGAAAACGTTCCTGGAATTGTGAGTGGTTGTTCATGTTTCTTCGAATTTCTTTCACTTTTTTTTTTTTTTTAGAAAATTAATAGTTCTGCTTTTGCCTTATGCTGACAAAATTATATAAGAGAAAACGTCATTTACTGCATTTTAGCTTTCGATATTTCCACGTTTACATTAGGAAGTGGCAGGAAGAATCGAATGTTTCTTGGGTGTAATCTAAATTTCGGCTGGTGCAGTACACCGAGTTGGGGCCGCAGCACTAAGGGATTTTGGCACACTGCACTCCTTCAATAAAACAATACAACAGATTTTGTGAGTAGTTCCTTCGAAAGTGAAGTTTGCTCTAGAATTTAAATTGAACGTTCAGTTGTGTTGTTCTTTGGCAACATTCCATGAATCTCAGATTCGTCATGATGTCTAGAAATGAACTTAGAATCATTATACCCTTGAACCTAGACTCATTTGTGGTGAAAGTATATGATATCCATGTAGGCGGGGGTGCTGATTAGTCCTTAGCCCTTCCTACTTCCGATGTCGTGGGACGGAATCGATAGTGTCGTTGCAAAGAGGCGTCTGTTCATGTGCCGAATTGCAAGTCTTTTCTTGTTACAGAGGGTGAAAGGAAGCATGTCAGGCGACGCGCGCGATTTCAGCAGCATGGAGACTCGGGCTGTATTTTTTTCTGCAATGCAAGGCGCCAAAGGAAATTCACGCCAGTCTGTTGAAAACATTAGGGGATCATGTATCATCGTATGTCACCGCCAAAAATTGGGTGGCCCAGTTCAAACGTGGTGATTTTTCCACCTGTGTTGCGCCTCGTCCTGGACGACCCGAAAGAGTGACTGCCCCGGAGATTATTGATCAAATTCACGAGCTAATCTTAGAAGACCGCCGGATTTCGGCTAAATCAATAGCCGAGCAACTGGGCATCTCGCGAGAGCGGGTTGGATCCATCATTCATGAAGATTTGGACATGCGGAAGCTCTCCGCGAAGTGGGTCACGAAATGCCTGAACGCGGATCAAAAACGTCAACGGTGCCAGTCGTCTGAGCAACTTTTGGAATTTTTTCGGCGCGATCTAAATGATTTCCTGTCGCGATTGGTGACCATGGACGAAACGTGGTTATATCACCATGACCCGGAGACAAAGCAACAATGAATGGAGTGGCGGCATAGCGGCTCACCCCGCCAAAAGAAATTCCGATTTGAAAAATCCGCTGGGAAAGTTCTTGCCTCGATTTTTTGGGATCAAGACAGAATCCTCCCATTGATTATTTCCAAAAGGCCAAACTATTAACGCGGGGTATTACTGATATCTGCTGGTGCAATTGAAGGACATTTTGAAGGAAAAACGCCGCGGGAAGTTCACCAAAGGGTTCTTGTTCTTGCCCGACAATGCCCCGGCTCACCGGGCACTTGCAAGCCAGAAGAAACTGACCTACCTGGGTTTCCAGTGTGTCGATCACCCACCGTATTCTCCAGATCTGGCCCCGTCGGACTACCACCTGTTCCCTGGACTGTAAAAACAATAGAAAGGTCGCCATTTTTCGTCCGACGTGGAGGTCATTGCTGCCGCGGATACCTGGTTGGACGGACAACCTTCTGAATTTTTTTTTTGAGTGGCTTGCAAAAGTTAGAGCAACGGGCTAAGAAGTGTATTGAGCTTCGTGGGGACTGTGTTGAATAAATCCCAAGTTTGGACGCTGTAGCTTATTTCCTTCCTGGTCGGGCTAAGGACTTATCAGCACGCCCTCATATCCTGTACCGGCTTTCCGCCCCACTTCCTTCCCTCGTAGGTACTGGCGGCAGCGTGGTGACGTTTCGGAAAATGCATCCCTTAGTGCTCGTCGATTCTTGAGTTGGAGTGGTGTCAAGCACTCATTTTCTGTTTGGTGTAGGAAGCCACGGAAAACGTTTTGGTCCAAAAATAACATGGGTGTAGTCCTTTGTTGCATGACAGAATGGAGCTTTGTTATAAAGTTGCATTAATTAATTTTTTCAGTTTTCCTTAAAATTTTGAGTTTGGAGCTTCGTCCTTTTTATTCTAATCGCTCCATTTGTTTTAGTTTCATAGCTTTTAAAGTTGTTGTAGTTGACGCTGTAATGCCTTTGGGCATTAACTGCGTCAACTTTTTTTTAGACGGTTAGAATAACAGCATGAAATTACTTCACATTATTAACTTCCAAGCTGTTTTAAACGTTCTAACCAAAGGCCGAAGATGAAGTTCGGAGAATTGATATTGGCGGTAGAGAAAGTCTAAAACCTCAGCAATCGAAAGCAGTACTGCTGTGGGCCTGCAGCAACAGTTAGTACAAAAGACATCCAGCGCTTAGGGGAGATGTGTTATTGCCCTGTAGGAATTCTGTATTTACAGGAAACTGATTGATATGTAACTAACCCTCTGAAGACTGACGTTCATACGGTTGTGTTTGAAGATTCATTCGAACTCCGTATTTCCCACATTTTATGGAACCCTGAAGTTCATTACCACAATACAAGAGCCCGCCAACTGCCCCTTCCCCCCCTTCCTGACCTAGATCAATCCAGTTCATACACCCTGTCTCAATTCTTGAAGATGAAATTTAATTTATCTTGCCATCGATGCCTAAATTTTTCTAGTGGTCTCTTTACATACCGTTTCCCCACCCAAGTCCTGTGTGCACTTCTCCCATGCGTGCTACACTCCCCGTCCGTGTAATTTTTCTTGACATTGCCTGAATAATGTATGGTGAAGAGTAAAAATCATAAAGGTCGTTGTTACGTAGTCTTCTCCACTTCTCTGTAACACTTAAGTACAGTACGTGGCCAGAATGCAGAATTTACTAACGTCACAGAAGATGGTGCGTGAAGTTACGATTAGGCTGTAATGGTTAAACAGAGATTATTTAAATTCCTTTTTAGGTTCTGTTATTTTCTTGTTCCTTTCCCAGTCTCGAAGTGTTTTGAGGCCAGTGGTCGATGTACTGCTGTCGGTTGTCGGCTGTGCTGCAGAATAAGCCTGTGCCACTAGCACAGTTTGAATAGAAGCAGGAAAGACTGGAATTGAATAGAGCTCATCAGTAACATGCGAGCGGTACTCGTGTGTAAGCTTGCGATATTAATTTATTGAGTGGAAGCACAAAATGAACAGAAAACTCTGCTAATGAGCTTGATGGTCGGGAGTACAAACGCAGAAGAGATTGGAGCCACAGAATACAGGCGGTTATCATAGCAGAAGAGCCTTATAAGTTGTGATGAATTTGAAGTACACTGGAACAGCTACAGTTAGTCAAACTTGTGTGAGTAGGATTGTGACTGAGATCTGATTAAGATTTTATCGTCTGGGAAATTATCCAGTTTGTACTGGTAAATATTAATCGAAAAGTAACTTTTCCGGTCAGAAAGCAGTACCCTTTCAGCAACAGTGCTGTGAGAAATTGTCAAGATGTCGCAAAAGAATTGGTTAAATTCCAGCCGCTCCTTAGCACACACTTCATGGCTCTTATCTTCCACTGCCTAATGTAGAAACGTAAATGTGGGTACAGGTTAGTATATATATATATATATATATATATATATATATATATATATATGTGTGTGTGTGTGTGTGTGTGTGTGTGCGCGCGCGCGCGTACGTGTCTATTTTGTGTATGTATATATGTATGTGTGTATGCATGCATGTATGTATGTATATCTGTATGTATGTATGCATGCATGTATGTGTGTTTGTGTGTGTGTATAGTACGATAGTTCCCAGTAGCTACACGTATTAGGGGGTTCAATCCTGTCAACTTTTTCCGTTCGGCAATGACAAATACAATATATGGGCCTATGATTTGAGTTAATGTCTAAATTTTCAGTGTCAGTTACTGATCAAGCAGAGTTATGAAGAAGTCACAATCTTCTTCGTTGTTGACAGTCACTACTCGGTACAAAAATTTCCTTACGCGGAGGCGTGCATGGACTTGGTAATGATGCATATTTTGTAAATCCTACTATAATAGACAGATATATTTAGGACAACGTAGGGGTCATGAGAGCAAAGTCAGAGATATCTCTGCTATCGGAAATTTACGCAACGTGTCCGGCTTGCAAGATCCACTTGTTTCCGCCCCGAAATGTTTCGGCTGTTGTTCCATTCCAGTGTTTGCTTATGACCCATCTTTTGTTGACTCAGCCGACGGAAGGAGATTTATCAGATTTCTGGCCCTCGAGTGAGAATGGAGAGGAAAACAAAATGTCCTTACATGTGGAATGGAATTCTGTAACACTTGGTTTAGTAGCAAAATGGGCAGGTTGGTAATAAATATCGTGGAAGTACGTGTTTAAAATTTTATAATTTTAAACGTCTTTATGAACGTCTTCTTCACAAATTCCATTCGGTTCGTCAAAAATATGACTGCATACCTCCACGGAGCAAGTAAGCTTGTAGTAAAAGAGTTGCCCAGTTCGAATCTCGACTGACATATTTACTACTCTGATAGCGATTTTCCGTCGCCTTTTCGGTCTCTTGGCTGAAATGAATTTGAACTTTTTCTTGTTTATCTGTGGTTTATTTCGGTTGTCAGTAGCTGAGACTGTATAGCGTACAGCGGTGTGAGGTTTAGTGGAAACTGCAAATGATGTGGGAGTAAATAGTAGCGGACTCACTTGAGCTAGTTTTCCAAAATGTTCTTGGAAGAAGGAGAAAAAACACGTAGGATGTTAGATTAACTGATATAGTTGCCGATATTTTAAACCGTTTCTTCTTGCATTCGAAACACGAATTACTTTATGTATGTGCAGATTTGATGGTATATAACATATGCCTTGGTATATCACGTTTCTGTGATCTGAAGCGATGTGTTTAATGCCAGCATTCTGTAACTCGAAGCAGCGTGTTTCTGTCAGCGTTCTTTCACTAGGTAAAAAATGTAAAGTGCACCCTTGTACAGGCACTGAGGCTCTGTACAGGCCGTACGGCACATAATGGGAGTAGAGGTATAGCTCTACTCTTTCTTGACCACGGCACTAGAAGAGGGGGGGGGGTCAGCGCCCCGCCCCGGCCACTCTTTCTTTCCCCCCCCCCCCCCAGGAAAGACCCTGTACCCATTGTACAGGAGGCTGGATGGGCCCCAGGGCCGGTCTGGACAGGTGCGGAAAATCTCGCCCCTCACCGGGATTCGATCTCCAGACCGTCCAGCCTGTAGCCAGTCGCTATATCGACTGCGCTACCCGGCCCAAGTTCTTTCACTAGAAGCAGCATTTTTTTATATTTGCATTCCGTTACTCGAAGCGATATGTTTGACAGAAGCATTGTCATAGACAACTAACAACGACTCAGTGTAATGTTAAGCGCTCTTTTCGTATTTCGGAGATCCTAGTTTTCACTCTCGGCGCACTTGCCTGATGTTCTGATCTTCGTTCCAGTGCATGTATTGCCCTTTAAATAGGCGTGACATCTATATTCCCATTGTTGTCAATTTAGTCAGCGTCTTTGTCATGTGACGGTACTGTTGAAAACCCTTATTCGTTAACAAAGTAACCAGACGGCTTGTGTTTCGAAATAATCATTTTGAGGACCGAAATAATTAAAAGTGGCGTATCCTGCCGAGCACCTGAGCGGGACGAAATTTGCCTTTTTTTTTATGGAACCCAAAGCCTTATTACAGCCTTCAAATTAACCCCCACTTGCCCTCACATTCCTTGAGCATCGTTTTTAGGCGAGTTCGCAATTTGCGAAAAGCGACTATTACAGTCGTTATGTCTGTCCGTCTGCCTATCTTTCCATCAGTCCGTGTAGAGCAGCTCGGTTCCCACTGGGTTTTTCGTGAAATTTTAAATTTGGGTGTTTTTAGAATATCTGTTCATAAAATTCAAGTTTCTTTAAAATCTGACAAGAATTGTGGAGACTTCACGTGTAGACCGATTGACATTGACATTCTTCGAATGAGAAATATTTCAGACAAGTTTAGACACAAACTCAAAACGCTCATTTTATGCCAAATAACCGATTTACGTAATTCGTGTCATTTATGAGATATTGTGGAAAAAGGCTGTAGAGCAGGACAGGCGACAGTTGACAATATAATATGGCTCATGCCGTATACCTAAGTCTACAAGCGCACAACTCAGAATGTGTAATAATTCTTCTTTTCCACTGCAACAGTGGTTGCACGAACTCGCCTCAATTTGAGGTTTTACGGACATTGTCTGTCTTGTGATATTATTTTTGTATCATTGCCTAGATCATCCCAAACTGCCTCCTCCAGTTTTCCCATTCAAAACTCTGTATGCCTTTATCTTCTTGTTTTCCACATGCCCTGCCATCTCGTCATGCTTCGTTTGATGTACTTCGTAATATTTCGCGAGGTGTACAATTCGTGGAACTCGCGCACAAAGCCACTTTCTGTTTCCAAAAACAAGTACCTTGGTATCCCTATTCCTGTTTCTTTATAGCTGCAGTAAATTGCGGACGTTACCTTTCAGAGTTGACAGTCTGCTCGCAGCGTATTCCTGTAAGACCATCGTAAGGCCCTTTTACTGCCACTTCCTCGCTTTGAGAATTACAAAATTATGTGTTGTGTTTCTCTTGTTTCTACCGACACAAATGGGGTGTCAGTAAGTAGAAGCCTGTAACCATTATGGCCACCGTATCTGTAGCAGTCTGCCACAAGGATACACAGTCGTCTTCGGGGGTTCAGGACGCGTGGGCTGTAATTTATCCTTTGTATAGAGTTCTGGTGTCTGCGTAAAATTACCTGTAGGATCATGACGCATTTTCGGCTTCTTTTACTACTTTAACTGAATTTAAGTTTCATGTCTTCTGCGACATTCCGTGTCTATCGGTAAATAGCTGCAGTTTGCCCGAAGTAGTCCCGCTCCTTTCAGACGTCGCTGTTCATCACTCAACATCTTATAACATTCCACGATGCTGATATTGTCTTCGCTATCATTTGTGAGAATCCCAGATTAAAGACTGGCTTGCTGTTTGTCTGCATACGTGCCTGTAGGCTTATGCATATGCATGTCTGTATATGTATGTCACTCCCATTTACAGTTACATGAAATTGTCACGAAAATAGGTACAAATTTTTACGCTATTATCAGCTACTCGTCCTAATTTTCTAGATGTTCTTTACAAAGAAAGGCTGAACGCCTTATGTGGAGGCCATGTGCGTCCCTCTTTATGTGTGTGATCTAATGTTAGTGACTAAAACGTTTATTGGATTTCCGTGAAATTCGGTGTAGATGTTTTGTACATTAAGTTGTCGAGCACGCGATCAGTACCTGGATTGTCGTGTTGGACATGTGTTGGGCTTGTATTGCTTTTTTCTAGTAGACTCGCTGCAGGTGTCACTCCGGTTCCGAAACATGTGGAACTTTTGTACTTGTCATGAATTGTATTTTATGGTTTGTGTTTTGTTGTATGTTATTGACTGCATTCATTGGTTGATACAGTGATTCGTCGACAAGATGGATAAAACTCCATAATGATGAACTTCACAATTTTTTCTCTGCACTAAATGTTATTAACGGGATCAAATACGGAGAGAAAAATTCGTGTGAAATGTGTAATGCATATGAGAGATAATTGCATAATTAATTATATTTCGAAAATCTAAATGCGAAACCACCTAAGCCTATGCGTAGCGACGATGGCCGCATTAGGATGTTTATTAACGAAATAAAATGTGAGGGTGACGTGGGTTTGCTAATGACAACTAAACAGTTGTACGTGCGGTATGGTTGCAAATTATGTACACATGCACGTACTGTTCGTGAGGGAGGGGGGATAGTGCAGGCGGTGTGGCGAATACAGGCAGACTGGACGGCCTGCTAGGGCTAGAAGTTTCTTTTATGTACAGGGCGTAGTCCGTCTCCGAGGACCATCCAGCTGCACATCATAATTGCATCAAAATCTGTTGAGTAAATTTCATTGGTAAAACATGCATATATAAATATACGTACAAGATGTATCAGTCAAAAAAAACTTTATTATGTTTGTTATTGTATTAGAGCAACATGTTTCGATTCTTATGGAATCATCTTCAGGCTCTTCTAAGATACAGATCCTTAGTCAGCAATGTTTAAAATGTGCATTTTAAACATTGCTAACTAAGGATCTGTATCTTAGAAGGACCTGAAGATGATTCCATAAGAATCGAAACATGTTACCATAATACAATAATAAACATAATAAAGTTTTGTTGTGTTTGACTGATACAGCGTTGTATATTTATATATGTGTTAAACACTTCGGGATGGCAAACATTAAAAATACAAACTTGCACGTTCATGTCGTGTAGTTTCTGTGGGATAAATCAAGACTGGCGTGGCGCGTTTCAGGATTGCCATCGAGTTTCGGTACGAATGTTTTGACTACAGACCGCGAACGCCACTGAAGAATACGTGAGAACAACCATTCACCAACTGATGTCTGCATTTTGTCCAGAAACCCCAGGCGTTTTATGTGATGTTCTTGGGCGTTGCCTATTGGTAATGGAATTTAATTTATCTCATTTTTAATACAGTAGGGCAGTTGAACGAATTGCAGCCTGTTTGAGACAGCTAAAGGAAGACCGCCAAATGCAGAGCCTAACACGTTATACAGATTGTTTTGAAACTCTTTACAACTTTTCCAGAATGGGATCCACTTTACACGCTTTAGAAGTGAACAAAAAAGGGTAACAGTAGGATATATTTGAAACTAAATCCAATTAATGGGAGAGACGATGAGAAATTTTGTATCGTACGTGTTGTAAATTTGCGGTGTTCGTTTTGCTATGCATGTTAAATTCATTTCACACTAAACCAATTCCGGGAGACACGACTGTATTCTGAATACAATACGTTCTGTCTCGTGGCCCGTACTTGATTTGGACTCCCAGGAACACGCAGCGAACACACAACATGCATTCAGTGTTATCAGGTTTCCTATTCCTCACAAAAGAAGGGATGTCCAAACCTCATATTCTGGTGCGAGAAAAAGTACACGGTACTTAAATGTCATGCCGATAAATGAACGTTATTAGCCTTTTTGACTGGTTGTTCCGCAACTGACCCTCGTAGAGGTCGTTAGAGTACATGTCTGCTTTTAGCTATTCAACAGGTTTGAATAGGCGAATTAATGACTCAGGTTGGGAAAAAACTTATTCGCTATGAAACTTTTGAAAAATGCAGATAGAATGATACCAGATGAGTCTAAACCATCGGTTTGTCATTCGTTGTGTCCACGGTCAAAAATCGTAAATGATATCATATGATCTTGCCACCCCAACGGCAGCAGAAACTGTTCGGTGCTGCTGATAATCGCCATTTATTTATATCACAACATTAAGAAGTTACCGATTATTCCAAGATGGCAGGATTATCTAAAGGCTTGGGTCGCGACCTTGGTTGACACGTTGCGTTATGGCAATAGGCAGTAGGAAAGACTGTTTCATAAACTGGACTAATTATTCAAAGACAGGTACCTTAATCCATATAGAAGATCGGCGAAGAGCGCTTTGGGGCAATGTTAGGTTCATTGGAACACTTCTGTTACTCACAGCGTTTGCAGATGATACAAGTGTCGACGTTTCGGAGGTTCTTTAGTCCTTCAAAACGCTGTTAGCTGTTCACCAAGTGTCACGGCGCAGCATCACAGGAAACTTGGATTTTCATTGGGATTTTATTTCTTCGTCTTGCAAGTTCTGTTTCGAATGTAATGTTTGTCATAAACGCATGCCTGAGGAATGGAATCCAGCCATCAGTACGTCCTACCTCTTTTTCTGCTCACTTGATTTTGATTAAGTTTGCTGTTGGAAGTTTTGTACCGCCGATCCCGGTGGCCGCGCGGTCTACGGCGTGGGTCAGCGGCCGCTCTCTTGCTGGAATTGTGGGTTCGTATCCCGCCAGAGGCATGGATGTCTCTTGTAAGTGTTGTTTGTTGTCAGATATAGTTCTCTTCGCAGGGCCGATCACTCGTCGAGAGGAGGCTTACCGAGTGTGGTGAGTCAGATTGTCATCGTGAAGCCTCGATAATGAGGAGGGACAGGCCTACTAGGGGATTTTGCGCCATCGGTGGGTGGATGGTGGGAAGGATTCATGTTTGTCTAATCCCTCAAGGTATGATTGTGAAACAGTCATCACCGTAATTACGTTAGTTTTGCCCCTAAATTCGTTGCACTTTATTTTACATATGCCCCACCATCCCCTGCACAGTCACTGCAGGAAGCTTTTGTTTGATCTTCGTCGTACAAAATCCTTAACAAAAGGGACAGATAACATTTTGCGAATTGTGTGTTGCCTTGCCTAACTGCTAGTGTTGTTAGCTGGGACTTCTTCGTTGTATGTACAGATAGAAACGTATACGAGTTAAATTTGCAGAAAGTTGGCCATAAACACAAATAACCATGAAGTTGTTAGCTTTGTTTTGGAATGTTGCTTTTTTTCTGTCGCACTGAAGCTCTTGAAATTTTTTCTACGAAGTTTCCTTGTGTCCAGTGTTTATTTTACGCCACAAGAGGAAAATGAAGATCTGAAAATTCAAGTTCATTGTTTAAAGTTAGAACCGTCATTGTATCTCAGCACAACGTCGGACTTTAGGGTTTTGTTAAGGTTCACAGCGTGTTTTATGTAATTCTTATATGGGAGGAAAGGCATAATCAAATGGAGTGACATTACTAACTCTTGATAATTTCTACCACAATATCAGTGCTAAAGTCCCCCCCCCCCGCGACTTGTCTGGGTACAGTGTCAGTTGCTGAAACCATTACTACTACTACTACTACTACTACTACGTACTTACTTACTTACTTACTTTCCCACTCTTTGCAGCAGAGTCCATCTTCAGAAGTTAACGGGCTCTCAGCTAGTCAAGAAATTCCCCGCATTTTATGGAACCCGAATGTTCATTACCGCATTCACGCGTTCACGCCACCTATTCCTATCCTGAGCCAGCTCCATCCAGTCTCTGCCCACACATTCCACTTCATTAAGACCCATCTTAATGTTTTCCCTGTCACCACAGCATGACGCGTCGTCAGGTTGAGGATGGAGGAACGGCCTCCGATAGTAGGGTAGCTGCGAATAGTAACCAATTTCATGTTTTGTTTACATGTAAAATAACCACTGCCACCGGGTAACAACCCAATTGCAATAAATAAATAAATATAATAATATAATATTGAATAAGCAGTCGCGAACAGCCGACACGGAGTGGTCGTCCAGCTTGGGGGTTGGTCGAGGTGCTAACAACTCCTCACCGTGAAAACATATCACGTTACGAAATGTTCACACAGAAAGCCTCAAAATACTACTACCACCACCACTACTACTACCGCTACCACTACTACTACTACTACTGCTACGTTTTACAATGGTTTGTTGACCGTCGTGATAATATGCATGTGGTTGTTTTTGTTTTTGTTTTTGCTGCTGCTTCTGTTATTTCTGGCATAGTTATTCATTGTTTTCGTAGAGAGGCAGATATAATGTGAACAGCAAACTGGGAGCGGAAATATAAATATCAACCGTCTCACAGTTGTGAGAAATCCCATTCAATTTATTTTCCTTTTGCCTCTATTGAATGTCCCACAATTATATACAGTTATTTTGATAACCATATTGAAGTTTCCACGTTACCTTATTTTGCTGTGCGATTGTTCCTTCAAGTTTGCGCTCTTGTATCGTTTGTGCTATTTTTATATTGCGTCATTATCCTCTTTCCTCTGACTGTCAATAACCCTACTGCACGCAACGCAACAAAGTTATATAGCAGTCGCCTCATGCATATTTAATTTAAACTTCTTCCACCAAAGGTTATCAAGCACCAACGAATTTTCCATAAGCTGCATGATTTTCTGCTCATTGTCTAGCTCCTATCTCCTCATCGCCAACCCTTCCTCGGCGTTGCTCTTCTTATCAGCTTTTATAACGTCTTCCTTGCCCCCCCCCCTCCCATGCTGCCCCCAGTTCTGCAGATTTCGTGGTTCATTCATCCATTTAGCATACATCTTACCTTATTTCATTATTCTTACTGTCATCTGCTGTGGTTGTAGTTATCGGAGTCAGATCTCCCGGTCTGACAAACGGTGTTTGATGTCCCGTTCTTTCTGGAACTTCATCTTCTGTACTTTTCAGTGAACGTTCGGCCTCTTGTGCAAGTGTATTAGTTCCGTTCAAAGAGATTCAAGATGAACGCGAAGCAGCACCTCGGGCATGATCCGATCCAACAAAGGCTGTTTTACTACACTTGTAAAAGTAACTTCACTTTCGGGGCCATATAGATATTCTGTGCGAAACGTGCGTGAAATGGAGTTCCTTCGCAATCCGTCCGTCCGTCTGTCCGCCCGTGTCTTGTCTTTAGCTGCATCATATTACATTGCAGCCGTCAACGCAAACTGGGACTTCGCATCCGCTGTCAGTTTTCCTAAACAACCTGGTATCCTAAAACAATAGTTTTTTTTTCATTTATACTTCCTGCTTAATGTAATTCACACCTCGCTAGTGCCCTTTGTTGCTGTAGGGATTCGAAATCAGCACCTCATTGTCAAATCCAAATCGAGCTGGCTTCTGAAGTGAGTACTCCATGCTGCCTGGACTTACTGGAATAGTTGAATGGTTTTTCGGCTGGTCATCAGTTTACATGTTTTTATGTAACTATGTTACCTCTCTATAAATTTACTGTGCTTTATGCTGTATGTATTACTGCCATTAGTTATAGCTTTCCTATTCCCGACCTTTCAGGGTTCGGGCTTGGAAATATCACGTTCCATTTGGTTCAAATACAGCTACTGCGTTCTTGCTTTTTTAATCGAAGCGTTTCTTACCCAATCATGATTAACTGTATTTATGTTTTGTACCCAGTACCAGTGGTTCCAGCATGCGGTAGGGTGCTGAATTCATGTCTAGTACAACAAAGTTGCGACGCAGCAAACCGACTCGATGCGACTCGGTCTCGTGGGAAGTGACGTTGCGACATGTTTGTTCGAAACGTCGGAAACCGCTTACACGGAGACGCAGTGTCACAGAAAACCGGAATCTTAGAATTTATCGTTGCAAAAAAAAAAACTCAAAATTTTACCGAGTCTTTTAATATAAATATAACAGGTACAGATAAAGCTCCCTCAAGCTGGTCATTAAAGACCGAAACATGTAGGAGCGGTATTATCGTGTGTTTTAATGTAAATTCAGAACTTTTAACCAAGTTAATAAATAGTTAATTCGTTGGTGTGTGAACTGCGTAGATTTTAAAATGCACGGTGCAACGATAAAAAAAGATAAAAAAAGTTGGTGTTGAATGTTTTTCTTGTGTTTCCTCACAGGTGTTCAACTACTAGCCTGTATCACGCTTCTTTCTATATTGCTTGTGGAGACGCCGAAATGGAAACTGCCCCGCACGCGTACGAACAAGGCCGTAGCGAAACTTTTCGCCTGAAATGTTGTTGTGTCCTTGCACCAAGGCTCATGTAGGTAGTTCTGTCCATTAGCAGTCGTGTTTTGCCTACTGTTTGCAGCGCGTCTACAAATTCTGACTGGCTACCGGCGACCGTTGGTGCGAAATGGCCGGTTAAGTTGGTGTCAAGTCAGGCCAGCTGAGCACGTCCCCACACTGGAGCGCACAGAAATTATCGGTGCCATTACGGCCCAGAGAATGAGGAGTAAAGGAGAGAATGAGAGCGTCAGGGAGAAGTGGCGCGGCGTACTAAATTGGTTTGAGTAAGATGGGGAAGAAAGTATGTGAAAGGAGAGAGCGAAAATTATTTCTACGATGCAGTTTTTCTTTTTGCTCAAAAAGGCGCGGGAAAGTGGTGATTACAGAAAAGATAAGGTTTTAACTGCGAGGTATGCAGTTGGCTACAAAAGTAATATTTTTAATAACACGAGTCCTTTGTGTGTTTTCTTTGCAGAAATATTAGGTGTCCTGAAAGGCTGGATATTTATA
>Ga0131853_10010027_pt1 | contig 17342 bp, 16 predicted proteins | sample TergutLab28metaG_FD_92764 | JGI IMG/M metagenome (GOLD analysis project Ga0131853, IMG submission 92764) | Labiotermes labralis P1 segment gut microbial communities from Petit-Saut dam, French Guiana - Lab288 P1 (version 2) (version 2) | ecosystem: Host-associated > Arthropoda: Insects >... | reverse complement strand
TTGTAAACTATTTCACGCTCACCACTCCTTTTTACCCGCTTCTTCCTGCCTTGTAGCGACATTTTCAAGCTTTGATCAACGTACTTGCTAAAGATAGTACAATAGCTGCCCGCTGATCCGCACTCCTCGACTGCCAGTAGTCGACTGAACTGACACCCCCGCCGATTTAAATGGACTCGTCTGTTTCGCTGAAAAACCAAATCTGGTTTCTGCGCTTGTGCCGTCACATACCGCACGGGCTATAACTAAGATGGTTTGGGTACCTAATTGGGATGAATAGCAACAGGAACCCTGGGAAATGGGTTGAGGGACCATGGGGAAGAGAAAGGCCAAGGATAGAAAAGGGAGTACCCTATGCAGAAGATGAAAAAAGGGGAAGACCTTGCAGGAGGAAAGTAGGCTGACAAAGGACAGGAAGTGTTCTGTGTCTGGCTGAGGCAACTTGATGCCTGAAACAGCAACAAGGGAATAGAAGAAGAAGAAGAAGAAGAGGAGGAGGAGGAAGAAGAAGAGGAAGAAGAAGGATAAGAGAAGGAAGAAGAAGAAGAAGGGGAAGAAGAAGAAGAGGAAGAAGAAGAGGAGGAGGAGGAAGAAGAAGAAGAAGAAGAGGAGGAGGAAGAAGAAGAAGAGGAAGAAGAAGAAGAGGGGGAGGAGGAGGAAGAAGAAGAAGAGGAGGAGGAGGAGGAAGAAGAAGAAAAAGAAGAAGAGGATGAAGAAGAAGAAAGAAGAGGAGGTGGAGGAGATAGAATAAGAAGAGGAGGAGGAGGAGAATAAGAATACGAAGAAGATGAAGAAGACAAGGCCTTTGTTTGCCATGTAGTAGAGTTATTTTTTCTGTTTATTTTTATAACTAACCTCAGGTAGCCTCACTGAAATGTCAAAATGATAATTACTATGAAAATAGTGGTTGTGACAGCAAAATACCAACACCTTTTTCTTTGTTGTTTCATTTGAGAAGTAAAAGAAATGATAACATGCAACTGGTTGAAAGCAGCATGACATTAAATCTTGTGTTGATAAAGACATAATCAATACAAAAATTCAGTTTTCCAAACCTGAAACTTCTGCACTTTTGTCATTTACATTTTGGGTGCTTTATTTTGGATATTCAAAGTGGTGATATGCATAATGTGGTCTGGGTTAGGACACTGTGTAGACTCACAGATGATTGTTGATGTTCCAGAGGAATATACTGCTTCCATCTTCAGCAGTTGCCTGGAGATATAGGTCTCTTGAACAGTTTCCACCTAACAGATTGTTTGGCATTAGTGCAGAAGGACTCATTTTCATTGCTGCTTGGATAGAAACTGAAGTCATGAAATGGTGGGGGGATTCAGTACAAAAGAGCAGTTTTGGAGTATATCCCATACCATATCCTACAGGCACAGGTTGTCTTCTGGCCCATAACACACCTCTAATTCTGTATATACTGCAGTTTCTGACATGTGTGACTGTCTGTGTTGGTCACCTTCAGGTCAGTATCTTATTCAGAACATGTGCAGGATTGGAAATAATTATGCTAAATGTATATTTCGTGTTGTGTGAGGGACTGAGATTCATTCCCTTTCCAATACCACTGTTTTTTGTTAAAATTGCATGTACACCACACAAATTGTTTTTTTGAGGTGCAGAATTATTTATGTACTAGGGATGAAGAATTAAAGTTAATTACACAAATTCAACACATAAACAATAGTAAATGCAATAATTTCATTAAAAGTAAATGGGTGAGGGCCAAAGTACATCATAAACGATGTAGCATACACAGAATCTGAGTTAAATTAATGCATATAAGAAACCCTATTTCTGTACAATTTCAGGAATTCTGTTGCTCCAGCGTACCGAGTGCATTCATCCAGGTTAAACATATGTATAGATGCTGCATAAGCGCTGTCACAACGCCCAAACTAGGGAACGTCTATCGTGACAATGGTCTTATTTTTAAGTCACATATATCCATGCATTAAAATTGACTTTCCTATTTCAGACCCATGATCAGGTTAAACAAAAAACCCCAGTTGCGCATTATTTCGTGCCCAGAGCTGACGTGCATCATTACTTTGCAAATTTTTTTAGCGACGGAGCATGCGATACCGGCGGCAGACGCAGCCAAAGGAACGGAAAAGTTGACACTGGATGTGGACGCTACGTTTTGGCAGTCACAGATATAGTAAGAGGGAGGTAGTTCGATGAAATGTGGGATCGAATTTATAAACGTCGAGCGTGTTTTTGAATACATGAAAAAGATCGAAGCATATAACGTAACCGCCGGGTCATGTAAAAGAAAGGGAAAACGTTTTGATTTAGAGAAGTAACCGAAACATTAAACCTTACCCTCGGGCCACCTGAAAGAAAGTACTGCGTTTGTGTTTTCGCACATCACACTTTCCTGTTTTTACAGAGTTCACATTGTCGTCTCACCTATGCCGCCACAGTTCATCTGGTATACTATGCCGCGCAGTTGATTTTGCCGGTCTCGTCCGCTCCGTCGATAAAGAACTTCGCGACGCCATAATGCACTCGGTACCAAAAGTTTGGTGTCCTCGTGTGATTGGTGGGTTTGAATTGCAAGGAATGACCGGCTTCCTCTGCCATCTATACAAGATTTGTGTGCTGTTAACTCACGCCAGAATAGTAGATGTCTCCGTACTCTGTGCATCCATCCGTCCATTGCGCCATTGAACTTTCAACGAAGTGACCATGTGACTGTAATCGTTCGTAATGGCCGTTAATAGAAAAAGGTGGTGTAGTTAAGTGTTGTCATCGTCTGTTACTTTGTGGTGTATAGTGCATACTTAGTCGATCCGAACACTTTACAGGTTCATTGGGTTACCTCAATGACCGAAGAGCAAACGCATCTCAAAAGTCAGTTGGTATCTGAAGATAAGTCTCGAACTAATTCAATTGCTTCCTTGTCTTCTTCCGGAGTATCTGACGAAGTTCCAGAGGTAGCCTTTGCTCCGAGTTCTAATAACGGAAGCACAATAGATTCTCCAAGAGTTAATCGTGAGAACCAGCCGCTCTTAGGGCGGATGGAGTCGGATGTCACCTTTAACAACTTTCCAGGTAAATATCCGGGAAAATTACGTTGTAGATAGTGCATCCCGGAATTTAATCTGAGCGATAAGAAAGCGATAAAGTTAGAAGTGAGTGTGCTGTCACATGTGGTCGATGTTTGTAAAGGTGTCATTTCTGTCTACGTGTGCCACATCAGCTTGTTTTAACAGCTGGCTTGCTTCCGTACTAGAAATGCTACGTAGGACTCATTTCGGTATTTCTGTAACAGACAAGGTGACTCAGTGACTGCCAGCACTGCGGTTTATATGACATACGAAAATATGCAATGCGACTTTGATGTGATATTTGAATGCTTTGCAGATGATCCTTTGTTCTCCGATCTGGTACGGCAAGCTGAAGTTGCTATAGAAAATGGCATTTATCCAGAGAGAATATACCAAGGATCCAGTGGAAGTTACTTTGTTAAAAACCCTGCAGGGGTTAGTATTAATCAGTCATGTTCTTTGTATCATTTTATTTTTTAATATTCAGGTTGCATGTGGCCAGTGAGTCTTAACTACTGTGTGCTTTGATTTGGAATTTTTTTTAGCGCAAGATGTTTTAGTCTTAATAGTATTTAGTGGTTTACTTACTTAACCCATTTTTATGGAAAAGTCCTGTTGTATTAAATATTAACTAAAGACGAACATCTTGAACCTGTGTGTGCCATGCATTTTGCAGATATTTACAACGTGTAACCAACAAATGCATCATGTATCAAATACTGAATTGTCTCTAAATACTCCTACATGTTTTGATGCCTCAATGCATCATCATGGAGTTCTTTTGTTATATCAAAGTCACATTCCAGTTACAATACAGCCCATCAATACATACACTTACAGTGTTAAAAGCATAGCATTACCAAATAGTTAAATAGTGAGTGTTACATAGTTATAGTAATATAAAATATAACAATAAAATGAACTCCATTAATGTAATAAGGGTTCAGTTCTTGAAGTGATTACATGGATTACAGTTGTCTCTTAATGTGCTGATCGTGTGCAGTGGCGTTATGTACAGTCAATTTTAATGGAGTTTATATCCGTTGAGATTCTGAACCCATAATGAATTATATGATTCACTCTAATGCAAACCAATGTATAATCAAATAAAAAACATAAACTATCTGGATTCTAAGTCTCCAGACTAAAAAATACTCTATTGCTGGGATTTTATAGAAAACCTACCAAAACAGATACTACTATACTCTTCTTGTCAGACTGCCATATGGAACATAAACTCACTGCATACATTTTTTACATCAACAGGATGACAACTTTGCCTATTACAGGGAGATGTAAACAACAGGAATGGAACATTATCCTATCAGGAGCCAAATTCAGTGTTTCCTATTGCACATTATTCATAACCTGAAAGACAAACTATTATACAAAACACACAAAACCAAAAACTCATCTACACAAACAAAGAAAAAGTGGATCATTTTCACAAATCATGGCCCACTTGTACATAAGGTTACTAACCTGTTCAGGCATACCAGTTTGAACATTGCCTTTAAAGTTGCCAACATCTTACATAGTCACCTAAATAGCAAATCACCACAGGATGAAAGAAAACTAGTGGTGTATATAAATTGAATGCAAAACATGTAACTATTTATATATAGGCCAGACTGGCAGATCTCTGGAAATTAGGTACAAGGAACATAGATGATATATAAAAACAAACAACCCAGATTTGGCATACACTCTGCATAGGCTGAACAATATACACAAATATGGAAATATGGAGGAAACTATGGCATTGATGAAAACGTGCAATGAAGGATCAAAAATGGACTGCTGGGAATAGTTTTTTATGCATATACACCAACAACAGGATGTATTGATCAATGAACAGAATGTCAATGACCTCAACCCAATTTATATGTGCTAGCTAACATCACAAGGCAGTACCAAGACTATGTTTCTTGCACCAAGCTCAGTTACCATACCAGGAAATTCACATTTCAGGGTAAGCCTATAACCTGTTAACACAGTCATATTAATTCTGCTAAGATTAAATATTGCTTTGCCTTAGACTGAATCATATAATTCATTACAGGTTTGGAATCTCAAGGGATATGATTCGCTGTATATAAGGCCACTGCACATGATCAGCACATTAAGAGACAATTGTAGTCTATGTAATCACTTCTATAACTGAACCCTTCTTTATGTTATTGAAGTTCATTTTGTTATATTTTGTATTACTGTAACGCTGTATGTAACACTGACTATATTAACTACTTGTTAATGTTATGCTTTTAATGCTGTAAGTTATATTGATGGGCTGTATTTTAACTGGCATGTGGCTTTGGTATAACAATAGAACCCCCTGATGATTATGCATTGAAACATGTAGGGGCTGTTAGATACAATTAAGTATTTGATACCTTGTGCATTTGTTGGTTATACATTGTCAGTAGAGATGACCATGTCAGTAAGACCCAGCTTTGTATTCCTTTATTACAAATATACAAAATTAGACATGTTTAGTGTTGTTCATATTAAGCTACCTTCATGTCTGGCCCACAACAACATGTAAAGGAAATTTTTATTTTACACATTTTGTGTATGGAAAATTGAGATCTTAAAACTTTTACAAAGCTTATGGTAAATATAGACATATGAAGTTATGTTGTTCTTAATTGGTTGGTTGTAAAATGGGTAAATAAGTTTAAAATCTTCGCTAAGTGTGAGTTCATTGTGTCACTTCATAGCCACTTATGAAGCAGTAATGTGATTGTCTTGTGTGTTACTTATAACAAACACAGTTACTGAAGAAGTTTTCAGGAAGAAATTAGAGAACCAGAATATTTATTACAGTAGTGGTATCTATCAACAATATGCTTGAGCTGCTCAGTGCAATATGTAAGCCCTCAGATGGTACCTTTTGCAAGGTACAATGAGTATCTTACAGCCTTAGAAGATAACATGAACAATACAAACTTTGCCACATTTCTTCTAAATAATGGACACTAATTTGGAAAAATGGCAAAATGTCAGTCATTCCTGTAGTTAAAGAAAGAGTGTATGCAAGTATTGAACGATTCTGTGTCTGTGAAGCACCTACAGAAGGTGGAAATCTGAATGATATGCATGTGGTCTTTCCTGATTTATTTAATGCTGCAGTCTGCTTTAGACCAGTATGAACAGCCACCCTCTTGTGTTTGGTCAGCTACTGTCTGTTACTCGTGACAAAATGCAGCTAGTCTGGATCCAACAATGACGGTATACTTATGTGCAACACATGCAAACGTCATATTTAAGTAAAACATTCTATATTTCAAATTTGGCATATTTTAATCTCTTTTGAGAGCACAATTTCCAATTCATAGTTCACCCCTCGTCAGCCAGAAATTGTCTTTAAGTATGTGCCTAGTGGTAATTCTGACATACTACACTACACACTCCATAATGTTAGCTTGATTATGGATTATTTGTGCTGTATGCTGGGAACTTGGCAAAATAATTCACTAGTACCAAGGGCAAGGAGTAGATCAAGAACAAAACATGTTTGTAATCCACAAACCTAGCAAAAGTGACACTGTATACCTTAAAACTTGATATTATTAATGTTGGATCTGCACTGAGACTTATGTAGGTTTTCATCTCCACAATAGTTGCTTGGTGCATGATAGTACCCTAGTGTAGGCTGCAAGGGCCTTAACATTTTGGATTGAGGATGTGAATCAGAAACATCTTTCGTTGGTTTGGTGCATAAGTAGTAAAAAATTGCCAGCCTCTGTGAAAATTTTTTCAAACAGAGAATGTAGTAGGTGATCTGTTGCTAAGATGCCATTGAAAGAATTTAAAGCCAGTGTTGGTTGGCTTAAAACTGTTATTCTTAATATTTTAAACTACTTTCGTATGTATGTGTTACATATATATACATATATGGGGGCTCACGGTAGTGCAGTTGGTTGAGGCGCTGTGCGACAAGCCGGAAGTTTGTGGGTTTGATTCCTGATGATGTCATTGGAATTTTTCATTGACATAATCCTTCTGGACTGACTGTTGCTCTGGGGCCGACTCAGACTGTAAAAGAAATGAGAACCAGGAATATTTCCTGAGGGGTAAAGGCAGCTGGTGTGTGGGGCTGACAACTGTACCTTCTTCATGTGCCAATTGTCTCAGAATCTGGGAGCCTTAACCTCCTGGAACTCTCAGTGCCTAAAATAGGCCTGCACAAGGACTGCTTTACCTTTTATACATACATACATACCTATGTATATACTTACGTACCTGTATACATACGTACATGCATATGTACGTACGTACATACCTGCATACATACGTATGTACATGCCTATGTACATACATACCTACATATATATGTACATATGTATATGCATCCATACATACCTACCTACCTACATACATACATGCATGTGTACATAACATACCTGCACACGTGTGTACATATGCACATGCAGACATACATACATGCACGCATGTGTACATACGTACACACACACATATGTACACACATACATACATACAAACATATGTACATACATGTGCACCACACACACAGGCATATACTTATTTATGGGATGGGAATTGGAGGGTCTAAAGGGGTGTTCTGATTATACATGATTTTGGGTATGTGATGTGTTACATCAGAAACCTCACTACCATATCAAACATGATTCTTCTCTCTCTTTTCATCTATGACTGTAGAGTTTAAAAATATTACAATGAAAACCACATAAGAAACACACAAACTGCTGTTTTATAATTTATTAATAGACAAAAAGATACAACAATCACTAAGCTTGGATTTTGAACCTCTTTATGGACAATTTTACAATCAAATAATTCATAACCATACATTTTCATGTATCTGTATTTACCACAAGCTCTGTAAAATTTTGAGAGTTCTGTCTTTCATATATGGAATGTGTAAAATACGAGGGTCATGCCAAAAGTCATGAGCAACTTTTTTTTGTGTGCAAACCGGGAACAGCAGACAAAGGAGGGTACAGTGGTAGATGGAACCAGCTGTTGTGTTATCCTTGAGTGTCTTGTGATGTCAATAGCTTGCATCATGTGACCAGTATCACTCCTAACAAAATGGCTGCCAACGATGTGTCGTTTCACCAGCGTGCTGTCATCGAATTTCTTGTTAAAGAGGAAATCCCTGCTGCAGAAATTCACCAGAGATTTCAGCGTGCTTATGGAAGTGTGTGCATGGGTGCGAGCAGTGTTCGAAGATGGGTGAAACATTTTAAAGGTGGGAACACGAGCATCCAAAATGAGCCTCAGAGTGCTCGCCCTCGAACAGCCTCAACTGAATGCAACAAGGAGAGAGTGGATGAGATCATTCAAGATGACCGGCATGTGACTGTGGACACAATAGCCTGAACACTTGGAATAGGGCACAATGCAGTACAGGAGATGACTGAAAGCTTAGGCTATAGGAAAGTTTGTGCTCGTTGGGTCTTGCACTTACTGACCTAAGACCACAAAGGTCAGCGAAAAGCCATCACCTCAGAACTGCTGCAGAGATATCAACATGAAGGCGATGATTTTTTGCTCTGTATTGTGACAGGTGATGAAAGCCGGTTTCACCATTTCAAGCCTGAATGCCATCAGCTGTGAAGGTGATGGGCACATTCTTCTGGGATGCAGAGGGGTTGATTTTGGCCGAATTCTTGGAACCTGGGCAAACCATCACTGCTGCTCGTTATGTCCAGACACTGCACAAGCTCCGTTGTGCATTGCGCGATAAACATCTGGGACGAAACATCATCATACTGCATGACAACGCTCGCCCCCACGCCGCTCGCCTCACATTGGAAGCAATTGCAAAGATGGGGTGGGACGTTCTTCCACACCCCTCCTATAGCCCTGTTCTGGCACCCTCCGACTACCATCTTTTCGGATTTATGAAGGATCAGCTGCGCGGACAACGTTATGAGACAACAGAGGCAATTCAGAAAGCAGTGCGTCGGTGTCTTCGGATGGCTGGAACGGAATTTTACAGAAGGGGAATTTTCAAACTCCCAGAACGCTGGGAGAAATGTGTACAAAGGAGTGGTGATTATGTGGACAAATTAAGAAAGGTCTGTAGATTAACCCTTTAAATGCCGAATTAAATCCCATTTGCCATCTGCTGGCATTATTAGGAGCTCACCATATTCTCCACGTTAGCGGGATAAGGGTTAAGGTGGTGTATTTGGTTTGTCAATAATAAAACATGTTACTTTACAAAAAATTGTTACTCATGACTTTCGGTACGACCCTCGTAAAAGTTCTCTTCATGTATTCTTGCAGGTCAGAACTGAAGATGGCTTAATGTGAACAGTCTGAAACATGTTGTCTAATTCTGTATGTATTTAATGCAGGAATAAAAGTAAATGTCAAGATGAAATATTTTACTTTGGTTTTTGTTTTTACCTGTTTCTAAGCACTGCAAATACTAATTCTGAGAGTGTAATTTTTTTTTTTTAAATATCCGTACAGTTTAGTGTTAGTAATTTAACCTTTAGACGCATAACGTCAACTGTAGTTGATGTACTGCACTGTTAACCTCAAAAGTTGCATTTTATATATTTATTCAACAAATATAGGTACCAAATATTTTAAACATGGTGTATACTCTCCGTTTTTTTCTCTTCAAAATGCAGTTTGTTTCATAACTCTAACTTATTTGGTTCCTGTATTATTCACATTTTATATACAGGGTGTGCTAAAATTTAAAAAAATAATTCCGTCCCCAAAAGGTTAATGTTCATGTATACATTTTTTACAATTTTGATACTCTTAAGCGTTGTATTTGTAATTAAAGACAGTGTATGTCAGTTTGAAGATGTGAATGGACATGCAGGGATTAATTACTCCTTTTTGAGGAATAGTGTTTAGTTACAATTAAAGTATTTTTGGTGATGTGGAAGTCGAGGAATACATGAGGAACACAGTTTTAACTTCACTGCAACCACTTGTTAGTATGTTGCTGAATTTTTTGTGACTTGATCTTTAAATTTGTTTTCAATGAATGGAAAATGTATAACATCTGTTCCAGTCTATTATGTAATCATAGAGTAACTTGAGAAAGAATAATATGGGCTGAACAATGCAATATGGCAGTTTATTGCAGTTTATAACTTATGCCCATTAATACAGCAACTTATGAAAATGATGTTTATTTTTTAGTTCTATTCATATAGGAGTCTTAACTGAGATGAATTCTATGATTATTTTCTCTGAGGTTACATTTTTAACACAAAGTTGAATGCTGAAGCTTACGGGGTCTATTTTGTGCATGAAGGCTCATAATGTATTATATAATAATCACAGCAATGTGTGCTGTATAGTATTATGGTGACTTGACAAAACATTGTGGGCCAGTGGGTAGCACTGTTCTTTCTTATTTGGGAGGTTCTGGGTTCAAAGATTGCTCTGGAGACCACATACCCTTGTTAGGATTTTTTGGGAGGTTCTGGGTTCAAAGATTGCTCTGGAGACCACATACCCTTGTTCGGATTTTTTGAGGTGACTGTCAAGGTGGTACATCAAATTAGGCCATGACCTTTTTCAACATATGGTTTAGTAATCTGTGTGGTTACTGAATAAACAGGTATTGAAAGCATCGTGCAATAGGACACAAATAAAATAGATTACATCAGATCTGTCCAACATATTTTCTGTGGTTAAGACCCCCTAATGTTTCCAAGTTACAACATTTAGGAGTGATAAATCAAGCAGTTACAGTTATGCTATCATTTTAATGTTTTGTGCAAATTTAACATATTGAACAGTATTAAATTTGTTGATTTGTATGAATTTGCAGAAAATTGTGGGTGTATTTAAGCCGAAGGATGAAGAGCCTTATGGACGGTTGAATCCAAAATGGACAAAATGGATGCATAAGCTGTGTTGTCCATGCTGTTTTGGCAGGTCATGTCTCATACCAAATCAGGGCTACCTGTCAGAGGCTGGTGCTAGTTTAGTTGATCAGAAGCTGCAGCTGAAAATTGTTCCCAAAACAAAGGTATATGCAGTTTCAAAAACCTTAATGGACATTCCCGTAACTGGCTGTCCAGTTTAGCTGCATGGATTCGAAATTAAATAATAGCCAAAGCCATTTATTATGAAGTCATTAAATTAAGTTATACTGTTATTACAGACATTTATAGCAATAGCTGGTTTTTTTTTCAGGTAGTTGCCCATATACACTCTATTATTTCTCTGCAGACATGTTTATCTTCTGTAGGCACCTTCATTGTCACCTTATTTTTGGCCAGTGTGCTGCACATATTTGTTCCAGATGTTGCCCTCAGCTGGATAGGTGGTGGGAATTCTGGTCTTCTGAGATGTGACACTGCCCACTGGGTGCGTTTTTCCTGAAGTTTCAAAGGAAAGTGTTGTCTACGTCTTCAGGAGGGACGTGAGGTCCATACATTAGTTACCCATTGGTAAAGCATCACATTCCAGAAGACCAGAATCATTGCTTACAAACCTGTGAAAGCCACAAGATTAGCACATGCATCATTGTTCGCTCCAGTTCTTACATTAGAGATACTCGATTCTGTGGGATATGATGCGTCGTCACTCGGTTATTGGTTGACGATGTTTGGAGACATATAGTGGTCTCATCTTCTACAGTCAAAATGTGCAAGAAGAACATTCTGGCCTTTGACGAGACCACTATATTGTCTTGATGTCTGTAACCAGTTACCCAGTAATGTGGCATCATACCTGAGGAGAGCAGATCTAAATTGCGTTTTTCAGCTATGCTGAAAAATGCAATTTAGAACCTAGACCATAGTGTTGCTAGTATTAGCACATGTTGACAAAATTAATTAGTAATGTATTGTCTCCACTTTAATAAATGGCTTTTTTTTTTTAATTGCTTTGGTTATATGTCTCAAGTTTTCCAGGGAAAGGGTTAAAAGACTTTTCCTCATTTGACATGTCTCCATGGGTGACATAACTTTGTGTCATGGGCAACATTTTGCCTGTGATCTGCAGGTTGAATGGACCTGTGTTAGACTGAAATACATCTGTGCCAGTAGTGTCAGAGCCTAGGGAATGTCAGGTATAAATGGTTATTGAGAAGTTTAAATGAAGTAATTCATTATGGTTTGATCAAAGCCCAGCAGAATTGATTCCAGGGGGAGGTAGAACAGTACATATATACAAATATACAGTGATGTATCAGTCAAACACAACACAACTTTATTATGTTTATTATTGTGCTAGGGCATCATGTTTCGATTCTTATAGAATCATCTTCAGGCCTCTCTAAGAAACAGATCCTTACCTAGCAATGTTTAAAATAAGCTGTGGGATCCCAAACGCTTACATTCTTGTTAAAACCATGTATAAAATGCGTGTGTCTTTTGTTCTTATTGTACACTCAGGATACCTATTTCTAAAACTTTAACCGGTACATATGGAAGAGGTTACACATGTGTATTTGAGATGTGTTGTTTTGGAACATTGGATATTGTTATATATATTGTTGTTAATTGCAAAATATGTATATAAACATTAATACGTTAAATACATTAAAAACTATGCAGTAACGCTGCACTTGGTAAGTGATATCTTCCCTATGGTGATGTTATATTCGTGATGAACTTTTCGGCTCTTATCTCCAGTCTTGAGTGGTTGGATTTCTGTAATGACAGTGAAGGTGTATTGAAGTTATTTATTTCACGAAGTTTATTACTCTTATGCAACTTGTCGTTCATGTATGCTGACTACGTAGTCTTTGTCACATTGTATACCAGAAGAGATTCCTGTTCGTTGTTATATGATAGGGTTGGTTGTTGTTTATTTTATCCGCGTTGCACTGGTTTTACTTCTAATGTTTATTTGGTTGCTTTGTTTCGATTCCCACGTTACACTGATTTGTATTTGCGATGTTTTAGGGTGCGGTTAACTTCTGGACTATAATGCAACGTGAGTTCTTTCTGTGAGAGTGTGTATAGGGTCTTTTCACCGAGAGGACCCTACGCAAGCAAGAATTTTTGTCTTCCAGGCAAGCAACTGTGACTTAAGCTGACTTTTTAGTCCAAAATATGATCTACAATGCAGTTTGTAATTTCTTCTGAGACATTGTTGTCACCATTCACCAGTGAACCAAGATACGTATAGCTGTCTACTCTTTCAAAGCTGTATCTTCCTATTTCGATGGTGCGGGGTTTGCTGCAATTCTGGGTGTTAGCTGCTACCGTATATTTGGTTTTGCCTTCGTTGATGACTAATCCCACTTCTTTACTTGCCTCTTCAAGTAACTGAAAACCTTCTTTCAGTGATGCTAAAGACCTGCCAATGATAACTATGTCATCAGCATAGGCCATAAGTAGGGCCGACTTGTAGAATATGGTGCCTCTTGTTTGTATGCCTGATTTTCTAATTGCATACTCCAGTGTTATATTAAACAGAAGACATGCCAGTGCGTCTCCTTATCGAACACCCATATGTATTATAAAAGGTGCTAAGAGCTTCGACTGAATTTTAATCTGGCTGTGCATATTAGACATAATTCTCACTAGCCTTATTAAGTTCTGTGGAATATTTAGTTCATTCATGGCTACATACTTTTTCTCCCTGTCATTGCTGTCATATGCACTTTTGAAATCAACGAAAAGTAGGTGGATGGAAATTCTAAATTTTTTCATCTTTTCCAAAATTTGTCTCAAACCAAAAATCTGATTTATTGTCAACTTTCCTGGGTGAAACCCTGCCTGGTAATATCCAAGCTAGTGTTCAACATGAGGAAGGAGTGTGGTGTACAAGATATTAGAAAATACCTTATATGTTGTTGTATACTTTCTTCTGGGTAATTCCCAGGCATCTGAACTTTATGTGCTGACATTTCAGATCACACTATCTGTTCCATCTTCATAGGTGGATAGGTATGAAGAATGACTAGGTTTGAGAATGTTGGACAGGAAAAGGTTTGGCTCGAAAATAGCCTAAACCAATAGGAAGGAGGGTGACAGGGTAGGGATGGGTCCGAGTACAGAAACAGGTTGTGGAGGGTAACGACCCACATGGAGGCCACGGGTGCGCCCTGTCTCTTTCACGTATGTGCCCATGGCCTCCATGTGGGTCGTTACCCTCCACAACCTGTTTCTGTACTCGGACCCATCCCTACCCTGTCACCGTCTGTCCAATTGGCTCAGGCTATTTTCGAGCCAAACCTTTTCCCACATGAATACTCCAGCATTCTCAAACCTAGTCATGCTTCATACTTATGTGCCTAAGAAGATGGAACAGTGTTCTGCAGTGTCAGCATATAAAGTTCAGCTGCTGGGGAATTACCCAGAAGAAAGCATACTACATTCAGAACACGGTGAAAATTTGAAATCAAGAATACCTTATATGTTACATTTAACAGAATGATTCCTCTATAATTAACACATTCCGACTGGTCACCTTTCTTGTGCATTGGACATATAATTCCTTGAAGCCACTGTTTTGGGATTTCTTCATTGATCCACGTTGATGAAAATATATGCTTCAGCCATTGCTTTAGCCTATCACTGCCAAACTATAATAATTCAGCTGGAATATTGTCTGTCCCAGGAGCTTATTATTTTTTAATTTCTTCAGTGCTGTTTCAGTATCCTCAATAGTGGAGGTATCTATTGTGTCCTGTGTCTTTTCCTTCAATATATTATTACTACTTGTGGTAGTAAAAGTAACAAATTCATTATCCTTCCTTGCTTTTAATAATTTGTGGAAGTGATTACCCATATGTTAAGTATCTCCTGCTCATTACTTATTAATGACCCATCCTCATTCCTACATATATGAACTCTTGGCTTGAGTTGCTTTCTATCCATGTTAATTTCCTTGTAAAATTTTCTGCAGTCATGTTGTTTCCTCAGCAATTCCATATTTTCTAATTCTGCATTCATCTATTCTTTTTTCTTTCTTTTATGTATTGTTTTTTTCCTTCTCTTTTCTTTGTACTCTTCTATTAAGCTTCTGGTACCATAACCTTGTTGCATCTTCCTGTAGGCTTTGTTTTTGTCTTCTGTGGCCGCCTGGCATTCATCATCAAACCACGTTCCTCTATTTGCTGGTTCCATGATGCCCAGCACCTTTTCAGCTGTGGAATTATTGATTGCTTTACATCTCTCCCACAATTCTTCTCCATTGTCCTGTTCAGTAAGTGTAATATGATTTAACTTTTCTTCTGTTTGTTGCCTGTATTGTGCCATTTCAGATGTCAGTTTTGATACATTGTATTTTCTGGTTCTAATGCCAGTTGCTTAACATTTGATATTCGAGCTCTTTGACAGGCAATAACCAAATGGTGGTCTGAATCAATATTGGCATCTCGATATGACCTGACATCCATTAGGTTAGATTTATGTCTTCTGTCAATTAAAAGATGTTCTAGCTGATTGAATGTTGTACCATCAGGTAACCTCCATTTACTCTTATGGATATCTTTATGTGGGTGGAATGCTGATCCTGTGATCATATTCTGTGATACTTTCATCTGTATTAGCTGGGATCCATTGTAGTTCGTGAGACTGTGAAGACTGTAATTGCCAATTGTGGGAAAATTAACAGGTTCCTTGCCCACCCGAGCATTAAAGTTGCCGAGAACAATTTTTGTATCATTTATTGGGCTTGTGTCGTAGGCTGTTTGTAGGACATCAAAAACCCCGTCTTTTTCTTCGTCATCAGATATCTCTGCAGGCTCATGGCCATTAATGAAACTGTAAATGAAAAATTTTCCCCTGATTCTTAGAGTCCAAATTCTAGGGGTAATAGGTTTAAAATCTATAATTAGATGTTTGATTCTTTTATTCATTTGATAACATGCAAGGAATTTTGGCTAGATGGGTAACTTCTGGCTTTGTCAAAAGGGTTCTCTTCCATGGAGTCTGTTGTATTTTTTTCTATGACAGTGTGAGTGTTATGAGTATGAAATTAAAACATGAAAAACTGAGTTGCAAGAGACACTACGTGACACAACATTCCTTAGAGTAAGATAGGATATTATAGCCTGTACGTAAAGTAATGTAAGATAAGATACAGCACTTTATGTCCTATTGAATAAGCACAAGGATAACATGTTGGTTGTTTATTTCCCATAGATTGCTTATCCTTTCTTCGCATTGTTGTGTACTTCAACTCAACATAAAAGTAAAATTGTCCCTGTTTTAATTAAGCACCATGCCTTAGGATGTATGGGGGAATGAAAGCATAGCTTCTTGAATCTTTTGCTTTGGCACTTGATAGTGGTAAGTGGAAAGAGCCCCCAATAGCCATTGAATAGGAACGGTGAATGGGCCCTAGGGCTGGTAGAAGCTGTGGAAAAAAGGAAAATGCCTTGCACCTACGAGAACTTGAACCCTTGATTTCTTGGCTATCTAAACAGTTTTGAAAAACTGTGTATAGTTAGTGAAATATTAATTGAAAGTTTAACATGGAATTTTGACACTTTGTTTCTATAGCTGTGATTTCTACAGATAATGCTTTCATTGATTCACTTGCATACATTATATATGGTAAGGCACCTATGAACTGGTGATTGTACTGAATGTGCACACTTTGTAACTTTGTTCAGCAAAGGTAAAGACTAGATGGATATGAAGAGACAGTATGTGGGAGAGGAGAATATTAAGAAGGTTATATGGACCGGTTGTAGAGTAAGGAATATGGAGAATAATAACTAATCAGGAATTGAGGGAGCTGTGTAAAGTTCTAGACATAGTGGCAGATATTAAAAAGAAAAGATTGGAATAGATTGGACATGTGGTAAGAATGGATCAGGGAAGGACAGTTAAGAAAATATTTGCGAGTAAACTTGATGTAAAGAGACGAAGGGGGAAAACTGGGATTGAGGTGGCTGGAAGATGTGGAGAAGGTTCTGTGGGAGCTGAAGCTTAAGAGATGGCCACAGAAAGCAGTTGATAGGGAAGAATGGGGATCCATAAACATGGAGGCCAAGTTTTTCAGAGGGCATTAGAGCCAAGGAGTGAGTGAGTGAATGGGTATCAAATATAGTATTTTGTAGCTGAAGAATAAAGGACCAACTTGATGTTACTTGCTATTTTATTTCACTTCTTATGTACTCAACATGTTTCAGACATTAATATATCCATCATCAGGAGCTTGCGAACAAAAGGACCACATTGGTCGTTTTGTTCTGTAAAGACGGAGGATTTAGCGTTAGTGTAAATTTATGGTGTTTAGTGGTGCGTGTTTGGTGTGATGTGCTTTGTCGCTTTGTTGTAGTTGGTAGGTGTATTTTCATTGATATTGACCGTTATCTTTTATGCTTTGTGATCATTGTGTTCT
>Ga0131853_10010026_pt1 | contig 17344 bp, 8 predicted proteins | sample TergutLab28metaG_FD_92764 | JGI IMG/M metagenome (GOLD analysis project Ga0131853, IMG submission 92764) | Labiotermes labralis P1 segment gut microbial communities from Petit-Saut dam, French Guiana - Lab288 P1 (version 2) (version 2) | ecosystem: Host-associated > Arthropoda: Insects >... | reverse complement strand
CATGGTAGAAAATGAGACACTGTGAGAGGTTTCATTCAGAATGTGTCGATTTTTCATTGTCATTTTCATTTCATCATAGATCTATATTACTTCATCTGTTCCTGACCCCATAGAAACTTAACAGTTAACAAAATCTTTAAACAATACACTCACAAAAACTGAAAGATACATAAGTCACCGTTTTACGTGGAAGTGACTGCTGAAACACAGAAAATATAATAGAGTTTTTATCGTGACTAAATACAATAATCAACTTAAAACAATCATTGTATGGTATAAATACACATTCGTTAAGAGAACACAAAATAATTTTTTAAATAAGCACTTCTCTAAATATATTGAACTCATACAGAGGAGGAAAATAAAGTCCTAAAGAATTGTACAATTCTATGATTGGACCAAGTTTCTAGCCTTCATCAAATCAAGTATCTGTTACAATGTTCATAATACCCCAAAACTAAAGGCTGTATACAGACCAAACCCTAACAAATTGTTAAGATCCACTTTGCACTTTGTACTTCTATTTACGTCCGCCTCCCAAACAGATCCAGTTTTCCAAACAACACTATGCATTTCTCATTTCCGACTTCTCCATGCATGCCACAAGTTGTTCGCTTCTTTCCCCTTCATTTACCTATCGTAATAACATTTAAGGGGAAGGAAAAATTTAATTTCCAGTTACGCAGTTTTCTCCCGTCTCCTTTTGCATCTTCTGTTTTACGTCCAAATAATATCCTCACTGATTTTTCAAACACGCTCAAATTTGAACTTTTAATTCAAAAACTTAAAGAAACGCGTAATCGGCCTCTGTACAAATAGAGTAAAGGATCGATAATCCGAACTATTTGGGAGTGAGGAATTCGGTTAATCAGATTGTTCAGATTATCAAAAACGCATAAGAAAATTATCATCATGTACCTAATTGATTTAGAAAATGGTTTGTAAATTATAGCCATCAAGTAATAAAAAAATGATGCATAACAAATTTATTTTGAATTTACACGATTGTTTTATTTAAAGTCAAAATTTAAATCCACACATTTATATAAAGGTCACGGGAGACTTTCTTGAGCCCAGACTATAGCTATAGCCGACTTTCAGTTATGAATTACTGTAAATCTTTAACTGGCTTAGTGATATTTCAGCATAGAACCAGTAATTTGTATTTAAATGGCCACTTTCTTTTTCCGGCGGTGTGGCGGATAATTGACGGTTCAGATGATCGACGTTCGGATAATCGACGCTATTCTGTACGATGCCGGCTTTTTTTTTTCTTAATTTTCACTGGCAACCTGAACCAACATGTGATGTCAGCCATTTCGAAGAAGATAAATATGAAATTTCAAACTACAAATTTGCCAAAAAAAAGTATTACGGGCAAGTGTGAAGTTTTCGCAGCATTGTTGATAGAATTTCGAGTCTTTTTTGGACCTAAGCCGTGGATATTGCTATATGGTTACCAGGGTTTCGGTTGAGTTTTTTTTATCTATCTTCAGGACAATTTTATGCCTTCATACACTTGAAGATCGAATGTCCATTGACAAACCTAGTTTTAGTTAAGGTTGACTCCACACAATACGCAGCACCAGACAACGATTCAATACCTACTTTTTAAAGTGATTATTTAACGAGAATGATTTCTGGATTAGAAGGAGGGACATGGGTATACCACGGCATAACTAACACATTTCACACAATCATCAATTTCGGGGGGACACTAACAAAGGGGTAGAAAATATAAGCGACGATTGAAAGTATCTAGAAAAAGAGAAACAACTTGCTGAAAAGAAAGAGAGCAAAAGCTGGTGAAAGTCTGTCGAAGATGGGATAAAGGAAGGGCAGACGGCAAACAGAATAGTAAGCTGTTGGAGAGCCTCCCACCATATATCATTCACCGGAAGTGACTGCACCAGTCTCCCACCGACAGACAGACGTACACACAGTGATCAATTTCGACATATGCGCTACCACTGCATTTCCACTTCGTCAGACTTTTTTAACGGTCCAGGATACCATCTGATCCTTCTAATGTCAAAGTTCAAGTTAATAGCGTTTGCAGAAAGGATTCCGACAGAACTGGTGTCAAAAGTTCTATGCAGTTAAAACCGAATGTACTGCCTTCCGGGAAGGTGTATTTTTCATAAATACAAATGTCGCAAAGTTAAACTGAGTTTCGAGTTGCCAATTCGCTTGTGCTCGAAATGATAAGATGGACAACTGTGCAGAGTGAGGTTGCCGTATGGGAGTGAGAAAACAACGTCAAATACATAAAAATTATTGGATGTTCTCTTTTTTGAACACGTTCGTTCAGAATTTTAATAGTAAAAGCGGCTTTATATGCGCTTAACCTGTATTTTATTGTAAAAGACTGAAGCACTTCTTTACAAAAGTGTTTACTTCTTCTACGAGGTCTGGCATACACGTGTATTTCAAATGGCAGGAAATTATTTGGAAACCTACCGATTTGTACGGGGTACGCGTTGGCACATTTGGTTGAGGTACTGCGCTAAAGGCCACAATGCTGCGGGTTCGCTTCCCGACGGTGTCATTGGGATAGTTCGTTGACGTAATCCTTCCAGCCGCAGTATGGACTTGGGGTCGGCTCAACTCGTAATAGAAATGAGTACCGGGAATTTTTCCTGAGGGGAGGAGGGGGGAAGGCTCCCTGTGAGTAGGACTGACAACTTTACCACCTTCATGAGCCGACTGTCTCGAAATATGGGAGTCTAATCCTCTTGGAACCCTCTGGGTCTGTACAGGCCTGTACAGTGTTTGGTGTGCCTTTTACTCGGTAAAAAATCAAATGAAGAATAACTTTGAGATGGAAGCTAAGAAGATAGCATTTAAAAACGGGAATTAAATGGGAAATTCTACAGTTAAATTTTTAAATCTTGTAATTTGTAGAATTTCATTATTTTATTTTAGACTAGCCTGTCCATAATAGGATAGATCCGCTGACTAGTATTTGCAAAGATAGGATGAGATGCGTTTATCAACAAGTAGGTAGGTTTGTAGACTGTGAGGAAAGACAGAAATGAATTGTCCAGTTCGTCAGTTTAGACCCAAAGTATAGGATGTATCCACACCAACAACACACTTGGTTGCTGTACGACTGTTGCAAAGCGAACTTCCTATGTTTCTTATACACGCGACTTTATGAATTGAATTTTTGTTCCAGGAAATCCATTTCGTGCTCTCAGAATATCAAAAATGAACACAGCAATACAATAAAAGTAAATAAGAAAAAAATTACTGTATATGCTTTTAACAAATACTTATTGACTGGAAAAAAAAACATATCAACCAAGTACATAAATATATATGAAAATTGTTAAAGACATGTAACTAGAAACGGACAGTTTATTCATAAAAAGTTTGCCCTAAATTACTTTAAGAGAGAACGTTTTGTAGAAGAAATCCCAGTGGAAAGAAAGCTGGGTCTTGTGACTTGTAAAATTTAATTTAATCTTATTACAAGAGTGAGAGGTGGACCAAACTGTGAGGAGAGGGGTGATGAGTCGGTTAACAATTCGGGGTTTCAGTGGAAACTCTTTTCTTGTGGTTGGAATGTTTTAAGTGTGTGCTCTTCATACACAGGGGTTTTGCACTCGCTACCGAATCCGGCATTTCTTTAATAATTCTAACACCAATGAAGATATTGCAACGGAATTTGAACAGGAGTACGTTCGTTGAGTGAAAAATGAAGAGGAATGTATCTGTAGTCCGCTTCAAATTTCGTTGCAATAACCTCATTAGTGGTAAAATTATTAAAGAAATGCCGGGTTCGGTAGCGAGTGGGACACCTGTATTTCTTACACAAGGACTGTTCTTTTAGTACGAATGTCGCCAAATTACGTTTGGTCTGTCGTAATTCGGAGGCCTATTGTAATGAATTTTGTGTCATTTCCTTATTTCGCGGTATTGCTTTATAAATTACCTCCGAAACCGTGTTATGGACTTAGATTTAAAGTTAGTATGTAATTTTGACGTTTTGCTGACCGTGCAACGCAGTATATTTATCTCAGTATTTAACCAACTTGATGCACAAAATTTGTTTCACACTAAGTTTTATTTCATGCCTCTACATATTTCGAGCACATGTGCTCATCATCAGGAAGTCAAAATTGCATTAAACAGCCTCTGGTATCATCACACCTATAGATGTGATGATACCAGAAGCTGTGTGTAACGCAATTTTGACCTCCTGATGATGAGCACATGTGCTCGAAATATGTAGAGGCATGAAATAAAACTTATTGTGAAACAAATTTTGTGCATCAATTTGGTTACATAATGAGATAAATTACTCTGTATTAGTCCACAACACAAGTTTGATTTTTGTCACCTTATTCACTACTTCACCTGATTACTTTATTGCTCCGTTTGTGACATTTACAAAGGAAGAGAGTTGTCTGGTCCTTTGCTCTCTCAGTGTGTCTGTCTTTCCTAAGACCTCGTGTACATGTGCCGTAGGCCGAACTCTCAAACTGAACATGTTAGCCGTCACAGGAATCGTCTCATGCAAGACAGTTTGATTGATGGATGTCAGTTTAAGATCACTTTAGCAGACCGAATGACAGCGGATTAGTCAATGCTGGCAGTTCAACGATTTGGGATTTACAGGCTAGTGATGTAGGAAAGCAAAACTTTGCTCTTCAACAGCCAAAGGAATTCAAACACACTGTGAAAAGAAAATAAAGCCTGAAGAGAAACTGCACGTAACAAGAGAGGATAGCCTACGAATCTAAGACTAATACGAATCTCTTTTGCGTTTTCGGTTGTCCTGCAAGAGATGATTTACGTAGTAACCTGATACTTCTCAGAAATCCTCAGACTAAAATTGTACTGGGAATAAAATGTGTTTTGATCTTGTCTACAAATTTACCTGAAACAATATTTGGACCCATAAATACGTAGACAGTTCGGCTGAAAATATCCACAGAAACTCATACAGGACTTAAAATAAAGTGTTTGAAATTTAATGATAGGAAAATTTTGTTATTGATTTATTTTAAAAAGTTAGGTACAAAACATCCTGATACTGGGAAATTAATTTTTTTTTATTTTGGTTTTGATGTATATATACCAGATGGATCTTTCGTGTGGAAAATAAAGAATTATGCACAGCCAAGAAGGAAAGAGACATGCTGCATAAATAAAACGAAGGAAGGCCACTGTATTGGATACATCGTGCTTAAGAAATGCATTCTAAAACAAATTTATTAAGGTAAGATAGAAGGGACGGGAAGAGGATGAAAAAAACGTAGGCAGCTACTGGATGGCAATAAAAAAAATAGAATGTACTGGATTTTGAAAGATGAAGCACTAGAGAGCACTCTGTGGAAATTTCACTTTAGAAGAGGCTAGGGGCCTGTCGGATAACACACGTGACAATGAAGATGATGATGATGATGATGATGATGATGATGATGTACACATGACACGTGGTTAATACTCAGTAGGCCTATACTTCTGACATCTACGCAGTCACTATTGACATTTAACCGAGGCACTAAAGCTTATGTACCGACTTAGAAGAAATTCGTTTCAAGTGTTTCTAGTCAGAAGAAGACAGCTTACTTCACTTCGGCATCTGTCGCAAATCGCTTGCCAGTCAGGTGCTTCTTAAAGCGTCCAAAGAGATGGAAATCACTGAGCATCATGCTATCAGCGGCAGTTGACTGATTACAGCACCACTGCTGGGAGGTTATGGACCACCCTCCCAAAGATCGGGATCTCTAGCCCAGTTATTTTCTTTCTTTTGGATATATATTTTCAGGGTTTGACCAAATTTCTTTAATGTATGTGCGTCGATTCAACTTGTTTAATTATGTGGGAAGTAAAGTCAGGTTCAATGACATGATCTTTAAATTAGCGTTCGGTAATTCATAGATATTCTTTGTGCTGAGTCGCTTTCAGACAGCCTCTATCTCGACTTTCAGACACCAGTTAGACTACGGAACTCTGTTGCGTCTTAGATAATAATATTCGTTTCCCAAAATACGTCTATCACGAATCATATGACGGATATCGTCGCTGATAAAACATAATACAGTCGTAGAGATTTTTTTTTTAATTAACTAGTCGGTAAAAATAAGTGACAGGTTATCAAGGGCCACACTCCTGGATTTTTTTTTTGTGGCTGGAAGGCAGACTATCTCTCCGTAACTATACAAAGGGAACTCTTAATTGGTTCATAAAATGTGTAGTTTAAATTCACGTCACAAAATTAAAATTTCTAAGTGGAAGTATTTTGTTCATATTAGTTTCATTAAAATTCATTAGAAATATCGGAACGAAAATAGTGACGATGTAAAGCACGTGATGTTATGGGTTATGGCACCATTAATCTGATAGACAAATACAGTAGAACTACACTTTATCGGATTAATTGTGACGGCGAGCCATCTGGATACGCAGAAAATCCAGATAATTGGATTTTTCTTTCAAAATGCACTGCATTTGTAGTATGTATTTCGATTGTTACTATTCACAGTAGTACCTGCTTCTAAAACTTTCGACTCCGCCTGATTTTGAAGTTTCAGAAGCCATAACACTGTACTGTACTTGATCCGATAACCGATAATTTCAAGGCAAGATAGTTCCGTAGAATTCGCGAAAAATTTACCCGAATGGCCAAGCCGATCGGAATAACCAGCGTCCGGATAAGTGGATTTCTGTTGTATGACTTCCAGTCTGAACAATGTTGGCAGGATAAAGCATTAATCACGATCTAATAGACAGCACCGATGCCATAACAAATAAGTTCACAACCTAAAATTCCCCGCTGTCATATCTGATAGTTTACAAGGTCAGGCAATAGGAGTCCTTTGTTTTAAGGCTACAGACACTCCCTGACTTAGGCAAAAGCAAACTTCCGAAAACTCGGGCACCAGTCGAAATTTGGGCAAGTCGAATTTCGGTATGCTTGTGATCAACTATGTACGGCGTGTACACACAAGGTAGCAGAGTTGAAATCCAAACTCCAGTACACCGGAACCTAATCGGCAGCAGCATGACCGCACTGCTGCCTGTGTTATCGCCCAGCAGTATTCTTCCGCCACCTATATTTCACTGCTTTTCTATTTCCGCTGGGAAAAATTCGTTCAGTTTAATATGAATTATTACATTTGTTTTATTATTTTTTAAAATTGCTTAACTTGAAAGGAAGCTGTGGGTGTTTGAGAACATGGTTTTGAGGAGAATATTTGGACCTAGGAGGGACGAGGTAACGGGGGAATGGAGGAAATTGCATAACGAGGAGCTAAATGATTTGTACTCCTCACCCTAATATTGTGCGAGTGATAAAATCGAGAAGAATAAGATTGGCTGGGCATGTGGCGCGTATGGGTGAGGAGAGGGAGGTGTATAGGGTCTTGGTGGGGAAACCTGAGGGAAAGAGACCACTGGGGAGACCTAGGCGTAGACGGGTGGATAATATTAGGAAAGATCTCCATGAGGTGGGATGTGGGTATATGGACTGGATTGGGCTGGCCCAGGATAGAGACAGGTGGCGGACGCTTTTGAGTGCGGTAATGAACCTTCGGATTCCGTGAAATGCGGGGAACTTCTTGACTAACTGCAAACCAGTTAGCTTCTCAAGAAGGACTCTGCACCATGGAATAAGTAAGTAAGTAAGTAACTTGAAATCACGTAAGTTGGGAGTTTCTTCGTGTCCTTATGACCATAAAACAGATAATGTGACAGAAAACCATTACATCTAGGTAATAACAATAAATAGAACACAAAGCAGTAGAATATCAGACTACAAAATGTGTCGGTATCTGTAGCGATGACTCAGGAACCGGGAGTTCGCTTTTAAGGAATCAGCGGTGTAAATAGAAGGATGGATGTCATATGAGATTTGACTTTTCCCCAGTGCTGATATAGTGGATTCTGGTCTTTTGTGATGTCAATCTGTGTAGCGGGTTTAAGAAATCCCGCCATTTCGAAGACCGTAGCTTATTTCGAAACGTCGGGATGTGTTAACCCAGCCACTCAGCTTGACGTCGCAGTATACCAGTCCTCAGTGGAAGTCATTTTAGTCATAAAGGCAGTGTAAAATTGTTTTGCATGCTGCTGCTTCTTTGCTAAAAGTAACGAAGTATCAAAAGGCTCTTTCGTTTGTTTTTGTTTGAAATCGCTGGGCTTATCTACAACTTCCCATATTTTAAAAATTGTTAAAGACTTTTGACACCAAGTTTGACACTCAGTTTACATCTGTCTGGTCTCATGTCAACAACAGCACGACCTTTAAGCATCCTCTGTTAAAAACGGCGAGGAATTTGTAATGTACAAACCGGGAAACTGCCTTGAATCTGAAATCAGAGTTTTGCGCCAGGCTGTAGTAATAACGCCGCTACGAGATGAAACGTAACGCACGTTCTGTTGCTACAGTTTGAATAGTTTGTTAGTCCTCTACAGCACAGTGTTAAATATATTTACCACCTGCATCAACATCCGAAATCATTGAGAGAGTTCCTACAGATAAATGCCAAACCTTCCGCTTTACCTATATTCTGGATGTGCGTATTTCGAAAATCGATGTGCAACGCCATCTGCCATTTAGGTTTTTCTTGGATTTATTTTCTCTGTGTTTTGTGTAGTGCCTTAATTAGGCTCTAACTGTGCGTTAACATAAAATTTACTCAATTAATACACCAACTAATGCACTTATAAAAAAGTTACTCATTAAAACACTAAAACTGCTCCGACATGTTTCGGTCCCAAGACCATCATCAGGCAGCTCTATTTTCCTTGCTGGCATGCTGCCACAACACCCTATTAGTACAACGTAGTTGATCGGTGACTATTTTTAATGTGACTTTAGCAAGGAAAATAGAGCTGCCTGATGATGGTTTGGGACCGAAACATGTCGGAGCAGTTTTTGTGTTTTAATGTGTAAATTTTATATAAGTGCATTAGTTGGTGTATTAATTGAGTAACTCGACAACAATAAAAACACAACATTTGTTTATCAAAATCCACAAACGTCTACATTTTTTCAGAAATATTCGACAATTATCAGGGAGAGTACAACTACATAAGCGACGAGTTTACAAATGTAAACGCACTATTATGAATGATATCGTTTACAATTTGTTGCGAGAATCCACTAATAATCACAAATGCAGCAGAACTCCATTTATCCGGACCCTGGTTATTCCGGTCGCCAATTATCCGGATCGGCTTGTTCCTTAAGGGTAAATAGCCCAGAATTCTAGAATTCCAACTTGCCGTGAAATTACCTGTTATCGGATCAAGTACAGTACAGTGTCATGTCTTCTATAACTTCCAGTCAGGCGTGGTAAAGAGGTTCAGAAGCAGGTACACACTCTAAATCAGTGTTTCTCAACCGCCGGGCCACGGCCCTTTACCGGGCCCTGAAATCAATTATACTGGGCCGCGAGAGATTCTCCTGGAATTGATAACTAATTTAAATGTAATTTTATATTTGTCAATGTGCCACACAGTACACATAATTGTACTAATACTATTTATGATTATGCCATAATTAATTATTAATACTTGTGTTACTTTAAAGTATGAACTTAAAAAAATTGGAAAGGTACTGACCAGTAAATCCTTTGGTACCGGGCCCTCGTCTTATGTAATAAGAATTTACCGGGCCGCTGTCTCAAAAAAGTTGAGAAACACTGCTCTAAATAGTAACAGCTGAAATTCAAACTGCCAATGTTGGCTATTTTCAAAGAAAAATCAAATTATCCGGATTTTCTGCATATCTGAATGGCTCGCCGTCCTAATTAATCCGGATAAGTGGAATTCTACTGTAATACTCAATATATTCTGGGATACTGGCAGTGTCATCATTTAAAAAGAACTTTTCGCTCGCCTAAGAATGGGGAAATGGAAAGCCGTGCTGAAGGATATGACTAGAGCCCTCGGTCCTCTTCCTGGAACAGTGTAGCTGGTGAGGGAATATTTGCTGCTTCTTGGCAGAGCAGAACATCAGACATAGTCCCTCAAAACTGCTACCCCACATAACACCCTCTCTGCTAAACACATGTCTGGTCTCATTAAGAGTAGACAGGTCACCTGAGGTCACGAACAGGGATAAAACATGGCGGACCAGCTGGTACAAACACGTGCGACCCAACATGGCACCCATTTATTCACACACACTGATTTGAAGTACACTACTGCGTATAAATAATAAGCATTTAGTTAAATATGTATCAAAATTCTAGTAGAGTAACCGGAGATCAACTTAGCCCAGTCATCTGGAAGTGTTTTGTAGTATCTAAGAATGACTCTAGAATCCGAGGCAAATAATGAAAGTGTCACAGATTTTTGTGTTGTTACTATACCTGTGTTGAAGATTTTACCATCATTTATTAGAAACTTCCTATATTCAAGTGTAATAGTCCCTGATATTACCCAGTCTACATGAGGCCAACTATGCAATGGGGAGAGTTCGGTGGAGTCCGAAGTTGGTTGCAGTAACAACCATTGTTAACCGGTTGTATTCTCCCGAGTTACAAGTTCTTGGCGAAGAGACCTTTTCTATGATTGAAACAGACTTCACTCTTGAGATACAGCTGAGGCCGGAGACACAGCTGATTGTGGAGCATACAAAACATTGCACAGGCAGATGACGGCATTTCGATAAATTAAGACTTGTTTTCCCATAAGAATAAAGAAATATGCCAGGCTACCACAGAGGAGGCGAACAGATTAGCTTTACTCTTCCTTTAACCTCGGCGCTAGATGGGGTTTAGTGGTCAACGTCACGTCACTTCCGCTTTACCGCCGACAATACTCCGGTACCCTTTTTCAAGAGGCTGGTTGGGCATAGGCACCCGCCAGGACGGGTACGGAAAATTTCGCTCCCACGGGGTTTCGAACCCCGAATCGTTCACTGTAGCTCGTGGATATTGTACGAGTCGATCATACGACGGACACATGGCTAGATCTCTATGTATGTAATGTATGTATGTATATACGTATGTATTATGTATGTATGTATGCATGTATATATTTATGTATCTGTGCCTTGGTGTAACACTAGCCTATGTCAATATGCCATCCTTTTGACAGTCACTATACTGACTGAGCTACTTCTCCAAATAAATATTTCTTGATGCATAAAGTTACATTTACCCCTACCTAACAAGATTCCTTAGAGCCCGCTCACAGAAGTTGCAACCAAATCACAGCTAACATAACCACACATCTCGATACACTGCAGGTAGCAGGCAGCTATCTATCGCATTTTAAAGAATGTCGGATTCGTTTGATGTTCGGAAAAGGCTAAAAGGTGACATGATCCAACTAAGTGGAGAAAACATCTTTTAAGTTTACCTGGTCGTTTGTACAAGATAAAGCTTCTTCTGGTTTGGGCAATGAATAGTAATAGTATAAGGTTGATGGGCACGCCGTATTGTCGTTCTCAGTAGGGCCACCATTCCAACACCGTAACACAGAAGGCGGCAGTTCAGTCGTACTCAATGGAGCCACACGGATTGCTTATTGCATATTTTTGGTTGTAGGTTAAGTAGAAAGCGAAAACACGTTTCATAACCAAGTACTGTTCTCTCCAGTGGCGTAGCTACGTCTAACAGCGCGCGCGGCGAGGAATTACAATAACCGCCACTGATAAAAATTACGAACTCTAAAGTAATTACAACATTTATTGAGGTTCCTGAGTTTCCCTTTATTTGACTCAATAATTTAAAATTTGTTGAGAGTAGACGAGCTTTATTTCATTTATTTGTTTTTCCTCTGTGGGCCGGGATAGCTCAGTCGGTATAGCGACTCGCTACGGACTGGATGATCCGGGGATCGAATTCCGGTGTGGGCGAGAATTTCCGAACCCCGTCCAGACGGGACCTGGGGCCCACCCAGCCTCCTATACAATGGGTACTGGGTCTTTCTCGGGTGTAAAACGGCCGGGGCGTCGCGTTGACCACCAACCCCATCTAGCGCCGAGGTTAAGGAAAGAGTAGAGCTGTACCTTTACTCCACCTCTGGGCCTTCGTGGCCTGTTACAGAGTGAACTTTACCTTTACCTTTACCGTTCGTTTCTCCTCTTTATTTTTTCAACTTTTCAAATCTTTCGCCGGGGGAAGCCATACAAATCGCCCCCTTCAAAGTTACGCTCTTTGCTTTACCGACGGTTTCGCCCCGTAATCTTACACCACTGTATCTGTGAAATGTTACATCAGTAGAGTCCCACCTAACATTCCTAAACGAAATGAGGTGTTAGTAGGGTTAATCGAAAAGCAGGTTAATTCGCGGGAAAAAGTAAATGAATGAAAGCAAGATATTTCATCATAAATTTATGAAAGTCCCTTTATACTAATTAAACATGTTACTGACTTAACGATCACAAATACACCACATAAATTTAACCTCTAATTCTACTTAATTACTTATAGGCAAAAATTAATTTAGGTTAATTTGCTTAGGATATGTGCCCTATAATGTAATGGTTAAAAATGTCTACAATTTACGACGGGGCATTCATTTGTTTCGTATAATTTTCAGGAAACACAGTTGTTATTTCTCTAAAGAGTTTTGACGTTATGGTTATTTGTGTTGTTTATGTACCGTGCTTTGCGTAAAAGAACTGAGGCTGTAAATATTATTAAAATAAACTTAAATCTTTAAGGTGTGAGATACAGTAGAATTTCATAAGAAAATAACGAAGGTTAGTTAAACACACAAAACATTTTTTTTCGAGAAAAATAAACAGAAATTGATATATCCACAGAAACAAAACCCATTTTTTACATGTAACAAATGTTCATCCCGCTCCACATAAAAATAAGTACTAGAGAGACTGGCTTTGTGATCAATCTTCATGCAAACCTTTTATAAGTACTGTAGGGACACAATAGCTTAAGGAGTTTTGACAGCTCATAAAAGAGAAAAGAAACCACGTAATGCCCAATCATTTTTATATTTCTAAGTCACGTAGTACAAGCCGATGCAAATGAAAAGAACACGGGCTGTAACTTGTAGTGAATGGACACAGAGGGCAATAGGAGGGTTTTGTTCACACGCCGCAAATCAGATTAGCTAATGGTCGTTACACGTTCAAGACTGATACCCATTTAAATAACATGTTATTCGAAATTCATTTCCCACTGCACGCTAAACCTAGTGCGTCTCCGTCACAGAATGTAAAATTTGAATGCAGTTTTAGGGTTATAATTAGTGTTTGTAATGATAATTCTAGCAGAAACTTAAATAGGCTTTTAAGAAAATTCAGATTTCATAATGCTAGAGTTTTAAAGAGTAAGATAGCTTACATTTGATTTAAATATTCAGTTCGTACCGCTCAGTAAGCACTTTCCGTCCCGGTTTTCAGACCAGTCAGTGTCGTATAGAAAGACAATAGCTGTATTTTTTATTATAACAAAAAATACACAATTGTATTATAAGAGTATAAATCACAACAGTCTTGAGGGTCGTTTGACCGTGCATCTTCCTCATGAAATAAAGTGAAATACCAACTTGATGCAACTAGGTAATTTAATTGACGTATTCTTTAGCTCGACATGTTTCGGGTACATACGCCAATCATCATGAGCATTAGATGTTGAGCTGCAGCGTGTGGTTTTCTGCACCGAGTTTTTGGATGGGTGGTGGTCTTGAGAGCCGATGTGTAGGTCGTGTGTACGGTGCGGATGGTACCGTGCGAAGGCACACGTTCTTCAGATTGAAGCTGTTGGAATTCCAGCAGCTAGCTAGATAATTATGTGTCAGTAATTACATGCGTCCACGATGAGACCCCCGGATATCATTCAATTAATTGATTAGTTATTTAGCAGTTAATTACTTAATTATTTAGTCTTTTTATTAGTTTTTTTGGCGCAACTGCCCTCATTCACGAGGTTCCTAGATCACACGAAATGACACACCACAGTAAGTAGAACTCCTCTGGACGTGTGATCAGCTCGTCGCAGAGATCTCTACATGACAACACGCAACACTCACAACAGACAAACATCCATGCCTCCGGTTTGATTTGAAATTACAATCTCATCAGGTGAGCGGTCGCAGACCTACGCCTTAGAACAAGCTGTCACTGGGAGCGGTTTGTTAGCTGGTTAGTGAGGTTGTTTTCTTTTTCAATCATCCAGACAGCCAGCCAGCCAGGCAGTCAGTCAGTCTGTCACGTCTTTTAAGTTTCCTTTACATATAGCTAACCTTTCACTTCACCTAAATTTCGTAATACAGAAACTTTTTCTCAAAAGGGGATCACTTAACTTGTTGTTCGAATGGAACCGGGTTTGAATCTCAATCACATAGGAATGTTATGTGGATGTATCTTGGTTTTCTGCAGTCACATATCTAGAAAATGTCTTAAAGAATATATTCTTGATCTGTTGCCCAGTTAAGTATTGTCGATAAGCAAAATAGTTACAAATTATTTATTTAATACCGCCGTTGTATTGAAAGTACTGGACTCCCGCGTAAACGATTACACATTTCCGTACACAAACAATTCTGTCGGAGAGCCCTTTTAAAGTTCTAGGGTCATAAATTTGCACCAACATTTCTCACGCTTTCTCAAGATAATCACACAAGTAGAATCAATCCCCAGCAACACCGACATTTGCACAGTTGAGGAATCTTTCGAAATTAAGCGATTTTACGCATTAGACTTCCATACAAGATGCGAAACAAAATATCAATAATGCCTGAAAGTTTCTAAATCTTTCGGTCTGTATCCCTTATCTCGCGCTAGTGATCGACTTCTTCATCTTCTTCATCAGCTTCTCCTCCTTCCTCTCTTCGTCGTCATAACCATCTTTTTCTTCTTTTCCTTCTCAAGTGCTACAGCCGTTTGTGGTGGACCTTGGTTTCCAATACAATCTTCTTCCATTCCCGATGGTCTCCGGCCATTGCCTGTCTCTTACTTAGTTCCACTACATTTACGTCCTCTTCAACCCCCCCCATCTCTCCGTCGTTTACGTGGTCTTCTTGTTTTCTTTGTTCCTTCCATTGTAAATGTTTCCTTTGGCTATGGTTTTCGTTGGTTTAGCATTCCTTCAACATGACCATGCCAAATTAGCCGGTGGGATTTTGTGTTTTTTACAACATCTTCCCCTTGTAATATAACCTTCATTTCCTTGTCTTTTCTTATTCCCCAATATTCTTCTTCCTGTACAGGTCTATATACTTGTTTGCCTTCTCAGCAGTCAAAAAACCGTTACTTGATTTGTTTCCGTGTTTTCTTGAGGCATCTGTAGTGTCTTTGGCAGGATACGGGGCAAACACAGACTGTCTAAAAGAACTTTTGTTACAGCAGCCATTGAGCGTTAGGAAGAAACAGTCCTGCAGATGACGTGGTGTAAAGTTACTAGTAATATGGCTTATGCAGCTGTGTCTGAAATGGCGTATAATGAATTACAATACCGTTAATGATCGTACACACAGTCATTAACAAAACGTACAGCGTGAATTGAGGTTCGCAGTTGTAATAATAGATTTTCAGATATTTTCTTATATGATAGCGTTATCTGATTGAATACCAAACTACACGATGTCATATCCCAGAAGATTTCAATCTTTATCAACACCCCTGTGAAATGCTCAAGTTTCGTGAGATTTTATACGTTAATGCCTACAGCCAGAATTGTTACACTTAACGTGTGTACCGTAATTTATCAGAAACAGAATAGGGTAGTCGACTTGCTACGAATCGGACGATACGGAGTTCGAGGCCTGGCAGACGAAAGCAAATTCCTTTCTTCCCGAACCTTCAGACCATTCCGGTCTTTTAATCAAGGGATACCGGAATCATTTCCCGGAAGTAAATCGAAGATAGCGCGAGTTTGACCACTCGCCTCAAATCTAGTGTCCAGGTTAAGAATGAGTGGAGCTTTACCTCTACCTTCCAATACGGTTTAATGAATTAGAAAGAGAAAAATATTACCAGGTGCATCCCTTTGCCAAGAAAGAAGAAATCTTTGATTTTTGTCGAAACTATGATAGTTTTTTACTCAACTGAGTTTGTTTTGAAGGGCAAGATTGGCGTAGGTGTAACTCTTCTCACTGGTATTAGAAAGGGGTCTGGTTTGAATCTCGGCTGGGACAGGAACTGACATGTCTCGGCTTTGTCATGATTTTCCTAAAATAGCCTATGAAAATTCCAAGAGAATATCTCGATTAGGCCATGATGATCTCTTTCCTTATTATTTCCTATTTATAATTTATCAGCCAACTTATAATTCGACACTGTATGGCCCTCCATTTTTTTGTCTTTAAATAACACATATAATATTATGGTCTGTTTAGACTTTACTCAGCTAGATGGACTGACATTTTGTTTTATATGCACACTTCAAGTAAAAAAATCATGTCCGATTGACTTGTGTGATCAAAAGACTCGGAGCCACAGTGAGGAGCTGCCAAGAGAATTTCAAACCCAAGCTATGTCTTCTAAATCCTGGAGATGTCACGTCATCGGGTAGGGTAGGGGGTCGTGTCCGCTTAGCAGGGGGCACTTAACAAAAGTTCCATGTTAACAGAGTAGAGATAGGGGACTCCGACTTTACTTTCGGTTAACGAGGAGGTCTGCAAGATATCACCGGACCTCCCACAGGGAAAACCCATGCGATCGTATCAGCTACCTGAAATACGGACACATTTTTTGGCACTAGCTCATAAAAAACCACGCACGGAAGAAAGTGTTCACCCTTTCTTTAGCGACATTTAGAAGCGAATAATACTGTTACTGTATAACACTTTAGTATTCTTACTTGCACGTTTATTATGTTCCATAATTACCACTTGCTTTAACTGCAAAACGAAATATCGACTTTCAGCACACAAACCGTTTATTGGCCTCAGACTATCATAAAAACGACTATATTCATTAGAAGACTTAGACCAGGGGTTCACAAAATTCCAATTCCCAAGTGGCCATATCGAGTAGATCTGAACGATCGCTAATAATACTCTCTATCTGTTGGTCCACAGTACGGAACTTGCTTTACATCACTTTTCTGAGGCGTGTAATGGTAGGGTTGTTACATTTTTGGAAAATCTGTAAAATCTTGTCATCGGTTATCCTTATAATGTACATTCAATGGGAGGAACGCGGTGGCGCAGTTGGTTGAAGCACTGAGCTACAAGCCGGAATATCGCGGGTTCGAATACCGATGGTCTCATTCGAATTTTTTATTAACATAATCCTTCAGAAGCACTGTGGCCCTGGGGTTGACTCAGCCTCTAAAAGAAATGAGTACCAGGAATATTTCCTGGGGGGGGGGGGGGGGGGGGGGAGGGGAGAGGGGCTTGCCGAAGTATGGTTGGAATCCAGTGCTTTTCAGATTTCCAATCCGAAACCAGTCGAATTTGTAAACGCATT
>Ga0131853_10010024_pt1 | contig 17344 bp, 6 predicted proteins | sample TergutLab28metaG_FD_92764 | JGI IMG/M metagenome (GOLD analysis project Ga0131853, IMG submission 92764) | Labiotermes labralis P1 segment gut microbial communities from Petit-Saut dam, French Guiana - Lab288 P1 (version 2) (version 2) | ecosystem: Host-associated > Arthropoda: Insects >... | reverse complement strand
TTTCTTTGTGCACATCACCAACAGTGCCGTCGATTTCGAATTTATCCCGAATACGCGCAATTGTTAGACGTGTTGGTGGCTGTGTTCCAAACTCATTCCGCCATTGTCGCTGTACCTCGCTAAAGTTTTCAAACTTAAAGTACCACTTCAGCACTGCCTTCCGTTCTTCAAACGACAATCTTGCTCCAGCCATGTTGGGTCACTGTCTTAATGATTAAGGGCATCAGCGCCTGTGCCATCTGTTGAGAAAACATTATATTACACTCCCACCCTGAAATAGAAATTTCATTTAAATTTATTCCAAAGATATTGATGAGTAAAGAGTGTATACATTTTTTGGGCCACTCTATACATTCGTACCTTTCACTTTAACTGTCTCTTAAATAGTACTCAAACTCAATTCCTACCTCGCAGTCTATATACAGTGTTTTTATGGCAGAAGTCCATGGTTTAATTATTAATATTGATAGGAAAGTGCGTACTCTTGATTTTGAGAATCAAGCAAAGCACATAAATACACTGTGGAGGAAGTACATAGATTTGGGTATGAAATGATTAGAACATATCGTATACGTTGAGCTTCATGCTGTTAATTAAGAATTAGCAGCTTCTCTCTAATGTTTACATCAAGAATCTCATTACGTAACACTTAATCGTCGCTGGTTTTATGACCGACGCTTGTGGATATGAAAGAACAGCAATATTTTAATGAAATTCAATTTTATTGTAGGCTGAATGAGAGCTACGTTCATGCATGCCTCCTTAGTGTGCGCAGATTTGTTCTTGAGACATTCACTGTAAAATTCATGTACCCGATTTATTCTGTACTTGTTCAATTCCTAACAGATTTGTTTCCATTTTGCAACGCTCTATGTTAGCTTATTCGTAGCTTATGTTTTATTTCCGCTAAGTCTGAATGTGTTATTTTTATGCATAGCTAAGTGAAAGCATAAGGATTACGTTTTCAAAATATCTCCTTTTCATATTTTGTGTTAATAGGCAGTCCTCTGACAATATTGTATTTGCTTCGCCTTCTCGTTCCTTCCCTGCAGTGTTTTGCATGTTTCTCAGATTTCATATTGTAGAGGATGGGACGCCTCTGTTAAATACAGTACAGTGAAAAATATTGTGTGTCAGTATAATTCCATAATCTTACTAGAGTTTCTGTTGTAATTATTCTTGGTTTGCTAAACTTCCAAAACCTCAGCATTGAAGTTTTAGGTAATTGTAAGTAATTAATTAGGAATTGTACGGCAAATAGTTGGAAATAACCTTAGACTGTGGTGCAGTTACAAATATTTGGAGGGACTGAGTAAGCCCTCAAAACTTCTTCAGTCAAAAAAAGCATACGTGATTGGTCTTCAGCCCGCCCGATCCAGGTTCGATCCCGACAGCCGGTTCCGTTGATATGTAGATGGTCGTATTTACAACTTACATAGAAATATTTCATAATATTTACCTAGGCAAGTCGAAGTCCTCTCTGCTCACTCCGCGAATTCTCTTCAGGCCTTAAGGAAGAGCGACAAGCTATTGCAGGTGTGCGTTTTGTGACAGATGTGCTGCGATTGTGTGACGGAGATGGATGTCGGCTGGCCGGTAGAATTCATTACGTATGTGAGGCGCGATACATTTTAGCCAGATGGATTTAATGCTGGGATCAGGCGATACCAGTCTGAGCTGGAAATTTGACAATGCGTTGTTGACTAAGAAGTACATTATCCATGTCAATTATTCGTCAGTATCGAGGCAATATCAGAAGGTGTATTTGGTGTGTGTTTTGATGTACGACATTTTGTGTAATATTTTTGTGTTATTTATGTGTCTTGATGTATTTGAAGCAGTGCACTTGTCATGCAGACAGAAAACAGTCTGGTGTGTGGACTATGACGAGATCAGCAGAAAAACATCACCAAAACGAACTTGACTAACTTGCCCAAAACGTACCTTCCAACCCCACCGTATATTCCATGAGAAGAAAGAGGATCAGGCACCGGTGAATTTGTCAGTGAGAAGTAGTGAGCTGGTTCTCTGCGGGGCACATGAGAAAGGTGGAGTACAATTTGCACTGGACGTCTCGGGAAGCCCTCAGAACTAAGGTAAGCTGAAAAAAGTTCTGTAAGTAATCCTTCAACTATTTTTTGGCGGTTGGGAACTGAACACATTTTTAAGGGAAAATACATAATCCAACAAATGCATAGTTATGGTTAGTACTGGTGTTTATTAATGTACTTTATTTCAAACATATTTTAGTTAATGCTTGGTTATGTATTTCTTATGTGTGTGTCACACAGAGCTGCCAACTTGCAAGCAGAAAATGTGAGAGTTGATATTCATTTCTACCTCATTGCTGAATCTTGGGCTTTCACTTTTTGACGGTGTTTATACGTATTAAGGATACTTCTGTCATTCTTCTTGGCCCTTGTACAAGGTTGATATATGTAGCGTGTGTTACGGAGCGGCAGGGCGAAGGAAATATTTAGGCTTAAGAAACACGAAGTAAAGGAAAATTGGAGGAAATTTTAGATAATGAGGAAGCATATAATCTGCACTCGTGAATAGATACCATTAAAGTGGGTGGAATGTATATCATGAATGGAGTGTAGAAGAAAGACTCCGTATTTTTTATGGAAAACCCTAAAAGAAAGAGATCACCAGGAAGACCTAAGCGTAACTAGTTAGAATAGGCCCATATTAAAATGGATCATAGGGAAGCATGATACGCTGTGAATTGGTTTCAAGTCTATGAGGATACTTATCCCTGGGGGAAGGGGAGGTGTTCTGTAACACTCTAATGAACCTTCGGATTCAATATAATGCCTGAATTGTCTTGACAATTCCCTAAATTCTCCAGACGGTATCTTAGTCTTTGTTTAGCATTTCAATTTATGTTTTATTGACAGTCACCTAAAAAGTATGTAATTTCTGTTCTTTTATTTTGGAAGAAGAATTCCATCTCCATTACAAAGATCACTTAGTTAGTACTCCACAGGGCCTGAAGTATAGTCTTTTGTAATTACGACAACACACTCAATAAGTAAAATATAAAAATTTTAATGTTAAATTTAGTACATCATCATCATCATCATCATCGCCCGTCACCAATTAGGTCTCGATAGACCTGTTTCGGACTCGTCTAATAGTCTCTTCAAAGGTCTTTCAAGTCGTTTTCGTTTAATTAGCCTATAATTCGGCGCCAGCACCTCTGTGTTTAAAGTGCTAAACTTTCAGCAGAAGTGGATTTCGTTGAAACAAAATCGGTCACAATTCAAAGACCTATTATGCCCGTAACTCAGTAAAAATACATTTTCTCTTTCTTAAAATGTGTGTGCCAAGATGATGAAGAAATCATCTGCTTATACGGAATCCGATGAAATTTTCATTGCAGGATCCTGCATCCTGATGTTAACCGCCGTCAAATTATACTTTTTTGTGTGCATTTTTCGTTTTAATTCTCCAGCTTTCGCCTAATTCTCCCAAGCGATATATTGTCTTGGGATTTTTCAACAAGCAAGATTCGTTTGTAAATAAGATAGGCGCTGAAAACATATATGGTAGAAAGAACAATGAATCTGCGATATAACCTTATTCAGACCAAAAGATGATTTTTGAAATGCTCTCTTCTGAACTGAGAGAGAAGGAAGAGTGGAGTGAACAGAGAGAAGAGGCAGTTTCATATTCCACCAGTGTATCGAACCAAGCTCTTTCAGTCCCTACCAAGGCTGAATAATTTACAGTTTGCGATGTAGCGAAGGAGCTCCTGCTAGCTTACTAACTTAATGGAAGTCTACATTAAGATGCGAGGGAAAGTTTGAAGCCGCGGGATCCTAATATTAAAATTTAATTGTGTAACCGCAGCCACGTACATTGTTTTGGCCGTCGGTGCGTGAGCCAGAGTGGCGGATCATACTAACAACCCGCACACTGCAGTCCCCAGCGCGGTCTCTTGCTGACATTGTGCCTTCTTAACGCCGTGCTTTCGGGTTAGACAGCAAGTATTAGCAATAACTGCCCGATTTTCATTCATTTAGTGGTTTGTATTCATATTGACAGTGGATTAAACAGCTATTTATTTTCACTTAAAAGCAAGGAGACTTCAGCTGATTAAGTATAAAGAAGGCGTGGAGATTTTTTCACTTTGTTATACATTATAAAGCAGTTTATAAACTGCTGTTCAACACAGCTGAGTGTTGTAATATATAGGCATCTGGCTACATGTTGCTATAACTAGTGGTCATCCCCAGACCGTTAAAACAAACGAAACTGAAGGTACACATGTAGCACCAAACATGGGACACGTCACAATTGGCGCTATTATTGTAATTTCAGTTTCATATATTTTAACGGCCTGAGGATGACCACACGTGGTAGAAACATGTAGCCATATGCCTATATAATTAACAAGACAGGCAATGTGCGTATAAACGTAATATTGAAGCACGAGCGCGAAAACATTGTTGTAGTGAAAAAGCAAGAAGTATTACATATTCTGAGTGTATATCTGTAGCTTCATTTATCCAGCATGTAAGACGCATGAACCATATTATGGAGTCATCTGCGACCTGTCTGGCTGTACCATATTTTTCCACATTATCTCATAAACAGCATGACTTTCAGGAAAACGTTATTCAACATAAAATATGTGTTTTGGTTTTCGCTAAAAATTTTGTCTGAAGAAGTTTTCATTATAATAAGGTCTGAGCGAGATATGATCATAAATGTGCATAGGCCTCCATGTAAAATGCCCAATATTCTCGTAAAGTTTTCATGAAAGTTGAATGTTGTCGACAGATCTTAGAAAAATACACAAATATAACATTTCATTAAAATCTGTCTAGTGGCAGCCGAGTTATTCCATGTGTTTGGACACACAGACAGATATGACGCAACTATTATCCGCTTTTCGCAATTTTGCAAACGAGCCTAAAATTGTACACTGATTTTATCTGACAATTTAGGCCTAATTCCGTTTAAAATTTTGTACTAGTAAATAATTCAGATTTTTATTTACAGCTAATATGCTATGGCCTTTGATTATAAACCCAGACAGACACTGCAGATTTTTACATTACATATTTGGTGATTGTGAGAAATATTAAACTTGTGTCAAACAATGTTCATGTGTCGGAAATTTACAACTGAGAATAGTTTTTGAACACACAGAAACAAGCACATGCAAATGTATATGTAATACGAGGTATCTACAATACACACGCTGCCAATTAACGTTGTTCTTTGTGTTGACAAATTTGTTCGTGGCTTTCGCAGAAGATGTCTATCTCAGTTTATATGGCGTCCAGCAGTGAGGCGACGAAAGAATAGTAGAGTAGAAAAGACAACGAAGGAAGCGATCCTAGCCCAGTTTGAGATTTAATTATTTTCCTGGATGTATTGAGAAATACAAGACAAACATCACTTAAAATAGGCAATATTGCAGCATTATGACTTGAGCTAACTTAGTCAATTTAAATGCAGTTCTGAACACTTTCTGGTTGTTATTGCATATTGACCATTTCACTTTAATATCTTGGAATATGCATATACATCCATGCATTTTTGGAGCGTTTCCAAAATTGTAAAAACTGAATATTAGCGTCGTCGTGTCTGTCCGTCCGTCCGAACGGAATAAGTCGGTTCCCACTGCACGGAATTTTAAGAAATTCAATGTTTGAAGATTTTTCGAAATTCTCTCGAGAAAATATTTTTGATCAAAATCTGAGAATAACAAAGGATATTTACACGAAGATGTGTGTACTTTCGTGATAATATCTCGCTCGGCTCTTCTTAGAAAGTGAACATTTTCAGATAAAATTTGTACAGAAAATTAAAACCCATGTTTTATATTCAATAACTTTTTCCTAAAAATCGTGCCGTTTATGAGATAATGTGAAAAAACACTGCAAAGCCAGAAAAGTCACAGAAGGAAAATGCAGCATGCGCATTGCATGCTGGATACTGAAGGCTACAAACGCGCTCAGAATATGCAATATTCATTGCCCTTCAACTGCAACAGTGGTTACAGTAAAGCAGCTCAATTTCAAGTTACACAAACAGTACACTGCCTGTCTTTTTCTTATTTCATTTGTCTCCTACCATTTATTGCGAACGACTTTTATGAACCATTTATTGAATTTCAGCGGCATTCGAAGACATGTCAATTTTTTTAAATACTTGTATTTTGCTAGATACAAACTTACGGGATTTTTTTAGGTACGTAATTTGGAAGCTTGATTACATATCTGTAACAGTAAGCCTAGTTTTAGAGTCTGACGTATGGGTACTTGTGAATTGTGTGCACAAATTCAGAAGACCTATTTGTGCTTGAACAGAAGAGCAGCGGATACGAAAAATATAATTACTAAAGAAACATATATACAAGAACATAAGGGAAATAGTGATATCGCAAGAAACGTAGACTTAACCGATTCTTACTTGATGTTAATTTTGACGTCACTGGAATTATGATAATTCAATAAAGTGTAATGTTTCACCTTCATCAGCTTGGGTAGTCATTGTGCTTAGGAAACGTAATCCTAATCTTTGAAGGAAAGATTATCTTAAATACCGCTACAATTTTGGAAAAGCTAAGCAAATTAACTTTTGTAATATGCCAAGATTTGCGGTTGGCTCGAGTAATTGGTGTTATGACGGAAAGGATAGACTGGCGAGAAATTTGGAATTCAAATTGATTTAGTAAAGCCTCTAAAAAACGTTTCATGAAGATGTGAGCCATGATGTTACTGTGAGACGCAACATGATTATGTCACATATACATCACAGTTTTTTAAAGAAATAATTTATTTTATACGTTAGGCACTTCAGATTCCTTGACTAAGGTTTGGTAATTAGCACTGCTATATATGCTGGAAGTATGGCACGGAAGGTGACCTTGAGATATAGGCTGACATATCGAATTTTAAGGAGTTCGTACATTCCTTCAAATTACGTCCTAGATTAGAGTAAAGATTCAAATTTTGTGACGTATATTATTTTAGAGTACGAGACTCAAAACTCGCCACGAAATTAGGCACTTGTTCCCAAATCAGTTTTTTAAACACTTTTCGATAAATGGATCACTGGTGGAATTTTGCGTCTAGTACGGTCAAATAAAGTATGTCAAAAATAGGGAATATTCATCCTGCAGGTTTATTCTAAATAATCGTTACTTTCATTATAAAACATGATAATAAAGTATCTTGATTGCAGAATATGTAAAAATGTTATGCATTTAAGAAGAATATTAAGAAATATTACATTACAGGAATGGCTACGAACGTGTGAAATGGACAAAAGTGGCTCACAGTATGATCAACTAATTTCCTCTTCGTTGGAAAGAGGATGAGCCGCGGATTCGAAAGTGAACAGATTAACTCAGAATACTGAATGCCTAGCAACAGCTTAGTGAATTAATTATTTATTTACTGATTGTTTATTTGTACCATGACGCTGTTAATATTTCAGTCTGTTGATTGTGTTGTACTTGGTTCTTTACATATATTTATGCCCGTGCAACACCAGGTCCTTGCGGGGTAAAATCTCTTTAATTACGGTACATATATAGTTACATCTGACTATTATCTCGCTCTTCCCCTTATACCACTGCAGTACTTCTGTCAAGTAGTCTCTCGAGTGTCTCATCTTCTCTTCAAAAGTATTCCTAATTTGTCATTTTTCCCCGTTGCCTCCAATAAGGGCTCTGTATCGCTGTTTTAGCTCATTTGCGTCTAATTTTAAATAAGAGAATTCCAATATTTTTATCTCCGTTATATTTGTAGAAGTTTATGCTTTCTAATAGATTCCATACTCATTCATACTTAACTATTTACTACGTAAAGGCTCTTTTCTCCCATTTTTCGTTTTCGAATGTTTTAATGGTATGGTTATGATATCCTTCTCTCCCAAAACTAGGGTCGTTTGAATATCTCAAATCCTCCCCTAATCCCTCGTAACTTCCAATCCCCTTTTTCCACCGTACTATTTCACTTAAGCCGTTTCCTTCACAGACACCAGTGCTTTCTGTTTACACACATGTGTCGCAGTTCTGCAGACTAAGTATACAAAAATATGTTGAATAGGCGAGTTCGAAAAGTCGCGAAAAGCATCTGTTACCTTTGTCATATCTGTCTGTCCGCCCTTGAGATTTTATATTGGGGACGTTTTTGTAAATCCGTCTAAAACCCCCAAATTATGTTATACTCGGGCAATTTATATGAAGACCTACTTATGTTTTATTGTTGTCGACCACACTGAATCGCCATAAAGACCTTTTCACGATTGAAATATATAAGACTCTTAGTCCGTCCGTCCGTCCGTCCGTCCTTCCTTCCATCTGTCCGTCTGCTTTTCTCTGTCTGTCTCTTCGCACATATCAGCGCGGCCCCTACTAGAAGGATTTCCGTTAAATATGATATTGAGAACGTTAATTAAAATCTGTCCACAAATTCCGAATTTAGTTAAAATCGGGCATTATTTGTGAAGGTCTAATTGTACTTTATTTTTCCGGCTACATAAAGTCGCCATTAAGTCGGCTGAAACAGTATCAGGCTTTTATAGTAAACAAGGAGGTAGAAATATTAAGCGAACTCACCATTAAGTTCCGTTATTTGCTATCACTGTCGTAAAAGGGTTTGTGTCATTGTAAGAGCAACCCTTCAGCGTTATTTTGTCTCTATGTTCGTTTTTGGAAGGTATTTTTTTTCGTAACACGCTTCTTCCTATTCGTTAAATCGTAGTGTGCAATTCCGTGATAGCGCGATGGAGCAGAAAAAAAGGTTGGGACTGTCTAAACTCTTTGAACAATTGTTGTTATATTTGTAGCAATTCACACTTAAATCAAAGCGCAAGTCGCCAACACATACAGTGAAACAGGCCTATTATTTATATTTTGTTAGCTGTGTGGGCGATGCTGATAAATTAGGGTAGTGCATGCATGCTTCGTTTCTTGCTACACAAATCTAACGAAATGGATGGAAGGAAAGAATAATAATATGCCATGTGCCTTTCCTGTGATCTGATGTGGGCCATGTAGCCACGCTGAGGACTGTTCCTTTTGTGTGCTAAAAATCGAAGGACATTGAAAGTAGAGCCAAGCTAAAATGCAGTGCCCAAGCTTTCAATCTGCCACGAAACTAGCACACAAGGGAAGGAACTACCTATTTCTAAGCCACCTTTCAAGAGGGAGGAGTTCACCTTCCGTCAAGAAGAACTATAGGGAAAAACATCTATATCCTCTGATGCCAGAAACTTTCCTTAGAGCGGTAAAGAACCACGTCTGAGCTAGCAAAACGAGCTAAGTGATCTAGTTCGCGAATTTAAACTTTCAAAGCAGCGATCAGAAGTTCTAGGATCAAGACCGCTGCAGTGGAAGTTGATGAGTAAATACGAGTAGACAAGAATGTACCTATTCAAGAAGAGACACGAGAATTTTCCAGATGTCACACAACGCAAAATTCTCTTTGCGTCTTCAGTGATATAAATGGTCTGATGGAAGCAGTCGATTTCCGCACGGTCGCAAAGAAAAGAGACTCTTAATTATGCATCAAAACTAAGTTTGAAAGCTCATTTCCTCACATAACGGGAACATAAACGATGCATGTAGCGCAATCAAAGACTTAGAAACAATCTTATGAAGAGGCACCCTTGGGAGAAGAGTGGGATCATAAGGTGATCGAAATTTGCTCGGACACCAGGCAGGGTAAAAGAAACATTGCTGGTTTTTGTGCCTGTAGGACAGTCAAGTCACGGAAAAATATTACATTGTGAAGAACTGGCCAGCCAGAGAAGACTTATTTCCCGGAAAATATAATGTTAGTGACGGTCCCTTAGCGAGTCCCGGAACGGTGCTTCTGCCTCCACTGTAGGTATATTTTATATAATTAGACACTTCAGTTTGCAAGCAACTTTAATAATAGCCGGATTTGAGAAAAATGTAGCCTAGTCACTACAAATGTAGTGGGTCGTCACGAAAAAAGAAGTCTTAAATTTTCTACGATTGTATATGATCATAGCCATGACTGAACTGATAGACATTATCCATTGCCTCAGACAAGACTACACACGCTTCGGTTTTTGTGTCTGCTTTCACCTTCAGTCTTGCGGCGTTGGACTGGCTCTTTCTAACATGACCACAACAAAAGTTTTCCCTTCCTCACGTCCCGCTTGTATATGGAACCACCGAAAAGTTGTGTGTATTTAAACATGAAATTATGAACACTTCGGAAGTTTGATTCACGACTATGCAAAAATTAATTCATCCTACAATTTAATTCTGATTTGCTAAAATGTTGGTGCAGACTATAACAAATGCGGATGGACGGACACAGGAATGCACGGACCGACGCAATTCTCCCTTAATATTCCTTGATACACTCTTCGCGCAGGAAACGCGATAATTTTAACTATAAAATAACGTGTAATTTGGGCAGATGTCGTGCCTCGAAGGTTTACCTTCTTTTCTCTTAAGTGTAATTCCAGTTTATTGTGAAAGGAAGAAAGGGGAGAGAAGAAATGAAAGAGTCGGTGAATACAGATATAAATTGCTATCACTTTATAGCAAAAGAAAGGAGAAAGAGTTGTTCCAAATATTTTCCACGTTTTTTTTCACTCACATTCCCATTTGTTGATGTTAACACCACCTGCTGTTGACAAGCAGCCGAACGGACCGCCATAGGATGAAACCGCGATTAATAAGCTGTAGCAAGATAGCTCTTCTGCTGTTTCAACAACTTCTTGACACATCACGGACTTCAGTGTCCACTCGTAAGTCCGTCTTCCTGTCTTGTTTAAGAATGGAGTCGTATGTACGTTGTTTGTGGTATATTATTTTCATTCTGCTTCAGGTTTGGACAACAGCTCTAAACAATATATCATAAAACTTGTGTAACTTTTTCTACGTATGACATCCCATTGTGTGTCAGTGACATAAATGAGAAAATTCATTATCACTCTCAATACAGCTGTCTTTATTAGACACAGAACCTGTCTGGTACAGCAACATGTTTCGACCTTAAATCTGTCATCTTCAGGTTAAATAAACTGCACGTATTCTGTCGAACACAACACAGGTCTATTTAAAATCGAGATGCACCTTTACACGTATGTTACATGCTTCGGCCTTTTCTCAGGCCTGAGAAAGGGCCGAAGCATGTAACACACAAGTAAAGAATCAACTCAGTTTTAAATAGACCTGTTTTGTGTTTGACGGGTCAACTGTAGTTTATTTGGTAGTTAACACAACACGATGGCTTTCATTAGACATCTTCAGGCTCTCAATCTGTAAAAGCACATTGAGAGAGACAGTTGTGATGAGACTAATGTTGATTGTACTCATTCTTGTGTAACCTTTGTTGAAGATAATATAGTAACATATATTGGGTTTTATTGGAAAACCCAATATATGTTACTTATTGAAATTAACAAGAAAAATTGTTGTTACTAAGAAATTTCACGGTCAGTCACATGAATTTTATCCCCTGACTGCAAAGGCCATCAGGACCCTAAATAAAAGTGTGGTACATGAATTTTCCAAACTCATTCCTTTCGTTGCTACATACATCAGCGTTTAATGTTTTGTTGATCGTGCATCGTGATGTATCTGTATAATATGAACCGACAAGATGCTGCTGGCAGCCAGTCAACATAACGCATGACTATACCAATTGCTGTTCATGCAGGGTTGTTCCCCCTGATGATGAGCAGCAAGCTTGCTTGAAACATGTAGAGGATTATTGTTGTAATAAATTAATAGAAAATAGTACATCTTGTTGGTTCATATTATACGATACATCAGTGTATCTGGTGTTTATTTTTATTAGTTAGAAAACTGTTACTTCAAAAATAATTAGTCATACGAGAAACAATAAGGCAAATTCAATGAATTCTTTTCCACACTGCCATTTTTTGTGAACTACCGAATATATGCAAAAAAATTTTGCTCATAAAACTCGGGAATGCTAATGATTTATATGTTGCACATTACACTGAGTTATTTTTAAATTACCTTTTTAGAAAGCCAGTAAATTTCAATTTAAGCTTCTTGTAAAGTGGGGGTGGGTTCTTATAATTGATGCACAGGAAATTAAATTCTGAGACAATTTTATATACTTAAAATTATTCTCTATAAACCGCATATTAGATACAAAACATAGGTGATAAAACACATTAATATGTACCACAGTATAAATCACAGTCAAGACAAATATTTTCAAATTGTCCCTAACCCAAATTTTATATAAAAAAACATAGGCGTGTTTCTTACTCCGCCGTTCAAGTTACAAGTCCAACCAATCGTAACATCCTTCATAACAGAGCAGAACGCATTGATTTTTCCAATATATTTTACCTTAATGGGTTTCAATTCCAGTTTTATTGAACTCAGACTCTCAGCGCATGTAACAGTTCAGCATAAAATTTATTATTTTTTCGCACTTCTTATAGACTCAACATGTTTCGAGCATTAATGTGCCTATCTTCAGGAGCTCGCGACTATGATGTTGATTACCACAGGCGAGCCTGCAACCCGGGCACTACTCCAGCCTAACTGCACCTAACCTCCAACATACAGCAATCCAAGAACGGTACGACCATTGTGGTAATCAGCAGCATAGTCGCGAGCTCCTGAAGATAGGCATATTAATGCTCGAAACATGTTCAGCCTACAAGAAATGCAATAAAATAACAAGTGGCATCTAGTTGGCTCTTTATTCTTCAGTTATCACAAGGATGCAGGTCCAATAAACATACAATTTATTGTTTTCAAACATCAACTTTTTGCACTATTTATTTACAGATAAAACACACGCTAAAATACGTACGTTTAGTCCATTAAATTCTTACTAAAACACTGTTTTAGTAAGAATTTAATGGACTAAACGTGCGTATTTTAGCGTGTGTTTTATCTGTAAATAAATAGTGCAACAAGTTGGTGTTTGAAAACAGTGATATCTTTGTACGGTCAAAAAAATGAAAAAAAAAATTAAATAAAATTTATTCTTTTTCTTTTTTATGATTCGGCGAGTTTACTGCAATAAGATAACCACGCCCTCAGCCCTTCCGACAGTGTGTTCTGCTTGATCATTTAGGTGTATTAAAAAGGGAAACATTCATATTCTATACAAATTCAACACTACCGAAGGACTTCAAGTGATGTTACAATCTTAAGAGACTTTTATATTGGTCAAATGATATATATTCTGTGGAAAAGTAGAAAAACATTTCGTGTTTACTTTAAAAAGTAAATAAATAAGTAGATATTGGAACATCATCAAGGGTGAAAAGACGAAGAAGCAAGTACGAGCCTGACAGCTTCTAAATTGGAGACTGATGGCGACTGCGAAGATGTAAGTAATGCTTTTCTCATACTGCTTGCCAAGATGTAGTCCCCACTCTCGCAACCCCACATGGTTTCCGTCTCTATCCATCCATCTTCCTTTGCCTTCTGACGTCGTTCTTAAGTCGTCTCAACAGTAACAACCAGAGCAAATTAATGTATAACGCAGTTTGTTCATAAGCTACTACGGAGGGCATTCAGTGCAAGAAATCTTGCGACTTAAAAACGATATTTGTCAGTACAGATGCAGAACGACGTACAGTGACTCATATGACTCTTTAAAACACCAAGTGCAATAAGGTGAGGTAAATTCAGTCAAAACCACAACTATAAATAAATGGCTGAATGATGGTGTTTATTAGCAATGGAAAACTACATGTTTCGGCCTGTGGCGGCCATCATCAGGTTCTGACAACTTTCTTGGTATAAGATTTATATATAATACGCATAAACCGCGTGGCGATGTTCAGATAACTCTTATAGCAAGAAAGTTGTCAAAACCTGATGCTGATCGCCACAGGCCGAAACTTGTAGTTTCCATTGCTAATAAACACCATCATTTAGCCATATATTTATAGTTGTGTTTTTGGCTGAATTTAACTCACCTTATAGTTTAAAGACACAACGGGGATGGCACCACAACTCAGAAATACACCAAGTACAAAATGAAAAACCAAAATTAAGGAGGTGAATGTAAGTGTGATTATATTGACGGGTAAGAGTGAAAGAGTAGATGGGATTTCAATATGAAGGAGAATCTTACGGAAACTGGATGGTATGGCGTCGACTGACCGGGGGGGGGGGAGATGTGGCGGGATCTTGTAAACAGAATATACACTTCGGGTTCCGTAAAATTCGAGGAGTTCTTGAATAGCTGAGAAATTATTAGGTTCTTAAAAAGTTGTGATCCATGGAGTTGGTCTGTTGATTAGCCAGTGAGTGAACCTGTCATTCAGAAGTTCAAGATAATGGTGTCGTTTGTAAACTTCTTACCGCATAGATATTTGGATATTTGACAAACTGATCCCTTGTCGTAACAATCAGTGGATTCATCAACCAAATGCAGCCACCCCGCTGACGAGTCAATTTTGTCACAAAATCTGACTATTTCTCGAAAAACAGAACGGCGTGCCAATAGCCGTTGACCCCTTATGAGGCAGTGACAGCTATGTACGCCACCTGCCTCAGATTTCAGCAAGTTGACAAGTTTTCTACGCAATGTGCCCATCATTATGGGATTAACGTTTCGTCAGAATAGACCTAAATAGCAGAATTTATGTTAGAAGCCAATAAAAGTCCGATATCGGTACCGTTACCGTGGTGCGTTTTTAGATGCTGGAATCTGAGCGCGTATATTCTCCTTGAATACGGCTTATTCCTTAATCGTTTAACATAAGTGGTAAATATACGCACCACTGAATCTGGTATTAAGAAATTCGGCATCATACACACAAATTATGTTTATTTCTTTCTAGTGACTTTCACAATAAATACAATCTTGCCGGTAAAAAAGCTTTGGCAGATTGGTCTTCGTAATGGACACATACTGTATAGACCTACTGTGTGAAGTGCGACCTGAGTTATATATATATGTAATATTTCGACGCATGTTATTCGCGAAAGATTGAAGATTACTGTTCAAAAACTGGAAAAGTAAGGTATTATAATTATTTTAATAAAATAAGTAAAGTCATTATAAAATATGGTCCTCAAATTTTAGTAAATTAATTTTTTAAATCCGCCCAGATACAGTCAAATTACTTCATATGTGTGAATTTACATGCAAAAGACAATAAGCAGCCAATGTTGTTTTGAAGAGCGTATGAAAATGGTCTCCGTGGTTATCTGAAATATTAAGTAAAATTGGTAGAGATTACTCGAGTTATTTTGAATTAAAATCAGCAGAATATGAGACCTTCTTATTTCCATCGAACACGTTTAAATCTGTAGCCATTTAACGTACTTGACTAAAATTTATTGAGCTCAATAACTAAATTATCAACAAAGCATAAATCGGTACGAGAAAATACACAGTTGTGGAACTACTGCAAAAAATCACTTGTGTCATGGCAACGACATATGATGAAGGAGCATGTGTCAGGATGTGCAACCATATAACCTGATTATTATCAGTTAATTGCAATTTAATTGTACCCGTATTTATCCTGATTATGTACACAAAAATAACAATAGACTTTGCTGTGTATTCTTCTCAAGTTAAGAAAGAATGTGGTGTGGCACTGTGCACTCTGGTGTCGCGGCTAAGTTCTAGGCTTTTATTCCGAAGGCGTTGCTTTGAATCTCGCCAAATCACCGGAAGTATCTGATGTTTATTGAACCGTGCATCATTGTGATAACTGAAGAATAAAAAACCAACTAGATGCCATTTATTATTTTATTGTACTTCTTATAGGCTCAACATCAGCAGCTCGCGACTATGATGTTGATTACCACATTGATCGTTTAGTTCTTGGTTTGCTGTAGGTTGGAAGTAAGGTGCGGTTAGGCTGGAGTAGTGTCCGGGCTGCAGTTCTGACCGATTACAAAAATTCGCAACCAGACTGTGGTTTTCTAAAGTCTTTTCGTTAGATGTGGTAATTGCAACTCAATTTCATCTCGCCTTAATGCAGATTTACATCCCACAAGCATCAGCCTGAATTTTCTTACTCCGGGTGCATAATTCAGACAGCCATAAAATAGCCCAAAATCTATCACTATTGGAGAAAATATTCTCATTCTCACAACTTCATCCTGTAATTTTCGTAGTTACTTTACGACGATATCAGTTTCTCAAGCTGTACATAATCGGATTTTGTGAATATCAGTGAATGATGAATTGGAAGAGATTCGAAAGGAATTGGTCGTACCCAAATTCGGGCATTATTCCAGAATTTGCCAAGAGAAACCGAGATAAGCAAAAAGAAACCTGAGACTGCATACTTCTATCCGAGGTAAAATGCAAACTGGAAGCCACTGCAGTCAATGTCAACTTCGAATGGAAGTCTGACGCTGTATGATGAAATGGCAATGTGTGGAAGAGAGCATGTTGTCGTTGATTCAGGATCGACTCCTCTTTTCAAAATTAATTTACCCGTCTGGCAGGTAGCAGTCAAATTTGGGTGGAGATTTTAAAATTAAAAACCTAAGTGCATCGTGTCGCAGATGAACTCGACGTAATTGGCAGGACACTAGTTGACTTTCAAAATTGGAAGGTTTTCAAGTTAGTATCATGAAATTTTACATCTTACAGGTGACTGTTTTCAGTTCGCTAAGTATATGTGTTCAGAGGGCTATGCTCCAGAATTTCGGTTAGTCGCGCGTGTCCCGACATAAAACAGAACTTCCAAGAGTGAAAATCTGAAGGATTATTTGGGTTAAAATCTTCAAAAATTTGAATTTGGCATAAGAAAACCTTCTAAATTCATAATCGGTTAGCAGGAAATTTTTAGTTGGGGGAAACTGAAATTTTCGAAGGCAGCAATCAAGCGCATTTATAGACACTAATCACTGTTTTCGGTATTTTCAATGAAGTCAGACCCTCCATTACGGCAATCTTCTTTCGGAACCACTTAAGATAAAATTATAATTTGAAATTTGCTATACCTCTACCCACCCTCTAGGCCACACCGAGTTTTGTAAAGTCTGATTATTCATAACTTCAGTATCATTGGTGACCAGCTGCTTCTAGTGTTATTACTGGATTATGGATTTCGTCTATTAAGCATAGTAGTCGTAGAGACGGGATTGCAATAAATACTAAGATGTCTGCAGGTGCAATTGTTCAAATAGTTTCGGTTATTTGTCCTTCTAAAATAAAACGTCTGGTTTGTTTATTTTGGACCATTTTGATTATTGTGTAAATCACTGCTGTGACGATTATTAATATAATTATGAGTGCATGGTCGTGAAAGAAGATAAATTGTTCTATGACGGGTGAAGCTCTGTCTTGTAGTGTTAGGTTTAATCATGTTATCATTTTTTAATGAGAGTTTTGAAAACTTTATTTGTGTGTGTGTGTGT
>Ga0131853_10010023_pt1 | contig 17346 bp, 10 predicted proteins | sample TergutLab28metaG_FD_92764 | JGI IMG/M metagenome (GOLD analysis project Ga0131853, IMG submission 92764) | Labiotermes labralis P1 segment gut microbial communities from Petit-Saut dam, French Guiana - Lab288 P1 (version 2) (version 2) | ecosystem: Host-associated > Arthropoda: Insects >... | reverse complement strand
TTTTTTTTTTTTTTTTTATTTTTGATTTTTTTTTTATTATAATTTTATGAAAGGGATATGTTTTTTGTGGTGGGGGTGGGTTGGGGGTGGGGGGGGGGGGGGGGGGGGGGAACATGTTTGTCTTCAAGCAGAGCTAAGTTAAGTGTTCTGTAATATAAGCAGTTTTTAGATATAAGGTGTGGTATTCAAAAGAATTGCTGGTTTTGAATGATGATTATATTTAGGAGTAAGTTGGAGTTGTGTGTGCACTGTTGGTGTTGTATGGATTTATATGTTAGGCTTTGAAGTAAAGAACCTGATAGTTGAGAAACCTGAGTGGAGTGAGGATTGTGGGTGAGCTGTGTATTTTAGTGCTGGAGAAATGCCATCAGTGGATTTTTTCCTATATCTTGGTTATTATCATCACAATGATATGAACCAATTTAAGATCACTTCCCATTTGATTCTTAAAAATCATCGTGTTAAGTAATAAATAACACATGGTAAAACAAGCTAGGTAAAAGTAAATGGAACATTCTGTATTACATGCATGTACACTGCATCATCACATCATTTATTGTGGTTAAGTGCAAGACATACATTACACAGGCTTAAATTATCTGAAAATATAAAGCCCTTTATAAGGCAAGTCACCCTTCAGTTTGAAATTGTACATGGCCACACATCACATTGTGTGATGTTTGTACTCAGTAGTGCCAGGGTCCACTCCCTGGGACTGTGATTTTTCATTTAATACATCTGTTTTATAATTTCATGGTATACGGATTTTCAGCCATCTTTTGATTTGTAGATCGGTCAACATATGTCACTTATATCTTAAATGGAGCTTCTTAAAAAGGATCTGCAAGTTGTGTGAGAAGGACATCAGGGTTTGACGAAGACCTGTATAGTGATCTTAAGAAAATAAAACTTCATAGATTGCAAATATGAAATGCAAAACATGTCCAGGTTTTGTTGTGTGAAGTAGTTCATTGCAGTGCAGTATGGTACTGCTTGCCATTCCAGTGTTTCAGATGTTGAGTGGCAGCTGTACTGTCTTCGCAGTTCGGAGGAAAGGAAAAGGAGGGCTGATTGAGTTGCCCCAAAGAAATGTTGACCTAACACCATCAGAGTTTTTGCCTTTGTACTTATGTAAAGGACATTGTATATGCTGAAGGAGTTTATTGCACAAGCAGAGGTGACACCTGAATGGACCTGAAATGTTAACTTGACTAATGGCAAGGTTGTGGTTGGATTCCTTATTTAGTTCAGCCTATTCATATTGGTATCATTGGAACATTCCAAGTTATCCTGTGGAGTTTCTTTAATTTGTACTGAGAGCTGAGCTGAGATGACTAAGATGGTGTAGTGTCTAGGTACATGTTTGATGTCCAAAGTTTATAGTTTTATTTCTAGCAGAGGCAAGAGACTTTCTCTTCTTTGAAATCTCCAGCATGGTTCTGTGGCCCATCCAGTCTCCTATTTAAAGGGCTGGAAAGCTGCTTCCCCAATAGTAAAGTGGCCAGTGTATGAAGATGGTCCTGTACCTCCATCTAGTGCCAAAGTTAATGAGTGGGGCTGTTCTTCCACTCTGTCATGTACCTAAATGGATACTGTCACCCTTACCTTCATTTGTATGTCAAGTGTGATGCAGTGTGCAGGTCATTTTTATCCCTGCTCTGTTTTCTGATCTTTGCATCAATAAGTATGACATTACTGACAGCAGGGTTCTTTCGAGGCAAGCATTCTGAGAGTGAGTTTGCCACTGTCCATGAAGGTAATCAGTCTATACTGTGTTTTCAAGACTTGCTGCAAGTCTATATAGATTACTGCTGTAGAAAGAATTTCTTGCACAAGGAATGCTGGTTTTGGGCTTATGAGGGAGAGAGTATTCATTAAAATCTTGTTGGGCCAGCAGCCATATCAAATAGTTGAATGGCGAGTAAGCCATTGTTTTGAGAACAGAGATGGATCGTTGAACTTGTTTAGTGGCCATTGATTCACCTTGTGTGGCTGCTGGCTGTTAAATGCTGATGTTCACATATACTCATTTCATGCACAGTAGAATCTGGAAGTATGCGAACCTTGTTCAGTGTCCATGCAAGGGACAGAATTTTTGTGTAATAGTTGTTATTTTACAGTAATTTTAATTTCATACAAATTGCTGTGCTAGGATTGCACCATATTATGTAGGGTTTATACTGTCCATGCCCTCCCCAAGCTGACGCATCACAAGGTAAGTGACGTCACAGGGGTGTTCCAGATTCTTCTAGATCACGTCTTGGTCCCGCGCGTTCTAGTACTTGGCGCGGCTTCAGTTCTCCCAGTGAGGCCTTTGCGTTGACACATGTTGTTGATGTTACACACAAGAACAAAGGGTTCTATCTTTGCTTTGCCAAAGGGGTGTAGTATTGTGAGTTGACAAGGAATAGCATTCACTACAGACTTGCGTGTGTTAGTTACATACGTTTTCAATAATTTCAAGTACCTATCCAACTCAGTGTGTGGTTGGTGTTACAATATAAACTACTAATTTGTTTGCATAAGGCAAATGTAATAATTGTTCAAAGGGAATGACTACATTTCAAGAATAGTGTTACTATATAACAAGGGTGTGATAAGTGTTGTGAACAATTAAGTGACTTCCAAATAGTAGGCGATTTACGTAACTAGATTTGGAACCACGCAAGTGGTGACATATACTGATTTAATTACCATTGATAGTGCATTTACATTTTTGTGTTTAATTAATTACTAACAATAAATAGAATCTTGTTTTATCCTCTTAAACATTGGAACAGACTTGTTCAACCAAACTATATGAACCAGAGGGTACATTCAGGAATTTGATCTTTTATGATCTCCTCTTTTAATACCATAGTTTCAAAGTCTTGTGACTGCTTGCGACAAATTGGAGTGAGATTACATGGCTAGTGTTTCCCCCCACACCCTATTGCACATTTCACTCAGCTCAGTCAGGCTTTGTGTTTCATCAAGTGTTTCTTGATTGTTTGCATGCTTTGTGCAATAAGACTATCCTTCAATCATGCAATGCATTTTATGGTTCCAGCAGTTGTTTGTATTTTATTAGAAATCAACTCTAATGCTTTTTTGTGCTTTTTGAGGTTGTTATATATTTTTTATGGTTCTTTGAACTAGATGGGTGTTTTACATTGATATTTCTGAGACAGAATTATTTTTCCTCTAAAAATAAGTTTCGTACTCAGGTATTTTGAAATATTAACAGAGGAAATACAAAATTAGCTACAAAATGTTTCCATGTTGTGCAGCAGCTTTCAACTTTAGCAGAGTAAGAATATAAGGCAGGTGATTCTCTCATTCACTGGCAATGAAGTACCATTTTCAGACACTGCACAAAAATTTGTAGGTGTTGTGTGATGGAGCGCACTGTCCTAGAAGAACAGGATTCTAAACATCGCTTGGCAAGCTTGTAAATTTTTGTGGGTTTTGTCACTCCAAAAACTTTTACAGTTTTCTGGTACTGTGCAAGAATTCTCAGCCATGATAGCTTCCTATTATTGCATCTGTTCTTCTTGTTAATATGTTCTGCCATGTGGAAAATGCACTCACCAGAATGAAAGGCCAGGTTTTCTCAAAATTCATTTCTTGTAAGCACCATGAATTGTTGTGTAGGTACTGGATGGCTTTTCATCTTTATACCATACAGCAGGTAAAATGTTTAACACTTCAGAATCAGCTGCAATTCCATAGGATGTACCTCTGGGTAGAATAAATGTTTTTTAAACTGTAATTAAGTGTCATATTTGTCATTAACTGAAACAGCTTCTAAAACAGTTAATTCTGGTATATATGGATATTTCCTGAATACCTTACTTTTAAGTTGACCACATGTTTCATAAGTCTGCTCAGGACACCAGCTGTTCAATAAGGAGAAACTGATTTGTGCCTAAAACTATGTTTCAGAGGCACTTTGAGCTATATGAAGGAATTGATGCAAAACTGGTATTCCAGCTGGCACATCGAGGGCAGCCACCACTTATTTTTCATGCAGACGGTGAACACTTGGCCAACAGGTATGTGTATGTGTTTGTCACATTCTGTTAGGGATTGTGAGACCATGCACTTCGATTAATTTTGTGGTCTTGCGTATGTGATTTTATCCAAGTGGCCTCCATGCGCTGCAGTGAAGTAGAGATACTGTGTGGAATATATTTGCTACATACTGTATTTTCTTAGATATTAAGTTTACTGTCTGGTGTATGATGCTGTGTAGTCTGGTGGATGTAGGCTGTAATAAATGCTGACATTTTGGAGGAACCTGCTGCCTCCATCTTCAGGGTAGAACCAGACATCCACCGCACTACACGGTGTTATGTCCCAGTAGACAGTAACATAATTTCCATCATGTGAATCCAAGTCTCATATTTTATAAATTTATTTATAAACTTTTGACTTCTTAGGATAGTTGAGTTTTGTGTCACATTTTGACTACAGTATGGGCAAATCTTGTTTTACACCAGGGTCACATTCCTGAAAAACTACACAAAATTGAACACAAAATTCCCATTTAAAACAGTGTATATCTTGGGGGTTTAGGAGATTGACAGCCTCGTCCTGTTAGTGTGTGACTATACCAGTAGTGGACAGACAGTCCTGTAGAGTATATATGTGCTGTATATGCAGTATACATACATATCTGTAGAATATATATATTTATTTTTAATGCAAGAAGAGAGTAAGAGACTTACATTCATTCCAATAGGACTGTCGTAGTCTTGCTACACAAACACTTTTAGTTCCTGACTTAGTTCTTTCTCCAGGTCCATCACCATTATCTTGAATTGTACAATCACTACTATAAGCGAATCAAACATAACGGCATATGTCAACAGTTCGTTCACTTTTTTTCAAGTCGGCTTCTTCTTCTTCTTCTTCTTCTTCTTCTTCTTCTTCTTCTTCTTCTTCTTCTTATAAAGCGCTACAACCTATATAAGGTTCTGGCTTGCTTAACTTCTTTCTTCCAACTATCTCTATTCTGTGCTACTTTCTTCCAATTGTGTATGTTTATGCTCTTTGTATCTTCCAAAACATCATCTTCCCAATGTGTTTTAGGTCTTTCAAGTCGGCTTACTGCATATAATTTCTCTTCAGTACTGACTATTTTCTGCCATTTTTTACTTGGATTGCACTTGATATAGATTTACTTTTTTTGACTCATGTTTGTAACAAAAGCCTATGCTGTAGAAGAGGATACTAGATGTTCAATGTGATGATACCACTAGTGTAATCAATCCATAAATGTGACAAGTGACATTGATATCACTTGGAGCTAGCCTTCCACAGAAGGTAAGTGTGGCCATGGATTGTCTGTGCCAAATCACATTAACCCGAAAATTATCAAGTAAATTCAAAATGTGGTGTAAATTTGCAAGTCATGTGAAAGAGAAATCGTGTTAAACAAGACCTGCCTGCATATCATAGAAACAAGCATTTCTGCGTCTGGTTGTGCCATGGGGTCCATGACACAAAATATGCAATTTTTTTCTAATAAGTGCACCTTTTAGAAGCTGATAGTTGCTCAGCTAGTTAGGAAATTCTTTACCTTGTGTGGTGCCTGGAATTTTAGGGTTCTTCTCACAGAATCCTACCACTAGCTGAGCCAGCTGAATCTGCTGCATGTCCTTGCCTTATTTCTTTACATTATAGGAAAAGTAAAGTGGTCTATGTGTGCAGCATGAAGATATAGGGGGTAGAGGTATAGCTCCACACATGGATTGTTGAGGTGAGTGGTAGGCTTCACATGCTGCTGGCATTACCTATGGGGAAAATGGCTCAGGTCCCCTTTGAATAGGAGGGTGGGTGGGCCCCACACCTGTTGTGCACACTTTGAATAACTCTGTTACAAACAAGCCACTAAGTACAGTAATGCAGTCTTGCAGGCTGATTCACATTTTGTTAACAGTATTGAAGTATCCAAACAGAACTGTATGTATGTGTAAGCATGTGTGCAATACTTCCACAGTAATATGCAATTAATACTCTTTTGTTGCAGGTGGATTGCAGCTATGAGTGAAGCTACCATTCTGAAATGAACGAAATAATCATAATCAAGAATGTTGTGTTTTGTTCAATAAATGTGTGACAGAATGTAGCTTGTCTTTCAGAGTGTTTGTGTAACGGTATGTGCTTAAATTGCTACAGAGTAGTGTCAGTAGTCAAAATATATTGTACAGTATTTGTAAACAAAGGAATGTTGTACATTTTGTATTTGGAATGTTATATATAGTTAATGTGCCTCATTTGAGGAGTTCTCCAAGAATGATCTTTTATTGCCTGTCTTTATAAATACTTTTTAACTTTTCTACTTAGAATGAAAACACTAAAACTGAATATTTAAGAATAAAGTTTTATTTCGCATTGTAATTACATTTTACTTTCCCTGTCCTATGGAATGTATGGTCAACTTTAATAACCTTGATTTCATGCATTGTCTCACTGAGGATGGTGACTTATCACTGAAACATGTATGAGTTCATATACGTAGATAATAAGTTGTATGCATTTGTTAGTATATGAAAATGAGTAGGTCAGCTGCCTGCTGGTACCAATGTTGGGTTTGGGGGTCAGGGAGGGCTGAGATGAGAGACAGTCTAATGGTAACAGTGATAATGGGGGAAGGGAATGCCATAGTTGTCTCTGCAGTGATGTGTTTAACCCTTCTATTTTGCTGGGTTTTAAATTCCAATTACTAACAGGATGGAGGAGTTTGAAATTCATAGTACCTACACTTAAATGCATTCACGGCTGTACAGTGCACCAAGACTGGTAGCATGTGAGTACCTCGAGGTCTGTACCTTTCAATGAGGCCGGCAGTGAAAGATCACAAGAATGTGGGACCATATATGTTGTATTGTCATTACCACTTCTTTGTTGACATTAGTTGCTTCAGCTTCAACTATCTGTCTTAACTTATCACTTCAGAAACTTCAACACTGGAAGAGAGTTGCTGTGTCCTCACAGTTCACTGTTTAGTTTGCCACACAGACAGCTCAGCATCATGTCCAGAGTGGTATGACTGGTAGTATGAGAACCATCTGAGAGACATTTCTGTCTGGTCTGAAATGACAAAAACTGATTTCTCTGTTGGCATCGGTGACTACTGAACACTGTTGTGTGATACAATGGAAAATTTCCAATGCAGTGTGCGTGCAAGTAATGGAGGTATATAGAAAACCTGAAGACAAAACGGGAAAGAAGCAAATCCCCTGTAATGAGACTTTACATGATCAAAAATGTTGCAAGCATATAATCACAGAGAAGCAAGAGTCAATAGCCGTCAAGTGTGACATGGGAAAAATGAAGGCAACATGCAACAGTGCCACAGATATCACACTCAGTGTACAATGTGTAGGTGTACTGTCATATTTTGTAGTTCCAGAGCAAAATGCCAGCAGCAAGAAGTTGGAAATCAGACTACATTTTGAATGAATACTGTGATATGTACTTGTTCCTTTATTAGAGCCAGAAAGGGACAGGAGTGTTTTGTTTTATGCAGGCAGTCAGTTGCTAAGATTATATAGCATTGATGGTAGGTGAATGACAATCAAGTATGAAGAATTTGTGGAAGGACAGTGAAGGGGAAAACTGAAGTACTCTGAGGCAAACCTGTCACAGTGCCACTCTTGTCAAACATATGTGCCACACAGACTGACCTATGATCAAACCTGGCAATCCATGATGAGAGGCCAGCAGCTTTGATAATATTTGGAACATCTTTTGAAGGTTACACATTATTTTGGTTTTGAAGGGAATCAAAAACTGTCAAAGAATTAGCAAATGGACAGAACTGACTCCCCTAGTTTATTCTCTCCTTTTGCTTTCAACCGAGTGTGTATTACTGCACAGTTGGACTGATTTCATCATGTGCCATCAAACTATGCAGAATACATTTGATGTAATTATAAATAAAAGAACACACATGACTACAATACTCTAAAACAAGGAAACACAATTTAAAGATTTTTTTATTTCTGACAAATGTAGTGTAGATGGGAAATGTTTTAACTGTGCCATATTCTCAAACTAAAAATAGTGGGTATAGACATATGTTGTTTTCAGGACTACCTGTTCATCTGCCATCACTCAGGAGTATCCGGTGATGTGTGGTGAATATTTTGGGGTCCTGAAAGGGCTGATGCTACAGTCTGTCTCACATGACCTATCTGCTGTGTGGAGTGTGAGGAGAGACACAAGATGTTAGTGACTGGCTACATGAAGCACCCACTGGGACAAGGCAAGAAGAAAAGGGGACAGTGAAACACAGAGACACACCCAATGAAGGGCTGCAGTCCAGCAGTACCCCCCCCCCCCTCCCAAGAAATTAAAATTTAAAAAACAAAAATTTTGTAGACACATTATCAAACTTTTATGAAATTTACCCTTCATCCAAAACCAGTTGCTGAAATATGCTGATGGCTAGTACATTAGAATTTTGAAAAATGGTATCCTATATCACTCTGAATATCATTCTCAAAAATACTTGAAATGGTAATGCATACAAGGATTTTAAAACACCTCACCAAATATAACATATTAAGCACTGAACAGTATGGCTGCAGGATAGGACTGAAGACAGATAACACAATTTATAAATTAACAACCGAGATTTTAAAGCTATGAACAATGAACTACTAGTGGGAGGTGTTTTCTGCAATCTGAAGGAAGTGTTTGTGTTGATCATGGTATCCTATTATCTGAATTGAATTTTTCTGGAATTGGTGGAAAGGATCATGCACTTTATCAATCTTATCTGGATGACAGGTATTTTATAACTGCAGTATATAGTGACTGTGATAACAGTAATGAAGTTTCAAGCTGGCCAAAAGTTAGATATCTAGTCCCACAAGGCTCTGTTTTGAGGCCTCTGCTTTTTCTTATATGTATAAATGACTTACACAAGATAAAAATAAAACTTCAGCACCTATAATCCTTGCTGATTTGCTCATTCTAATTTAATAAATTGCGACAACAACAACAACAACATTCGCATAGTCTTTGAAAATTTAAATTAATGGTTCAAAGCAAACCAGTTATCTCTAATTTTTAATAAGACAAATTATATACACTTTGCAAATAACAGAAATTTGTCAATCAACTTAAAAATTGGCTTTAACAATAAGTGTAACAATAATTACAGATCTATAGACATGTTGTGATAATAATTCGTAGGATGAAGTAAACTATATAAAATTAAATGCTATATTAATATGTAAATTATTTAAAATATATCCATATGGTTAAAAGTAGTTGGTTTTATAGTTAAAATATTCTTCAAATGTATAAAAGGATTGTTTTAATATAAATTTTCTCAAAACTTCCTTAAATAGTTTAATTTTATCTGACAATTTCCTTATTTCTAGTGGAAGATTATTATAAACTTTGATACCTGAATAATGGCGCCCTTTCTGACACATCTTTAGGTTTGTCACTGGCTGCAGAAAGTTACTGTTACCCCTTGTAACTGAAACTATGCATCTCTGAGTTAATTTGAAACAGGTCTTGGTTGTGTATCAAACACAAATGTACAGGCAATATGTATTGCGATGCTGAAGGTAATATTTGTAAAATTTTGAAGTATTCTCTTCAAGAAGCCTCATGGTTACAACATGCTGGTGTGACCCCTGTGCCAAACGTTTGTGTGGAGAGGTGTGGAATGATGAAATGTCACTTACTGTAAGCGTACTCAAACCATCCTAAATGTACTGCAATACAGACAAAAAAAATGCTGTTTATTATCCGTGTGACTTCCCAGCAACATACATTGATATGGTAATACATCAATTTATTATTATTATTATCATCATCATCACCACTACCACCTTTATACGTATCTTCCAAAACGTAATCTTTCCAACGTGTTTTAGGTATTCCAATTGATCTTTTAGACATGGGTTTCCATCTCTTCATCTTCTGCACAATATTATCCTCAGCCATGTGTTCAACGTGGCCTAACCTGTTTAATCTTTGTTTTTTAATAAACCCAATTATATTTTGTCCTTTTAATATATCATTTATTTGAATAAAGGTAGACCAACTTGATGACACTTGCTTTGTTATGTCAATTTACTGCTCTACATATTTTGGATGTATTAACATCCGAAACATGTTGAGCAGTAAATTGACATAATAAAGCAAGTGTCATCACGTTGGTCTACCTTAATTCAAATATCAAGATGATGCACAGTCCAATATGCATAAGATATCATTTATTTCTTGATTAGGTTTAATTCTCCAGTAGCCATCAGCTGTTCTTGTAGGACCAAATATTTTCCTCATGATCTTTCTTTCAAAAATCATCAATTTATTTGTCATATTTTCCTTAAGCATCCATGTCTTGGAGCCGTAAGTTACTGTTGGACGAATGAACATGTTATAAAGTTGTAGTTTGACGTTTCGGGATATTAATTTTGATGAAAATAGTTATTTGTGAACATGATATGCCCTATTTCCTGCTGCTATTCTTTAATTTCCTCCTCAATAGAGTTGTCAGTATTCACCATTGTTCCGAAGTATTTAAATGAATTGACTTGTTCGAACTGTTCTTCTCCTGTATTTGTGCAGGTAGGGTGGATTGTTTTTCTAGTACAAAGTAGGTATTTGGTTTTATTGTTGTTTACTATTAGTCCAGTATTTAGCGCCTCATATTTGAGTTTGCAAAGGTGTCAAGATTTGCTTTGTTTATCCAATTATTGCAATGTCATTTGCGTAGGTGCAAATCTGTTTTAATCCAGTAGTTATATTTCCTTGGACTTCTAAATTGCTGATTACTGAGTCCAGCACTACACTAAATAATAGGGCCGATAAAGGGTCTCCCTGTCTGACTCCTGTTTTCGTTTCAAACAATTCGGAATAACTGTTGCTTACTTTCACCTTCATTTTGGTTCACTGCATTGTGAGTTTTATTAGTTTAATCAGTTTATCTGGAACATTATGTTTGATTAAGGTATTATATATTTCGTCTCTATTAAATGTATCAAAAGCTTGTGAGAAGTCTATAAATATATTATGTAGATCAATGTATTCATGGCATTTCTCGTATATCTGTCTCACAATAAATATATTATTTATTGTTGATCTGTTAGGTCTGAATCCCATTTGGTAATTTCCGATTTCTGGTTCAATTATCTTACTTAATTGGTTATATAGTAATATTGTGAAGATTTTATATGTTATGTTCATTAGGGATATCCCTCTATAATTATTGCATTGTTTTCTATCCCCCTTTTTGTATATTGGACACAGGATTCCTTCTGACCATTCACAAGGTATTTTTTCTCGTTTCCATATCTTCATTATTAATTGATATATTTTCTGTTTTAATGTGTGACCTCCATTTTTTATAAATTCCGGTAATATTTTATCAGGACCAGCAGCTTTGTTGGGCTTCAAATTTTTAGTTATTTCATTTATTTCTTCATATGTTGGCTCCTCTAGTTCTGAGTTATTTATTGGACCCTTGTGTGTTTTTATACTATTTATTCTTTCAGTCTCATGATTTAATAATTCTTTAAAGTATTGTTGTCATCTTTCCAATATTTGTTTTTTTCCTGATAGTATGTTGCCATATTTATCATTACATACCACTGTCCTTACATTGGGTAGATTAGATAAGTCTCTAACATCTTTATAATATTTTCTTGTTTCCCTTTTCCTATTTGTTTCATTTAATTCTTTAATTTTCCTTTTGATCCATTATTTTTTCTTTCTTCTGCATATTCTATTAGCTTTTATTCTTTTTTGTTGATAGATATCAAAGTTTGTTCTTGTATTTCTTAGACATTTTCCTCTTGCTTTATTCTTTTCTTGGATTGCTCCCTTACATTCATCATCCCACCAGTTGTTACCATTCTTTACATCTTTAGATAGTTTACATTCCATCGCAGCCTCTAATATCACCTGTTTTAGATTCTGCCAATCTTGATTAATATCTGTTTCCTCTTCCATTTCTTGCAACTTTTATTATAAGTTTTCTTGATATTTGTTGATTTTTTCTTTTTGATTTATTAGTTGTCTGTCGCGTTTATACTTTTGGATTTGTCCGTTTCTGACTGGTATTAGCTTGCGTTTAATTTTAATTTGTACTAAGAAACGGTCAGAATCACAGTTATAACCTCTTTTCGATCTAACATCGTGTATTAATCTAATTTTTTCTTTGCTAACCATAATATGGCTGGTTTGATTTATTGTTTGATGATCAGGAGATATCCATGTTCCAGTATGGATTTTCTTGTGTTGAAAGTTAGAACTTATCAGAAACATATCATTGCTGATGGCATAATTTGCTACCATTTCTCCATTTACTTTAGAAATATTGTGCAAGGTATGACGGCCTACTACTTTGCTAAATACTTTTTCTTTCCCTAATTTGGCATTCATGTCACCCACTATGATTATTATGTCATGTTTTGGTACTCTATCATGAGTTCTCTGCAATTCCTCATAAATTTGCTCTTTGATGTTCTCTTCTTTATCTTCCATTGGAGTATATATATTTAGTAGAGTTATAGTATAAAATTTTCCTTTTTTTCTTAATTTACATATACAATCAGAAATTGGTTCGAAACCCGCTATTTTATTCATTGCCGAGTTTTGTATTACAAATCCTGTTCCTGCTTGGCCTGTGGTATTGGGATTACAGCTATAATATATTGAGTATTTACCTTTCTTCAGTAAACCGTATCCTCTCCATCTTATTTCTTGGAGTGCAACTATTTGTATTTGGGAGCCCACGATTTGATCCGCACTTTCTTGCATCGTCCCGGCTTTCAGAATTGTGTTAAAATTCCATGTTCTTATGTCAAATAGATAATTTTTCATCCTTTTAATATGCCTTGGTCGTCCTAAAATCATCTGTCCGACGTTCCTCGTTGAGGTTTTCTAGCAAGTAGTTTTCCTGTGTAAGGGAGCTGGCCTCACGACAAACGCCCAACCTGGAGTACCAGGATTTGTCCGGGGATATCTCTCCTAGACGGATTTCCTTCACCATGGCTGAAGACTCCCGTCTAGCTCCCTCGTATCCCTTAGGACGGTGCCCTTAACAGATACTACCTCCCGGGCCAGGAGGACCTGTAGCTCACAACGGCAGGGTCGCTACTCCCAGAGGTAGGACTATCTCCGAAGAGAGTTCCCACCCGTTACCATCCCCCAACCTGGAGGGCCAGGGCATACCTTTTAGTCTGGGTCATCACCTTTGGCCTGTCTGGCATGGGAGACTCTACCAGTAGCAAGCTACTGCCAGCATAGCTCTCAGGATCATATGACCTCGCAAGCCCCACCACTACGTCAAAGTAGGGATGCCTTCGAGGGGTTAGTTTAGTTTAGTTTAGTTTAGTTTAGGTTAGTTTAGTTTAGTTTAGTTTAGTTTAGTTTACTTTACTTTATTCATTCAGTACACTTCGTAACACGTGTGACATAGGACATGTCAAATTCATATTACAACTTACATATCATATCAAATTCATGTAAAAGTTATATATAAAAATATTCAACTCACGACACATCAGCATTAAAACAATAAAATGTAATTCAATCTATCAAACACAAATATACAATGTATTATAAAATATCAATACTAACGACAACAATAAAACTTCAATATAATGTCATGAAATATTTCAATACTATTTAAAACAGATCAATACTTTAACTTACGAGCCTATGTACCGTACATTCTCGAATTTAATCCGCACCCTTTTTACAGTTTCAGAGGGCTATAAAATCGGATGCGGATTAGAATCGCGTGCGCATTAGATCGTGGTCGTGAGCTGGATTTTAGAAAATTGATAGAGCCGCTGTACGTGCCGTAAGAACAATACAATACAATAATTTATTATTTCATTTATTATTTATAATATATAATATTTATAATTTATTATTCATCAGATTCGCCGTCATCACTCATAACTGAATCGTTATCCATCACCCAGTCACTATCACCTTTATCTTCACCATCGTCCTCCCATAGAATCTCATCTTCGGATCCGTCCAAAGCATTGCTTATGCAACACTTCTTGAAATATCTGACGATAATGCTCTCAGGGATGGCTTTCCATGCAGCCGACACCCACCGCGCGACTTCTGAAGGAGCTGCGCTTTGATTTTTCCAGTTTCTGTTAACTCACGGGCAGGATCCGCAATCCAGTTCGGATATTGTTGCCTCAACCTCTCCTCAAAGGGCTTGTTAATGGGTACGTCCATTAGTTGCAACACTGATGTCATTCCACCCGGGATGACAACAAGCTCAGTTTTCATCTTGCGGAGCTGGTTCTTCGCGGAATCAGTGAGATGCCCTTTGAATGCATCAAGGACAAGCATTGATGGCTGATTTAAGAAGGCTCTAGTCCTGCGACCCCATACTATTTTCAGCCACTCCAACATTAGCTCCTCCGTCATCCATCCTTTTTCCTGGCCCTGACTATAACGTCCTTCGGAAACGCCTCTGATTTGGGTAAAGTCTTCCTTTTCAAAATTAGCAAGGGTGGTAGTTTTCTCCCATCAGCAGTTGCTGCCAGCATTACTGTTAGGAGAAGCTTTTCGCACCCAGTGGTTTTCAAAAGCACCTCCTTCACGCCTTTCTTTTCCAACGTGTAGTTTGGCAGCATATCAAGATAAATGGCCGTTTCATCGGCATTGGCCATTTGCCCCATCAGAAAATTTCCCGTCTTCCTAAGGTTGGTGTTGTACTGAGCCCACGCGGTCACCACCCTGTAAGGGGCGAAACCACTTGATAAAAAAACGAGGGCTCGGCACTATGTATACCCCCGTCGGTTGTTAGGGCGGCTGGGTCCCGAAGCGATGACCTCTTGTGGGGTGGTGTAAGCAAAGAGAGCCACGCAATACACAACCAAGTAACACAATAGTAACAAGTGATATAAAAATATATTCTGAGTACAAAATGTGCATACATAAATTGAACAACCAAAAAAAAAAACCACAATAATTGCCTAAAGGAGCTGTATCGGCCTTCACAGCGGATCATGCAGCATTCCTAGTTTCTCTCGTAACATTATGATGCATCCACAATGTGCATCCGCAGGCCTAGCCTAGCACACCCAACTTCCACACAAGCCTCAGAGAAAACAATGTTACGCAATACAAATTACTGGCGGACTCGCCCTACAGAGTCGACAACCTTCAGGCAGGAAGGAACATTCTTACGTGCATGATCTCACAACAGTACATTGGCCCGTACAAACTGTCAGTGCTACTCGCACAATACATACAAAAATTACCAAGACAACAATTAAACAAAACATCTCTTCTACTTTGCCCCTAGCCACCGGGGGCCGACGTCGAGTATGAAGCGATGAACAACCAAAAACGTCATCTTTAGAAATACCAAGCCAAAATGTAAATTTCTAATTTGCGTTCATACGCGATCGCCGGTCCCGTAGGTAGCGAACAACACAGCAAAGCAAGTCCTCGGCTGGCTAGCCCCTTCTCCTGACGTAATAGTAAACAGACGAGTAGATTTTAACTTATTTATTGTAATCTTACAATATGTGTTCAGTCAAAACAACAACATTAGAAATTAATGTATTACTGCAACATGTTTCGACTCAGGAGAGTCATCATCAGGCTGATTATTTAAGAAACATTAAATGCTTTACCCTTTACAGTATTATATATGTAACTATTGCATTAGGGATCCCGTATGCATTACAATGAGTGAGTAGAAAATCTGGTTTTGTTACTAATTTAGGTAGGAGTTAACACCCACAGCTGCGCATAGTTTAACTCCTACCTAAATTAGTAACAAAACCAGATTTTCTACTCACTCAGTGTAATGCATAGGGATCCCTAATGCAATAGTTACATATATAATACTGGAAAGGGTAGTGCATTTAATGGTTCTTAAATAATCAGCCTGATGATGATTCTCCTGAGTCGAAACATGTTGCAGTAATACATTAATTTCTAATGTTGTTGTGTTGACTGAACACATATTGTAAGATTACAATATATAAGTTAAATTCTTTGTAACACAATGGATGACTTCCTTTAGAATAGTAGATGTTGTAAGTTGACGGAAGAGATAGCAAGTCACAGTCCGGGCTTCAGTCGCCCTCCAAGAAAACTCTCAAAACCGCCCCCAAAACTTTCACCCGCTCACGGCAGCCAATCCCCGGACGACAACCAAGGGAAAGTGGTGACAGAACGGAACATTCGAGAAGTCTAACTTTCGCATGGAGACGGCCTTTGAGCCGAGCCCCCTCGGGCACGGCTCAGTAGCGCTGATAATTCAACAACTTATGTTCGAAATCTTTTGGGAACTTCTGGCATACCGTCGTCCTACGCCGCAACGCCAGCCCCATCCGGCGCATGAACCTTATGGCCCATCCTTTACTGGCTTTAAAACGACTTCGAGGAATGTTCGAAGATCTGGCCTTTTTTATCGCCCCCTCGCGAAGTAGATCACAACTCACAAACAGTTCAGTCTTGCGTCTCTCATGAAAGAACGTGAAGACTGCATCATCAATTTCAGGAAATCGTCCTTTCTTGGGTCCAGTGAATTTCTTTCGTGACGCCTCACACCCGCTGATCGCTGCCTTGTGTTTCCGTCACGGTCGAACGTTGCTTTCATCAACTCCAAAAATTGCAGCGACTTTGCGATTTTCCTTATCCTCTGCGCACTGAATAACTTCAAGTTTGAACTTTGCCGCATATGATAGTCTTTTAGATTTCTGGGGTCCCTCTTCCATAACTAGGGTACACGACAAATTGGAACAAGCAGTCTGTTTACCGGTATTCCTTCAGCTGAATTATAACCCCAAGTGGGGTTGAGCAAAGAGGCATTTCAATTTCAGCATAAAAAGCGTGACGTCACAGTGCAGCCAGTAATTACCGTGCCTATATTTATTTTGGTATGCATCCTGTTTGTCGTTTTCCTACTGTAAGAGGACATAATCCGAACTAAATGTAAAACAGGTATGAAAGAACCTATATAACATTGGCAAATTGTGATACAAAGAAAGTTGGTGCTTAGTCCAAATTAGTACCCTTAGTCAAATCTCGGGCGACAGTCACATAGTGACTCGGTTTGTTTTAGATGGGAAAAGGCGTGCCATATATCAGCAGCGATATTAGGTACGGTATATGGTCATATTTCAGCGGGGTACACAGCAGGAACATTCTGCTACAAAACGCCGTTATTTAGACGTTCCTGTAGACAGCAACGCATGGCAGATTTATTTATTTACTTAATATTCCAGAGATCCATCAGAGTGGATATGGAACTTGTCATTACATAGCAATAGGCAGAGTACAGAATAAGTCTAAGCGGTAAGATACATATGACAGCAGTTTGTAAAAGAATACATAGGTAAC
>Ga0131853_10010022_pt1 | contig 17347 bp, 11 predicted proteins | sample TergutLab28metaG_FD_92764 | JGI IMG/M metagenome (GOLD analysis project Ga0131853, IMG submission 92764) | Labiotermes labralis P1 segment gut microbial communities from Petit-Saut dam, French Guiana - Lab288 P1 (version 2) (version 2) | ecosystem: Host-associated > Arthropoda: Insects >... | reverse complement strand
CGACAGATACCGTTGGAGTGCCGAGTACTGTCTCGCATAGAAAGCGTATCGTAAAACAGGACAGGCGCTGTACGTATAACTTGATGATATCGTGACGCGTTGTGTGTGTACTGTTGCACTGCATGCCACGGTCAATAATATAAAAAAGCAGAGTGTTGCACAACAGTGCTTTCATGGCGAATTTATGACGCCGGTAACAATAACACGTACCTAGGTCTTCATGTATTGTGTCCGATATTTTTGTGCGATTTTAACCAAGGCTGGGGTTTCTCAACAGATTTTCATAAAAGACCCCAGTATAAAATTTTGAAGAAGTTCGTCCGGTGGGAGCGGCGCTGATACACGCGGATAGACAGACGGACATGAAGAAGCTAACTCGCGCTTTTTGCGACTATGCGAACGCGCCTGGAATATTACTGCCTTCTGAGATGTGACCGCAGTATTGCGTCATGCATATATACAGAAGTTGCGAAGGAAACTGCTTCATCCATCTTCCCGAATTTTCCTCTCTCTACCGGCAGTAGCAGCTTCAGCAACGTCGGTACTGTGAACCAGCCTTCGCGGAATGACACAGCAGGGGGGGGGGGGGAAGTCCCCGCCAGGAGAAGCTCATATCTCTCAAGCTTGCTCAAACTTTTCTATAGGCGTGTGTAATGGACAAGCACTTTATTCGCTTCTGCTGTAACTGATCTACGGCATCCATTGCAATCGATTTCACGCCCCGAAAGCCAGCTTGTCACCTTGAGCGGCGTCTGCAGACAGCACGCAACACCTCGCGCAGTCCGCGGCATAAGAGCGATAAACTGCAGCAGTGGTGCTAAATTGTTCGTCCTTAAATGACACCAATTGCGGCTACCGTTTTCTCCCACGACGTAACTAAAAGACTGGCGATAATTGGCAAATGGCAGCAAGCGCGAAGTAGGGGATAAAATTAATTCGAGGAAATTCCACATCTGTCACTGCTTCTTGTAATTTTGGTGCATGTAACAAAAACGTATCATACCTGCAAATTTTCGAGTTCAGGGAGATGTTTCTGAATCTGATGTTTATTGGACCGTGCATCATTGTGATAACTGAAGAATAAAAAACCATCTAGATTCCACTTGTTATTTTATTGTATTTCTTATAGGCTCAGCATGTTTCGGGCACTGCTATGCCTATCATCAGGAGCTCGCGACTATAATGATTATCACATTGGTCGTTTCGTTCTTGGTTTGCTGTATGTTGGAGGTTAGGTGCGGTTAGGCTGGGTCCGGCCTAACCGTATCTAACCTCCAACATACAGCAAACCAAGAACGAAACGACCAATGTGATAATCATTATAGTCGCGAGCTCCTGATGATAGGCATAGTAATGCCCGAAACATGTTGAGCCTATAAGAAGTACAATTAAATAACAAGTGGCATCTAGTTGGTTTTTCATCCTTCAGATGTTTCTGAATTTGTGTAGCAATTTACCGGCCTGTAACTTGTACGCACTTCTCCACATCAGCATATTACGTGACGTCGAATGTGTTTAAATACACCACGACTCCCTCCCCACGCATTCTGCTTTGTGTACTTTAGTGAACCTGACTCTGCAACAGAAGTCAATCAATCGCCCTTGAGCCCTGACTGGCAACAGTGAACCTTGTATTACGTCCAAACGATCTATAAACAAAACAATTCATTCACTGCAAACTAGTTATTCCTCGCCCAGCATGGGGGGTTAACGGAAGTGACGATGACGTATTGGGCAAAAGCATGTTCCGCGAGCTTGACACTGGGCAAACAGGGTTGTGTGACGGCGGACTCGTTACGAATCAGCCTCACCCCCACCCGAACCATCACTTACAATACATACCTTTTGGCATTAAACATTCACACAGTGGTTAGATTGTTGATGCTTCCGGCTTCCGCAGCGACTCCCGCGTTTATACTCGCGTATTAAAATTGTTCAGGGTTCGGCAGTTTTAAGCCGCGTTTGCAAAATTGCGTAAAGTGACTATTAGCTTCGTCAAGTACGTCCGTCCGCAGGGAATAACTCGGCTCCTACTGGACGGATTTACATGAAATGTCATTACCTCAGTATTTTTCGAAAATCTGTCGAGAAAATTCAAGTTTCATTAAAATATGACAAGAATAACGAGTAATTTCCACGAACGCCGCATTTATGGCAGTAACGCGCTTATTTCGTCTTAGAATCAGAAATGTTGCACACAAAACTTGAAGAGCAAATCAAAACACATTTTATATTCAATATTCCCCCCGAAAATCATGCCGTTTATGAGATAATGTGGAAATTATATGGTACAGCCTGCAAAATCACAGATGGCAATATAATACGGCTCATCACTGTGCATGCTGGGTAACTATGGTCTCTCACATACACAATTATTCTAATATTTACTGCTTTTCCACAGCAACTATGCTTATGGGAACGGCCCTCAATGTTACGTTATACGTACATCACCTCTCTTGTTAACCCACATACGTATTTATTGTCAAAACTGCGTGTGGCGAGGGGTTATTATACTGTAAATGACTATGTCGTTCATTACAAATGACTGTTGTGTGCACAAACAATGCTGAGGAGCCTGAGACGGCTTGGCTAAGACAGTCTTCCAACCAGACCATCCTCTACATCAATATGTGTCTCCAAAATCTCTACAATTACTCTACACAGAAACGTTATAAGGACGTGGTAACGACGGAGTTCTGCAGTCTCCAAAATGTTACAGGTACCAAATCACAACTAAATATTTGACATTTGTGGCATAAATGTTTTTCTGTTTACTTTCTTGGATTTCAGGCTCGCGATATTCTCCGCGGTAGACCTAGCAGTTACTCACATACGGTCTGGAATGTCTATCAGGCATGAGCAACTGTCCACACAATGCGCTGTTAATGCTTTGGGCAGTATTTTATGGGCGACCGGTGCGTGACAGTCGGGCAAATAAACTTCCTTAGTAACAGTAACATTTAGAGTAATACATCTACCAAGTGCATCACCTTTGGTGTGACTGAGTGAGTCACACCAGGCCTACCATGACAACAATTTTTACAAGGCTGTGTGTTCTCTGGGAAATACGCGCAGGTGGCCAAAAGTTCTTGCGCATTCTTGACGAACTAAAAAGGGTGGGGGGCCACAGATCAGACGGTTCGTCTCCGGCCCTTCACCGCGGAGGCCTTGGTTCGATCTATTGTTCGTCCATGTGAGATTTGTAGTCGGCAAAGCGGAACAAGGACCGGTTTTCCTCAGAGTGCTTCTGTTGTACGCTCTCAGTATCATTCCACCCTTGCTCCATACTCTCGCCAGTCCACAATAAAGCTTATCGGGCGTGTTTAATCTTACTCATTGCGAGTCCAGTACAATCCCAAATTTACAAGCAGTTCAAGTCGCACTGCATAGCTCAATATTTTTCAGTGAGATTTCGTGTACAGGGTGTAGATGAACATCACAAAAACATGGAACTTGCTGTTTTCTAAAAACCCGTATTTCAAACATCTTTCCACCTAATTAATACTAGATTAAGAACCATGAATGAGAAAGGTGTAGTGGGCACGGTAATTTGGTTACGGGCTGCACGGCCTGGGGTTCGAATCCCGGCTTGACCACCAAATTTATCTCTTCTTAGAAACGTACACACGGGCTCTGGGGCCAAACCAGCCTCCTATTCAATGGGGGAACAGGGGCGGGGTCTTTCCGTGGGCGTAAACCGACCACTGTGAGGCTTACCGCTCGTCTCCATCCAGCACATGGGCGACCAACCCTTTTACGGCGAACGGCCACACCCGTTATTGTACGCTGGTACGTGGGCCACAAGTGGAAAATAATAAGTAGAATACCTAACCGCTTAGATTTTTGTGTAATTTTTATAGTAAATACACAATTCGCAAATGTGGCCGCAGGCCGTGTAATACAACTTGGCGGACCGCGGGTTCGAGACCCATGATCTGCGCGCCAAGCGGAGTTATACATTCACTCCCTCTATACGCCTTCATGGCGTCTAGAGGAAGAACTGTACTTCTTTCACCCTTTATTAATACTCACTGCAACGTGACTGGCTTTGCGAGATGAATTTGCATCTACAATGACAAAGTATCACGACGCAGATAAATTCAGTGAGATCACAAACATGCTTTGTCCTTCACATTTGTCTGTACTTCTGGTTGGGTCAGGTCCTATTTTGAAAATTCAATCCTATCTGTTACGGTACTCACTTGTAGTAGAAGACTGCCAAAACAAACTCCCTTTCCCTTCTGGGGAAGGTTCACTGGTTAGTGTGTGTGGCGAGAGGACACTTATAAAATTCTCACTTGGAGATACAGAGCACTGCACCTTGCCGTTTGGCATTCCACTTGGCACATGGTCTAACCCTTCAACCACATCAACTTGCGTATCAACATTATCACCATCATCTTCACTGCGTTGACCATCGCCACCTCCGTCTCTTGTCGTGTACACAAATTGTTTGATTGTCACCGGCCCGTTATAAAAAGTCTTATTGCCAAAATGAACATCGGATGAACTGTTTACCACTATATTACCGAAACTTGGTCGAGATTCACTAGAATTTTGGGCTGCTAATGATATAGCATTGCTAGCAGAAACAGAGTCTGTCTTCAGGTCACTATCATCTTCACCATCGTCGTCGCCGTCGCCTTCACTGTCCGTGTTGGGGGAAGATTTAGAGTCATCCTCCCCGTCGCTCTCTCTGAGCACCACCTGGTCACGCCACTGGTCGACACCCTCCCTTCCTTCTCCTTTGAGATGATGGAATTCACCGTCGCTGACATCGTCGTGTTTGGGTCCGGGGACAGAATCGCTGCCCTCCACGCGCTCAGCGTCACGCAACCACTCTACCATTCCCAACCTTCGTACATAGCCAACTGACAGTCCGGCCGCAACACGGTACCTCAGGCCGTTCGTCGTTGCTCCAAGGACTTGCGCGATCAAGTCGTAACGATAAAACGCGTTTCTGTGGAAGAGCCATCTGAAGGTCGTGGTGTGAAACTTAACACTAAAGTTTTGTACTGGGCTTCCATCACACAGGACATGAACCTTTGTACTCATTTCGGGAACGGGTTGGGCGTGTCACCATCTTTGAAGACTGTTGTATAAGAAAATCACTTATATCAAGTTAGAGCTGACATCGCCTTTGGTGTGATTAGCCGCAGTCTAACATTTCCCATCCTTCTGGCAAACTTATTCCTGCTGTCAATTCAGTGATGGACCAGAGTCCATAGGAAACCCCTTCAAAGAGAAGTTACAGTTCCGAAAGGGATTGAAATGGCACGCCATGCATTAGTTTGTAGTCGGCTTTGCTTTCTTGAAAGGAAAACTGTGGGTTTCTGAAAGCGTTATTTTCTCTGTCTGCAGAGCTGGTCTCAGGGGCGATCGCGCAGAGAGGCCGCGCAGGGTGCCAGAATTTGGAGGTCGCCGGAGACGAAGGTGAGGCAAGCGATTATTTTTTGCAAGTGTAGCTCCGAAATTAAAGTGTTTAACAAGCGACCTATTTTCCCGGCTTCCCCCCCCCCCTCCTTCCTCAAGCGCCCTTGTATCTGAGTTTCATGAGTTTAATCGCCCTTTTCAAAACCACTTTGTGTGTGTGTGTGTTATAAGCAGTGTAGAGTGTAATGAAGATCACCGGACAGGAAAAGGCGATGAATGAGAAAGAGTTGTGTTTTCTGCTTACTGGACTGATGTGTGAATACGGAAAGGTGCTGAGGCTAACAGCAAACTTACAAGCGCATTAAAAGTAGCTGTTTTATAATGCCAAGCGCATGTCTCGGGTGTCACACCTCGACTCCTGGGTTTCAGCTTCTCCGAAATGTTCAGTCATGGGACGAACGAATTTGTACGTATTACAAAAGATTATGGAGCACCCGGGGACACAACTGTTTATTACTATGACCGTTAGTACTTATAAAAGCAATAGCGACGTGTTTCGACCCATATCTAGGTCACCTTTAGGCCAATATTCGCATGAAACAATTTACAATTGTACGTACGATTAATTATATGTAACCAGACTGAGATCTGAGTCTGCACTTAATATGTGACAATACATTTTGTTTGTTGAAAATCGCAAAGTTAAAAGCATTAAAATATACAACAACTTACTAATACTAATATCATTCCACTCTTGAGGATTTCTGACTTCTTGTAGTCTCTTTCCTTCTCTTTTCTGGGGACAGTGTAGCTACTTTCTAAACAAGCATCTTTCTCCTAAATTCACTTTTTGCCGTCGCTGACGGCCTCGTTCATTCGCTGGTGTCAGATGCACTCAGCATGCTTAGCTGTTGCATGCAGCTAGTGACTGTTATACACTTGATACGCAGGAACGCCAATACTGACTGACACCTTCCATTGTTTGTTCTCTGCATTTCCTCATCCACAATTGTGTGTAACTTTTCATTCGTTTCTTGCATAACTTCATATACCAAATTTCAAAAGCATAGCGATAATGTACACAAAGACATTGGAATTAGGTTCTGTGTACACATTTGCTTTATGAAAACACCAGTAATATTCGACATGTGGGTCATGACTCATTTCCTCTTGCTTCATGGGACTCGTGGGCCATGGCTCATTTCCTCTTGCTTCACGGGACTCATTGTGACAAAAATATAATGCAGTGGTTTGAAAACACGGTGTTGAGCGAATTTCTTTGTCTAGCGTGGAGGCAAGATCTTGGTGGCCACGATCGGGAAGTGGAAACAGTTGTGTCACGGTGGGTGATGATGCAGCACACGGCAGCCCTCGACTAGGATTAGAGAAACTCGTCGGACGATAGGAAGAACTCCGCAGTGGTGGCACGGACTGTGTGGAATAGTAGCGGGACAGCAGTGAAAGAGAGTCGGAACGGTTCTTATTGGAGTGAAAATGAAGAACCCAAAGCATGTGCATTGTATTGTTATTTCCTGGCCACCGCTTTTGAAGCAGTAACAAGGCCATCGCCTCGGAATTTCCCATTGAGTACATTTCCTGAAGTGTCGATATCTGACAGAAGCATTAATTAGGAACAGTTATACGTGTTATGTTGGGGACCGCGGTAGTACAGTGGTTAAGGTGCTGTGCTACAAATCGGAAGGTCTCTGGTTCGATCCCAGCTAGTGTCATTGGTTTCTTCATTGGCATAAAATCCTTCCGATCGCACTATGGCCCTGGGGTCGACTCAGCCTCTAACAGAAATGAGTACCAGGAGTATTCCCTGGGGGTAAAGGCGGCCGGTGCGTAAGGCTGACAACCTTACCACCATCCTGTGCCGTTGTCAAGAAATCTGGGAACCTTAATTTCGTGGAACCCTCTGGGCCCTCCCAGGCCTGTAACGGGGCTGCTTAACATTTTTATACGTGTTACGTTATTCATGTCCGTGCAGTAATTGATAATGTTATAAGACAACAGCAACAAAATGGGCAGTACTGTTATATACAAATTTACAATTAAATATTACAACTCCAACATGCTTCGACCCTCTTCGGGTCATCTTCTGGGAATGCACATCAATTATGTGTATAAAATATAGATTTCGTTTAAATATATTAGGCCAAAATTAGGTTGTACATTTGTTTTATACAGCTGTTCCTTGATGTTCGTATAACGATAGATATATTTTCCCTAATTTTAGCCTAATCTTTTTACACATAAATCTATGTTTTATAAGTATAATTGATGTGCACTCCCTGAAGATGATCCGAAGAGGTCGAAACATGCTGTAGTTGTAATATTTTAAGTGTAAAATTGTATATATTAATATTTTGCGTTTTGTTGATGTCTTATATAATTATGTGACTGTTTCGTTGTATGCATTGGCTTTCGTGTGTCAAGAGTGTTTACATCGTTAGAAACGTATTGCAGATGCGCGCAGAACATGACGTATGTACATTACACTACGTAAGAAAAACATAGAACTGTTTTATTTAAGTACGCTGTCAGTTGCTAAGATTGTATGGCGCCGTTGGTATTGAGATGGATGAAATATTAGTATGGAGCATTAGTGGAATGATACGGACAGGGGAACACCGAAATACCGACAGAAAGGCCTGTCCCAGCGCCACTTTTTGCAACACAAAACACGCACGAACTACTCTGAGATCGAACCCGGTTCTCCACGGTGACACGCCGACCACTACCTCGTGATCCACTGTACAACCCTCAGTACGTGTGCATTTATTAAAATACGGTCAGCTGTCTCGTTCTTTTATTACAGCTCTACTTGAAGGAAAACCGCAGCCGAAACAACGGATATTTCAGCCCGTAAATTCGTGCAGTTTGTTATGCGCGTAAATAATGATGGGTGCAAGGGGAATGTACCGTGTATGCAGTTCTATTGAAATCTGCAGATTCCGCAGGAAATGAAATTCTTTACTGCCAAAAATTATTATATTCCGTGTGTGTGTGTAGGTTCGGTCATAACCTTATATATCAAGACGTACTGAAAGCAGGTGCTGTTATGCCTTCCTGAGACGTCCTTAGAAAGGCTGCAAGTCAGGCGCAAGATGGATCTTATTGCCAAGGTTTTTAAAAGCCAAGGGCACTAGACACAGCGCGGTGATGCACCCGTTACATTGAAACGGTCGAGCGAAATGGTAATTATTTTTACATAAATTTTTGAGCTGTTAAATGACGTTTTATCACCTGTATAGGTCAGGCACGGAGGATGTTTTCAAAACTCGATATCAAATTTGAATCAAAAATTTGTTACCAGTAAACGGAGCCATTTGTTATTATCTCAGCGTCACCTGGGTAATGAGAGAACTAGTCCTTATTTGTACACAGGTCTTTGGTTTTCCATGTTTGTGTGGTTGCTTTGAGAGGGAAACAGGGGCTATTGTGTTTGACTACATACCTTGTCCTAGTTATTGGGGATGTTCCATGGCTTAGAGGGTTAGTCGCCGACCTCTCACCGCGAACACCCTATTTCAATCCCAGGTCAGTCCATATGGGAGTAGTCGTGATAAAGTGACACTGAGACAGGGTTGTCTCCTGGTACTCTGTTTTACTCTGTCAGTATATTCACCGCCCATGCTATATGATCTCAGCAAATGGCGGCGTCGCTAAATAACACAAACAATGGCTCTCATGTCATTTGTGAGACTTCTTTTTAAAGATGCAACCCCGCGGAAGCGACATTAGTGTAGTGTAATCAGCTCGAGTGTGACAAAAGGTTGAAATGAATTGGGTAGCTGAATAGTTGGTCTAGGATTGTAAGAAAGGAATCTATTGCTTGCAGTTGGTTAGAGTATATCTACAACTGGATGTGAGAAGGCCGAACGGGGACTATGTCGTATTATTTAAATGTTGGCTTTACTTTTACACCGAGAACACCAACTGCAGTTGAGAATAGTTTGTACAAATTAATTAATAAGCGGCAGTTTCAGGGTTACGTAATTTTGTACACCATTAAAGTATGTTAAGCCAGCGTGAATTATCGGAAGCTATTTAACTACTTCTTGTGTTGGGTCGGTACAGTTTTTCTTACGAGGCTTTATGATCTCTGCTTGCTTCAAAATAGTAATACAGTTTGGTTTAGTATAAAATAAGTCGGTTATATCAAATTTAATGAGATTATATCAGCGGTTTATATCTACATGTGCTACATTTGCGACGCAGCCCACTTCACTTCATTAACGCGTGTACCGACTGCCGTCCAATAGCGACTTTGCAACATATTGGTGCTGCCTGCAAAAGTCAAAAGTCTGACAGAAACATCTCTCTAATTAATAAGCCGTTCTTTTCAGCCTGTTAGTTACAGTTCGTCCGTGTTACAGCGTACTGATATAGTTCTACGCATGTTTACCATTTTCATGGAATTTCTACATCACTAACTGAAACTTTGGAACCACCTGTATCGAAATATCCGTAGCAACTGTGGTCCGTCTACTTCATAGTATTGTGATTTGCCCCATGAGAGGGGTTATAGCTTGTCGCTAGTCAGACGTCTGTTATGGTTCACCGGATGCAACTAATGTCATGTCTATTTGCAGATCCTGGATCCTGACTCGCTGTCGTGTTTTTTAGAAAAACGTTTTTATTCTTTCACTATTTTTGGTCTTCTGTTATTGAAGATAATGACGTTTTTCGTCTTCTAGAAGACAGACTGTTTATGCCGTACAGTTGCGTTCCTGGATTAAACAAGACAGAAAATGTACGTATAAACTTAATATCGAGGCGCGTTCGCGTAACCATTATTGCTGCGGAAAAGCAATAAGTATCACATATGCTGAGTGTGTTTGTAGCCATAGGTATGTGGCATGTAAAGAGCATGCGTCATATTATATTGTCATCTTTGTACCACATATTTCCACACTATTTCGTAAAAGACACGATTTTAGGGGAAAGGGTTTTTGAACGTGCAATATGAATTTTGATTTTCTCTACAAATTTTATCTGAAACTTTTCTCATTATAAGAAGAACTGAGCGAGATATCGTGAATGTGCATGTAAAGTACCCGTCATTCTTGTCATATTTTAAGGGAAGTTCGATTTTCTCGACTGATTTTCGAAAAACAGTCAAATATCAAAATTCATGCAAATCCGTTCAGTGGGAGCCTAGTAGCTCCATGCTGACGGACAGACAGACGAACGGACATGACGAAACTAACAGTCGCTTTTCGCAATTTTGAGAACACCCCTAAAAATAATTTTTTTACTGAAGACCCTTTCACCAAGTACCAGCATTACAGGTATGTTATATAGGGCTATGTTCCTGAGCGGGTGCTTGTTGCAATAGTGATAGCGGTGTTCGATTGTGATGTTAGAACAGAAATATTATTATAGCAACATGGAACGTGTTTAAACGTATTATTATTATTGTTATTATTTTTATCATCATCATCATCATCTCCTTTATGCAAGGTATTTATAGTTATATTCCTGAGACAAGCCATGTCCCTAGGGAATACAGTGTTGCAGCTATTCTGTTGTTACTATTCATGGTGCTTATATCGTTAGTTTCAGTGTTGGATTATTGTACTTTTATATTAGTACTTTCCGAAGTATGCCCAATATGGCTGTTTCCTGGAGTTCCTTGTCTTCATGTTTTCCTGGTATGTTGCTCACGTATTTTCTGAATGACTTTGAAATAGTCCCAGTCGCCCCTGTTATTACTGGTATCACCTTTGTTTTACATTCCATTTGCGCTCTATTTCTATTGTAAGGTCTTTATATTTTAGAATCTTCTCGGCTTCTTTTTTAATCACATTTCTGCCTCCTGAGATTGCAACGTCTATTAACATACATGTTCCCTTTTCATTATCACGGATTATAATGTCTGGTTTGTTGTTGGGGATGGTTCTATTATTATTATTATTATTATTGCATTCAAAATACGTTTTTTAAAAATATTAATTATTTACTGCTTAGTTACTACGACGGAAGAAAATAGGTTGAACGTGTCTGAGAACATGGTGCTGAGGCTGGGAATGGGGAACTGTCACCTGTGGAACTCTGTAGTAAATGTTGGTGGTCGAATGAAGGAAAATGGGACTCAGCAGGCTGGTATAGGACTGCGATTTAGGAGGTCCCGGGTTAGAAACTCGGCTGGAAAACTGGCCGTCCTGATTGACGTGTTTTGCGATTTTTTCATTGCCTGCAAACAAATTCCCGGTCAGTACCTCAACCAGATTACACCATCTTCCTTGCAAATCTTTCAAAATTCATCGTCCATTAATTATCCTTTCATTCGATGCTACATAGTCGAAAATAAAAAGCAACAAGGAGGATAGTGTGGGTGAGTCATATACAGTATAACACCCATCAGAGAAGGACCGAAACAAATTTTTCGTTCGAGTACATAAAAGCTAGACAACACTCGAAAGTCCCAAGCGTAGATGGGAAGATAACATTAAGACGGATTTGAGAGAAATAACACGTTAGGGTAGCATTAACAGCTCCAGAAACTATGCTCTCAGTTCCATTCTGTAGCCTCCAACACAATTTACGATTGTGATTCTACACCAGTATTGTATCTGACTTTTTCATATTCCATGCATGTTACATACCCACGCTACCTTCGTTCGTGCGTTATTCATAAATTAAAGCAGCTGGTGGGTGTAATATCTGTTCATCCACACGATTCCACTCAGAAACTACGTAATGGCTGTGGGTGGAATTGTGTATGGGCAGTTTTAGATCTTCCCCTTTACACGCCAAACTTCATTATTTTCTTACAAAAACAGTTTATTTCACACAATTAAAAAGGGGAGTTCAAATTACCACTGAAACATATATAATACTTAATTTCAACTTTTCTTTCAGAATGTTTTCATTTATTAATTATTGCTGCGACATGTTGCGGCCCCAATTCTTGGCCATCTTCAGGGAGCTTGTGGTTTTTTCCGATGTGTGCAGCTTTATGTACCATCTTACTCGGTAGCAGTATACGTACAATTGAAATATTAAAATCCTTAAAATTAACATAAAATAATGTTAAGCCGACACTGATGTAATATGTGTGTGTCCAGACATCTGTTTTTGACCTTTCTTCCCATGAACAGTCCCGGAATTCGCTTTGAGATGCCTCGTGTTCCGGATAAGAATGAGTACACTGTACAGTATTAAATTTGCAACTGAAACATCTTTGGATTTGTACAAAATATGATTCTGACCTGTACCATTCTTAGTTTTGCGACAGTACATTTATGTCTGCAGCACATGAACACGAAGGAAACTACGTTTACTTCGAACTGTCATCGCTTCCTTCGTTTAGAAAGCATTTGGATACTCGTTGCATATATGACGAGTTACTTTAGAAGTAGTATTTAAGAAAATATTTTACTTTGAATCTAAAAATGATAGAGATGAAGATGTAAGTTTTCTGGTATATGATGACTCGTCAGCTGGTAAATATTGAACTAAGTTTCAAAGGAGCTTTCTGCTTCCATATTCAGCGTACAAGTACTACAAGAAGAGAAGTCTTCTGGAAGAAAGCAAGCTGCTCCGAAACGTCGGTAAATATTTGCCAGTCGAAATCACCCACATACCAGAAGGTTGCAGTCTTCATTAGCGCTGCTGTGAGAATGGCAGATGTTGTTGGGTTCATGGTATGCCTTTGCTACTGCGGTGGTGCCCTTCGTGTTTCGTAATATCATGGAGATGGTGTTTGTTAGTCATGACCTTAATAGCTTAATAAACTTGGCATTGACTTTGAACATTCTCCCTATTTGACTGTACAAATTTTACACCTGTGAAGGCCACAGATTTCGCAGTCACTATGACTAGCAGTACTCCTCTCACTTTGCTTTATTCCTTGTTACAAAACATTCATTCTTCAGTCGGCATGGCTACCATTTTCCGCGACACAGTATGTTCATTTCTCACGTAAACATTACGGTAACAACTTTTTTACTTGACACCTCTTTTTCAAACATGGAAATTTTTAATAACAGAAGTGTAAAAGTTGTTTCCCGTAGGAGCACAGGCCTAGAGAATTTGCAGATCCCAACCTATCTGCAAAATCTGCAGGTCATTCAGTTTTATGTCGATCTGTTGCAAGATAATCGCACTGTATATGCACAGCATAGAGTTACAAAATCTTATTCGTTGTATTTTGTTAAATATAAAACGAACTGAAAAATATATCAACTGAATAGTTCTGGTCACGTGTCTATTATATACATGTAACAAAATAACTTTATTCCATCACAAGTATTTTTTTAGAAAATTGATGCTGTAGAACTTACATTTGGCCGCAACGGTTCAAAATTAAATTCGCCCGGTAACGTACTGTGAACTTTCAGTATGTACATTTATATGAAAATTCTATTTTCGAAACAAAGCATTCAGACGTAGAGACAGGCGTGATGTTGCTATCAGATGCATTTGATACACTTTGCACAGGGTTTGAAATTATGAGTTTAGTTCAAAAGTCGCTAAGGCGGATCAACATTCAGGTCTTACATTTTGGAAAGCATGAATGTTTCATGCTTCCTTCTAACTACTGCGTTCCGTGTAGAAAGATTAGCAGGAATTTTAAATTGAAGGACTATAGGAGTGTACAAATTTTTCAAAACCTGCGAGCCACTTCAAAATTCTAAGCACCGGAAGGGTGACTTGAAGCGAGTTCCATACTGAGGGCCCACAAACGTTACACGCCACTGTACACAGTAGGCGACACGGCGTCTGGCGCCCAGCATTTGTGCTCTTCTGCCCTGCGATACTAGCACGTTCAGATCTGGAGCCAAAGTTGGTCACATATCTGCATAGACCTATTTAATTACGTAAGCATTTTTCGCTAATTTCAATTATGAGCGAACGAAAGGGCCTACAAAAATTCCTGCCACTAGTTGTAACTAACAGCCACTCTTTCTAATGCAATGATTTCAAGCGACGGAAGAATTTATATACCTCAACATTAGAATATATTATTTGCGGTGATATAAACTCAAGTTATCTCACTGACAGTGAAAAGAAAAGCCAATTAGAAGCTTTATAACGAACTTATAATAACAAGCACAGTGGATTTTCCATCTAGGATTTAAAAAAACTACAGCTATTGATAATATTTTATTGATTTTTATTGCTAAAGACATAGTTATTCTACATGTCCAATAATGATCATGATGCCTAGTCAATAACATTTAACACAAGAACTTTGAAACCGCCCACTAAAAAAGTTGTGGAAATTAGGAGAATTAATAATTATGCAATAAATGATTTCCTGACTAAACAAAGTTATGAAACATGGGACATTACCTTTTCTAGTGACGATGTAAATACAATGTTTAGTGCCTTCTTGGATACCTACTTGAAGATCTTTTACTCCAGTTTCCCATTAAAAAAATTCAAACCGCTATCAAAAGAAATGACTGTGGATCGCCATAGAAATAAGGACCTCTTGCAAACATAAGCAAGAGCTTCATATAACATGTAGAAAGAGTAAAAATTCTACCTTAAGAAACTGCTATAAAAATATTGTAGAATTTTATTTACTATCATTAAGGAAGCAAAAAGACTTAAATATAACATTAAAATTCAAAATCCAATAATCAGAATAAAACTGTGTGGGATATAGTAAAATTAGAAACTGGTAAAACAACAAAAAATTGAAATACCTCTTATGTAGATTGCATACTGATGGCAAATTAAATAGTAATCATCAAGATATTGCGGATACTTTCAACAAACAATCTCTATCAGTAGCTGAAAACCTCAACACAAAAAACAACAATAATGACTCTAGTATCAACAACTTGGACAACACTACGCCCATTCACTATTTTTATAATCTTTTAAGAGTCCCTTTCAAAACATTATACTTAAGTTATTAACAACTAGGGAAGTTAAGAATTTAATTAAGTCTCTCAAATTAAAGAATTCCCACGGATACAATGAAATATCTACTACACTATTAAAATTTAGTTCTCCCTTCACTATTTATCCTCTAACCCACATACATAATAAATCATTATCAACAGGAATTTTTCCAGGCCGTTTAAAATATTCAGAAATAAAACCTTTGTTCAAAAAAATGACAAAATAAATATCTCGAATTATAGGCCTATATCAACCCCAACTTCATTTTCTAAGGCACTGTAAAGAGCTATGTACGTTTAAGTCCGAAAACACAGTACGAGTTTGGTCGCTGTAGCATGTTTCCTTCCTGGTCGGGCTAAGGACTTATCAACACCCCCTCGTAGAATACCTGCAGCACGTCTCAGCACTGCTAAAGTTTAGTGCGTAGTTGGTTGTTTACTACAATATCTACTTCAAATGCAGTTGTGTCACGTGTTTCTGGACGGTTGTTTATTCTTCCATAGTGACCGTTATACCCCATTATTTCGATTAACTCCTTTCTGTACACGTTATTTATAGATATGCTAAAATGATCTGAAAATCTAGTTCCTTTTTTAATGTATTGTTTACTCGTTTATTCCATGTGGCACGTGACGAAGAGCCGACAATGTATAGTCCCTGCAGAGAGATTAGTTAACTGACATGTTGCCCTTGACTGTGTGTGTGTGGTGTGTGTTGTGGATTGAAAATGTCGTTTCTGTGGCTGCTGTATGCATGGAAGATGGGAACGATGGGTCTCTGTGCACCGATTCACCTTCCTACCCCTGTATCAGGCCTGTCAGACGCAACAGTTTGCGGGTTAAATCCAAAATCCAACTTTGCATGTTGGACCGACACGTACAGAGTATGTCTTAAAAGCTTGGATAAATTTCAGGAGTGAGTTCAAACAAGGAAGTTCGTATCAATATATGTCCTCAAACGATTAGTTTTAGAGGTACAGACCAACAGCGTGTTGATCTCAACCCTGCAGATATTTACCTGTGGAGACACTTGAAACCCGTATTGTGTTCAGCTTCAATTGAAAATGAAGGGACACTTCACGAACGCATTTTTGATGCCTGTCAAAACATTCACAACCGCTCGGGGACCATAGAAAGTGTGCGACAGTTTTGATCAGAAGTGTCCGTGCGTGCATTGATTTAGGCGGAGGCATTTTGGTCACTTGTTATGAAGTGTGACATGACAAACAATACCAAATCAGAAGTTATTAAACTGGGCAATCTTTCAGTTCAATTAAGAAACCAACACTTGCAGGACATATGTTTATATGAACATTTGTCTTTGTTTTGGTGTGAAGTACTCACTGCTGAACTCTGTCCACGCATTTTAGATCACCCCCTTTTATAATGTTACATTTCCTCGTCCTTCTTTGTGTGTAAATATTTCAATGTAGAAACGCAATGGACGTAAAATAATCCTTGTATTTAATTTTCGGGAATTTCTGGAGTGTTCCAGGAGGGAAGAAACACGGGGCACAAGACGCCAGACGACTAAATTTTGTACGGTGGCGCCTAATATTTTTGGGTCCCCAGTATGGAACTTGGTTCATTTGACTTTTCTGGTGGCAGGAATGTTGACGTGGTTGCTACACTTTTGAAGAATTTATAAACCCTTGTGTTATGCTGTGTATGTATTCTTTCTATTACATGTGGGAGCTAATAGAAAGAATATGTAGACTGTAGAACTGTGCATTTGTTAATTTTTAAAAAATGGTGTCCCTTCTGTGCGTAACTTACCGACGGGGTCCTTTTTTAATGACATTTATAGACCGAAATTTAGTGTGCAATTTTTACGGTGAGATCTTCAGTCTTATGCGATGTTACGCAGTGTGTATTGCTAGTTAGCTACCGACGTTTCGGGACAGCTTACCGTTCTCATCTTTAAGGGTCCAGCAGAACATTGGTGGTAAGAGTTACCATTCTACGCTGCGTGAAGTCCCAAAAGTTCGCTGATCTCACTTCATAGGTGATCACACATTTCCAGCAAAGCCAGTTCTTTTCCTGATGGAAAACCAACACTGTAGTAAATAATACACTGTCGGGCAATAATGCCGCAAGAGTTAGTTAAT